>Ga0316195_10000525_pt1 | contig 15533 bp, 10 predicted proteins | sample Phised1_MG_FD_204937 | JGI IMG/M metagenome (GOLD analysis project Ga0316195, IMG submission 204937) | Coastal sediment microbial communities from Maine, United States - Phippsburg sediment 1 | ecosystem: Environmental > Aquatic > Marine > Coastal > Sediment | place: USA: Maine | collected... | reverse complement strand
GGATATCAGCCGGGTTGCCGCTGAGTGCCGCCCAGCGGAATGGCCCGGCCCCCTTGCAGAACAGCGGCCGGATGTAGGCAGGCACGAAACCGGGGTAATCGAACGCCTTCTTCATCCCGCGATGGTCCGCGACCTGGCCGCGCAGGTTGTTTCCATAGTCGAAGCACACCGAGCCCCTGTCTTTCAAGTCCAGGATGGCCTGCACATGCACCACCATCGAGTCGAGCACCTCGTTGTCGTACTTTTCCGGATCGGACTCGCGCAAGTCAGCCGCGGCTTGCAGCGAATACCCGCGCGGGATGTAGCCACAGCGCAGATCATGAGCCGAGGTCTGGTCGGTGACCACGTCGGGCACGATGCCGCGCCGCACCAATTCCGGCAGCACGTCGGCGATATTGCCGAGCAGCCCGACCGAGAGTCCCCCCTGCGCCTTGTCCAGCAAGTCCAGCGCTTCGTCCAGGTCTTTGGACATGACGTCGCAATAACCGGTCTCCACGCGGCGCTGGATGCGCCAGGGGTCGACCTCTACCGCCAGGCACAGGCCGTCGTTCATGGTCACGGCCAAAGGCTGCGCACCACCCATGCCGCCCAAGCCGGCGGTCACCACCAGCCGACCGGCGAGGTTACCTCCGAAGTGTTGATTCGCGCATTCAGCAAAGGTCTCGTAGGTGCCCTGCACGATGCCCTGGGAGCCGATATAAATCCAGGATCCGGCCGTCATCTGGCCGTACATGGTCAGGCCCTTCTGCTCCAGCTCACGGAACACGTCCCAATTGCCCCAGCGCGGCACCAGGTTGGCGTTCGCGATCAACACCCGCGGCGCCTCGTCGTGGGTGCGGAACACGCCGACGGGCTTGCCGCTCTGTATCAGCAGGGTCTCGTCGTTTTCCAGCCGGCGCAGCGTCTCTACGATGCGCTCGTAGCAGGCCCAGTTGCGGGCGGCTTTCCCGGTGCCCCCGTAAACGATCAGTTCGTCCGGCTTCTCGGCAACGTCCGGGTCCAGGTTGTTCATTAGCATGCGCATGGCGGCTTCCTGGTGCCAGCCTTTGCAGCTCAACGTTGTACCGTGAGGCGCCCGGATTCCATGCACCGGCTCGACCTTGTATTTTTGCGGATTTACACCCATCATCGTGCCTGTCCAATTCTTTGCGGAATAGACATTTCATTATAGATGAACCCGGCGCCATTGGCCGGGTCTTTGCTTCAGGGACCCAGCTGGCGCCGGGCTCGGCTGAGACGATTCGGAGGATATTGGCTTGAACCTGTTGTTCAGACCCAGACCCTGGTTTCTGTTCGTCGCGCTGGCCTGCGCCGGCCTGCTGGCCTATGGCCTCTATGTGCAGCACGCGCTGTTCATCGACCCCTGTCCGCTGTGTGTATTCCAGCGCCTGGCCTTCATCTGGATCGGGGCAGTCGCACTGCTGGCCGCGATCCATAATCCGCGACACATCGGCCGTATGATCTATGGCGGTCTGCTGCTGGCGGGCAGCGCGGTTGGACTCGCTGTCGCGGGCCGGCATCTCTGGCTGCAGAGCCTGCCGGCCGACCTGGTGCCCGATTGTGGGATGGGCTTGAACTACATGCTCGACACCCTGCCTTTCACCCAGGTTCTGTCCGAGGTGTTCCGCGGCTCCGGCGAGTGCGCCGAGGTCGACTGGACGTTCCTGGGGTTCAGCATGCCCGGCTGGACGTTTCTCTGGTATCTGGCCTTCACAGCCGGTACCATCTTCGTTTTGCTGAAGGCAAAAGCGGCAAGAGTCTGAATTTGAAATGAATAACGCTGCATCAACCCGGCCCGTCAGGCCCGTTCAGGAAGTCGCCCAGGCACCTGATTGGCAGCCTCAATCGTGGCAAGAACTCCCGGCATTGCAGCAGGCGACTTATCCCGATTCCGCCGCACTGAACGCCGCGCTGGCCAAGCTGGCCAACCTGCCGCCACTGGTGACCTCGTGGGAAATCCTGTCGCTGCGCGAGCAGATTGCCGAAGCCCAGGAAGGCCGTCGCTTTGTGCTGCAAGGCGGTGATTGCGCCGAGAGTTTCGACGAGGTCTGTTCGCCGTTGATCACCAACCGTCTCAAGGTTCTGCTGCAGATGAGTCTGGCGCTGGTGCATGGCCTGGAGATGCCGGTTGTGCGGATCGGACGCTTTGCCGGCCAGTACGCCAAGCCCCGTTCTTCCGACAATGAGACGCGCGACGGTGTGACATTGCCGAGCTACCGGGGCGATCTGGTCAATTCGATCGAGTTCACCGAAGCGGGGCGGATTCCGGACCCGGAACGACTGCTCAAGGCGCATTACTACTCGGCCATGACGATGAATTTCGTGCGTTCGCTGGTCGATGGCGGGTTTGCCGACGTGCACCACACCGAATACTGGGATCTGAGCTGGGTGGAGCACTCGCCGCTGGCCTCCGAGTTTCACCGGCTCACGGAGAGCCTGGGTCAATCGCTGCGCTTCATGGAGACCATCACTGGCCGTGACGTTGGCAGTTTGCGGCGGGTTGATTTTTTCACCTCCCATGAAGCCTTGCATCTGCATTACGAGCAGGCCCAGACGCGGCAGGTGCCGCGCCAATGGGGCTGGTTCAACCTCGGGACGCATTTCCCGTGGATCGGCATGCGCACGGCGGACCTGGATGGCGCCCACGTCGAATACTTCCGCGGCATCAGGAACCCGGTGGGCATCAAAGTGGGGCCCGGAATCAGCCGGGAGTGGCTGACCGGGCTGCTGGAAAAACTGAACCCGGCCCGGGAGCCCGGCCGCATGGTGTTGATCCACCGCATGGGCGAGTCGCATATCGAGGAGAAACTGCCGCGGCTGATCCGCGCCGTGCAAGATACGGGCAGCCCGGTGCTATGGATTTCGGACCCGATGCATGGCAACACAGAATCGACCGGGTCCGGCATCAAGACCCGGCGTTTCGGCAAAGTCCTGCGGGAAATGGAATTGGCGTTCGAGATTCACCGTGACTGCAATTCGCGCCTGGGCGGCGTGCACCTGGAACTGACCGGCGAGAACGTGACGGAGTGCACTGGCGGCGCCAGGGACCTCTCCGACGAGGACCTGACCCGGGATTATAAGTCCACTGTCGATCCCCGGCTGAACTACGAACAGTCGCTTGAGCTGGCCATGCTGATCGTCAGGAAACACAAACAGAACGTCGCTTGATTCGCTCGTCCGGGCATAGCCTGTCAGCAGGCCGCCGCCGAGCCGGCCGGCGCGTGTGGTTGCGCGGCGCCGCGATCAGCCTCGGACTCTGGGTGTTCTCACTGGCCGTGCCGGCCGACGAGACCGGCGCCGTGCGGCACGAAGTGAGTTTTCCGCAACGCCACAACCAGTACGCGCACGTCAGCGCGGTCTGGCCGGTTGTGGGCGATTACCTGGAACTGTCCATGCCCTCGTGGACACCCGGCTCCTACCTGATTCGTGATTTCGCGGCAAACGTCGAGAGTCTGCAGGCGCGGGACGCGGATGGAAAGCCGCGCGAAGTCCGCAAAATCGCCAAGAACCGCTGGCGGATCGAAGCCGCGGGAACTGCCCGGCTGACCACTGACTACACGGTCTGGGCCGGCGAGTTGAATGTGGCCACCAGCTGGGTCGAGGCGGGTGGGGCGTTGCTCAATGGCGCCAGTATCTTCCTGTATAGCGAGGCATTGCGCCGACAGCCCCAGGAGGTGACCCTGCAGTTGCCTCCGGAGTGGCCGGCCCTCCATACCACCTTGCCTGAATCCGGCGCGCCGCGAACCTACCGGGCAGCGGACTATGACGAACTGGTCGACAGCCCGATCGTCATGGGCACGCTGGATCGCCAGGCGTTCCGCGTGGCGGGACAGTCCTATGCGCTGGTTGTCCCGGCCGGAAATCCCCTGTGGGACGCTGAACGAGCACGCGACGACGTGCAGAAGATCATCGAAGCACAGCAGGCTTTTTGGGGCGTCAACCCGTTCGACCGGGAGTACCTGTTCTTCAATTTCTTCATGGGACCATTCGGCGGATTGGAGCACGATCAGGGCACCGTCATGATGTGCAATCCGTGGCAGATGACGGAGCGCCAGGAATACATCAAATGGCTGGGCCTGGTTTCTCATGAGTTCTTTCACGCCTGGAACGTGCGGCGCATGAGGCCCGCGGTGCTGGCCGACTACGATTACGACCGTGAAATGTACACCCGTGAATTGTGGCTGGCCGAAGGTCTGTCCAGCTACTACGACGATTTGCTTCTGTTCCGGGCCGGCCTGCTTGGCGTGGGCGAGTACCTGGAGTTGCTGGCGCAGGAGATTCGCAATTACGAGGTGATGCCCGGCCGCCAGGTCCGGTCCGCCGAGCACGCGTCCTTCGATACCTGGATCAAGCAATACCAGCCGGACGAAAACAGCGTCAACAGCACGGTTTCCTATTACCGTAAAGGCGCCGTGATCGGATTTGTCACGGACACGGAAATCCGCCGGGCAACCGCCAACCGGGCCAGCCTGGACACGGTCATGCGCGGGATGTACGAGCGCTATGGGCCCGGTGGGCCGGGACAGGGAGCCTATCCACCCGGCGCCTTCGAACAGCAGGTTGAGGCCATAGCCGGAGCCGAGGTACGGGCGTTCGTGGAAGACTTGCTGCAGCGGACCGATGACCCGGACGTGGATGAAGCGCTGGAATGGTACGGGCTGAGCCTCGATCGTGCGCCGGCCCGAGCGGGAGCTCCGGCCGGGGCAACGGTCGAGCCCGGCGGATTCGGCATCGTCTGGGGTGCAGACGATGGGCGGTTGATTGCGGAACAGGTCGTTCTCGGTCACAGCGGGGCGCAGGCGGGCATGCTGCCGGGGGACGAATTGCTGGCCATTGACGGTTTCCGGGTGACGGCGGCGGATTACGCCGCGCGCATTCGGCGCCTGTCGCCGGGGCAACGTGTGGCACTCACCCTGGCCCGCCATGAGCGCCTGCTGACCCTGGAAGTCGGCGTACAGGAGGCCATTCCCGAAAGCTATGCCGTGGTCAGCCGGAAAAAGCTGCGCCGGGCTGAGCAGAAACGCCTTGAAACCTGGCTGGGACAGCAACTGAAATTCGAATGACAGGCCGTGGTCCGGGGCCTGGCTCCAATCCCCGGATCAGGCTTCCGCTTTCTGGCGTCCGGCGCGCTTGCGTTCGTGTTCGAGCAGGTTGATCTTGCGAATCCGGATCGCTTTTGGCGTCACTTCAACCAGTTCATCGTCCTCGATGAACTCCAGCGCCTGTTCCAGGGACATCCGGATGGGCGGGGAAAGGTTCAGCGCCTCATCCTTGAGTACGGTGCGCACGTTGGTCAGCTGTTTGCCCTTCAGCGGGTTCACGGTCAGGTCGTTGGCGCGATTGTGGATCCCGACAATCTGGCCTTGGTACACGTCAACACCGGCATCGATGATCATCCGGCCGCGCTCCTGCAGGTTGTACAGGGCGTAGGCCAGCGCCTTGCCTGTGCCGTTGGAGATCAACACGCCGTTGTTGCGCCGGGAGATATCACCGGCGTGCCAGGGGCCGTAGTGGTCGAACACGTGGAACATCAGGCCGGTTCCGGCGGTCAGAGTGCGGAATTCCGATTGGAAGCCGATCAGGCCGCGGGCCGGGATTAGGTAGTCCAGCCGCACACGCCCCTTGCCGTCCAGCTGCATGTTCTGCAGTTCGCCGCGGCGTTCGCCGAGTCGCTCCATAACCCCCCCCTGGTAGTCGCTTTCCAGGTCTACCACGAGCTGTTCGTAGGGTTCCTGACGGCCCTCCTCCGTTTCGTGCAGGATCACTTCGGGGCGCGAAATGGCCAGTTCATAGCCCTCGCGGCGCATGGTTTCGATCAGGATGGAAAGATGCAGTTCACCACGGCCTGAAACCTTGAATCGCTCCGGGTTTTCGGTGTCTTCGACGCGCAGGGCCACGTTGTGGCTGGCCTCCCGCATCAGGCGCTCGCGGAGCTGCCGGCTGGTCAGGTATTTGCCTTCGCGGCCGGCAAACGGCGAGTTATTGACGCGGAAGCCCATGCTGATGGTGGGTTCATCGACGGTCAGGGCGGGCAGCGCCTCGGGTGCGGCACGATCGCAGAGGGTGTCGGAAATCTGCAGATTCTCGACTCCGGTTATCGCGATGATGTCGCCGGCCTCCGCCGAATCGACCTCGATGCGCTTGAGGCCGTGAAAGTCCAGCACCTGCAGAATACGGGCATTGCGCTGCCGGCCATCGCAGTCGATCACGCAGATCGGCTGGTTGGGCCGCACCGCGCCGCGTTGCACCCGGCCTATGCCGATGACACCCACATACGCGCTGTAATCCAGAGACGAGATGCGCATCTGGAACGGTCCGTCGATGTTCACCGGCGGCGGGGCCACGTACTTGATGATGGTCTCGAACAGCGGCCGCATGTCACCATCGCTGACGTTTTCGTCGAGGCCCGCGTAGCCCTTCAGGGCAGACGCGTACACCACCGGGAAATCCAACTGCTCGTTGCTGGCGCCCAGCTGATCAAAAAGTTCGAAGGTCTGGTCCAGCACCCACTGCGGCCTGGCGCCGTCCCGGTCGACCTTGTTGATGACCACGATGGGGCGGAAGCCCATCTGGAACGCTTTCTGCGTGACGAAACGGGTCTGCGGCATCGGCCCATCGACCGCGTCCACCAGCAGCAGGACGGAATCCACCATGCTGAGAATGCGCTCGACCTCGCCGCCAAAGTCGGCGTGACCTGGGGTATCCACGATGTTGATGTGCCAGGTCTGCTCGCCGTCGTCCCACGTGATCGCGGTGTTCTTGGAGAGAATGGTGATGCCGCGCTCGCGCTCGAGCTCGTTCGAGTCCATCACCCGCTCGGGTGAGGCGGCGCGATCGCCCAGGGTCCCCGATTGCTCGAGCAATTGGTCTACCAGGGTGGTCTTGCCATGGTCCACGTGGGCTATTATGGCGATATTGCGGAGATTTTCGATCACGATGAGGTCCTTCAGGCAGGCGCGCGCACGTTACCGCGTTTGGGGCACTAAATCAATGGATCGGCCATAAATGTCTAAAGAATAAACAAAAATGGGGCCGAAGCCCCATTCAATTGTCGAGTGATTCAACATCACTCCCCTTTTTACTTTGCGTCTGACGGATCGATTCAGGAGGGTAACATTTACACCGATTCCGTCCTGTGCGCTTTATTACTTCTCGTTCCCCATGCAGTCAGCGTTTGTGGTGTGGCGATTGATGGATCAAGTCTATGCGTTCGGTGGCCAGGCGGGAATCGGGAGAAACCCTAAATACGCAATCATTTGCATAGGGAAAACCCCTAGATCGACTGGAAATGGGCAAAAACGGGAGCAGAAGGCCTGTCACTCGTACTGGGAGACCAGCCCGGAGCGGATGGCGAGCCGAACCAGCCCGGGCACGTCGTGAATGTCCAGCCGCTCCATCAGGTTGGCCCGGTGAGCCTCGACGGTCTTGATGCTGACGACCAGCCGTTCGGCGATCTCCTTTGTCGAGTGGCCTTCGGCGATCAGCTGCAACACTTCTTTCTGTCGCGGCGTCAGGACGGCCAGCTCGGCCTCGCTTCCCAGTTTCTGTTCCAGGGCCTCTTCGCGCTTCTGGCTCAGGCGCTGGATCTCCTGCGCACGTCTTTGCAGCGCCGCCTGCCGGGCGCGATGCACCGCCAGCGCCGCGAGCAGCAACAGGCCGGCCAGCAACGCGCGGAAGGTATTCGTCATCCAGAAGGGCGGCACGACTTCCAGCCTCAACACTCCGGATTCCCCCCAGGAGCCGAAGATATCCCGGCCCCGTGCCTGGAACTCGTAATGACCTGGCGCCAGGCCGTGCAGGATCAGTTGCCGCTGTGTGCCCATCGCGGTCCAGGGGTCTCCCGCTCGCAGCCGGTACGCGTACTCATGCGCCGACTCCGACAGGTCGAGCGCGGCCACCCTGATGGACAGCACGTCTCCGAAGGCGACACTCAGCCCGTCACCCGCCCAGTGCACGGACTCGATCATTTCGCCGGGCAGGGCACGCTCAATGGAAGCAACCCGTACCTTGGCGGCCTGGCGGCGCGCGAAGCCTGAGCCCTTGGGGAAACTGAGCAAGCCACGGGCAGAGCCGAAGTAAATGTAGCGCTCGTCGGCTGCTGCCGCATGACTGTTGAAGACGTCGGTGGGCAGGCCGGATTCCTCGACGTAATTGATCACATCGCCGGTGCCCGGATGCAAGCGTGTCAGTCCTCGTCGCGTGCTCAGCCACAGCGAGCTGTCGAGGTCCTGCTGGATGGCCATGATGCCGTCGTCGAGCAAACCGTCCTCGCGCGTCCAGCGCCGGAAGCCGGATACGCCGCCCTCAGCACCGCGCAGCACCTGGTGCAGGCCGCCATTGCTGGTACCCACCCAAATCTCACCGTCACGATCGCGGAACAGCGACGTGATATTGAAGTGGCCCAAGTGGCCCGCCGTGGCCGGGTTGCTGCTGAAACGCTCGCAGGACCAGTTGTCGATGCGGCAGCGGTTCAAGCCATTGGAGCGCGTGCCCACCCACAAAGCGCCGGGAGTGGCTGCCGGCAACAAAGCTGTGATGAAATCGCCGCTGAGCGATTCCGCATCGGCGGCCAGGTGGCGGTAATTCGTCCAGCGATCGGCGGTGGCATCCAGGTAGTGCAGGCCGTTGCCGTCGGTTCCTACCCACAGGTCGTCGTCATCCGCCGGCAGCAGCGATCTCACGGTTCCCTCGCCAAGCGCTGCCGGGTCTGAAGGATCATGGGCGAGATGCCTGATCTGGCGGCCGGTTTCACCGACGCTGAACAGCCCGCGGCTGGTCCCGGCCCAAAAATGGCCGGCGTCTGCCTGGACCAGGTCTGCGACGAAGGCATTGCGTAGCTCTTCCGAAACTTCCGCCGGATATTCCACCTGTCGCGAGACGACATTGACCCGGACTACTCCGCCGTCCTGGGTGCCCAGCCAGGGCTCCCCGGCTTTCTGCGTGGCCAGCACAGCGGTGATATTTTCATGCCGCAGGCCCGGGCTGTTGGATCGGTTTAACAGTTCGAAGTCGGTGGCATGACGGGTGGCGCGGTAGACGCCCCCACTCCAGGTGCCGACGAACAGCATGTCCTCCGACAGAGCGAGACTCATCTGGGGCTGCTCGACGAGGTGACCGGCCGGCTGCTGGTGATCCGAGTATCCGGTTTCCCACTGCGCGGATTGCACGTCGATCGTCAACAGCCCGTGGGCCAGCGTGCCCAGCCACAGGCGGCCATCCTGGCCTGCCGCCATGGCCGTGATGGCTGGCGAGTATTCACCCTGGCCCGGTAGAGGCAGCTCCCGCGCGGATGCGGTAGCAGGGTCGAGCAGGACCAGGCCGATCCGGGTTCCCAGCCACAGCTGCCCCCTTGGGTCTTCGTGGAGGGAGAAGATATCATTCAACTCCCGCGGGCCGCCGGTCAACGAGGCGAGGTCGAAGCGGGTAAAGGAACGGCTCTGTGGATGCCACAAATTGACCCCTCCGCCAATCGTGCCAATCCACAGCTGGCCGGAAACTCCCCGGTGCAGACTGCTGACCTGGTTTGCGGAGAGCGATCGCGGCTCAGCAGGGTCGTTGCTGAAATGTTCGAAACGCCCGCTGCCCCGATCCAACCGGCTCAAGCCCATGGTGGAGGCAACCCACAGCCCGCCTTCCGGCCCCTCCGCCATGGCCAGGATGCTGTCATCGATGATGGAGCCGGGGTCCGCGGAGTCATGCCGGTAATGCGTGAAGGTCCCGGTCGCGGGATCGTAGTGATTCAGCCCGCCGGAATAGGTCCCGACCCACAAATCGCCGCCATCGTCCTGGTAAAGACAATGGATATCGACGTCGCTGATCGCTGCTGGATCCCCCGAATCCGGCAAGAACGCCAGCGGTTCGTAGCCATCGTAGCGGAACAGGCCTTCGCGCGAGCCGATCCAGAGGAAGCCGTCATGGTCGATCAACAGGGATGGAACAATCCGCGCCTCGAGGCCGTTGGTGACACCGACCGCGGTAAAGCGGTGCGCGGCCGCCGAAAGGGGTGCCAGCAGGGCCAGCAGCAGCACGGCAAGGAGGCGTGGCACGGCTCGTGGGCCCTAGTAGCCTGCCGCCTGTCCGTCCTTGCGGGATTCCGAAGCGCCGAAATACACGCCATATTCGGGGTGCTTCATGATCGCCTGGTAGCCGCCGAAATCCCCGACATCCACCTGGACCGTGTGGCCGCGTTTGACGAGTTCCCGGATCACCGCGTAATCGAAGCCCGTTTCGAGTGCTGTGGTACCGCCATTCTGCATCGATTCGCCGGTAGGCTCGCTGGAGCCCCAGTGATAGATGCGCGGGGCGTCTCCGGCTTCCTGCAGCCCCATGCCGAAATCGACCAGGTTGACCACGATCTGGACGTGCCCTTGCGGCTGCATGTCCCCCCCCATCAGGCCGAAACTGATCCAGGGCTTGCCGTCCCTGGTAATGAACGCCGGGATGATGGTGTGGAACGGACGCTTGCCGGGTGCATATGAATTGGGATGGCCTGCTTCGAGGCTGAACAGTTCGCCGCGGTCCTGCAGTACGAAGCCCAGCCCTGGCGGCGTCATCCCGGAACCCATGCCGCGGTAGTTGCTCTGGATCAGTGACACCATGTTGCCCTCGGCGTCGGCAGTGGTCAGGTAAATCGTGTCGCCCTGGCGCAGCGCGGCGGGATCGCCGTGCGGGTATTCTTTCGCCGCTCGGTTCATGTCGATCAACGAATCCCGCTCCGCCGCGTATTCCTTCGACAACAACCGGGCGACCGATACGTCCATGAAATCCGGATCGGCATAAAACCGCGCGCGGTCTTCGAACGCGAGTTTCTTGGCCTCCAGGAACAGATGGATGTAATCGACCGAGCCGAATCCCAGCGCCGCGACGTCATGCCGCTCAAGGATATTCAGCATCTGCAGGGCCGCGATACCCTGGCCGTTCGGGGGCAGTTCCCAGACGTCGTAGCCACGATAATTGACTGATTCGGGCGTAACCCAGGTGCTCTCGTGGGCGGCCAGGTCTTCGTAGCTGAGGAAGCCGCCGTTGGCCTGCATATAGTCGCCAATGACCCGCGCGATGTCGCCCTTGTAAAACACGTCGCGACCCTCGTTCGCGATGCGCTCCAGCGTGTTGGCCAGGTTCGGGTTTTTCCACAGTTCGCCGACTTCAGGCGCCCGGCCGCCCATGGTCATCTGCTCGACGAACCCCGGGTAGCTGGACAGCCGTTCCACATTGCGCTTCCAGCCGTACTGAATGTATTCATGGACCGGATGGCCGTTGCGTGCGTAATCGATGGTTGGCTGCAGAATGTCCTTCATCGGCAGGCGGCCGAAGCGGCCGTGCAGCTGGAACCAGCCGTCGACCGTCCCCGGCACGGAAACCGGAAGTGGGCCGTACTTGGGGATCGAGGTATGGCCGTTTTCAATAAACCATTCCAGGTTCAGGCTCCGCGGCGACCGGCCGGAAGCATTGAGCCCGTGCAGTGACTGCGTCTTCGCATCCCATACGATGGCGAACAGATCGCCGCCGATGCCGTTGCCGGTCGGCTCCATCAAGCCCAGCGCCGCGTTGGCCGCGATGGCGGCGTCGACGGCATTGCCGCCCTTCTTCATGGTGTCGAGCGCGATCTGGGTTGCCAGCGGATGGCTGGTGGCCGCCATGGCGTGCGGCGCGATGACATCCGAGCGCGTGGCGAAGGTCTCGCCGGTGACGCGGTCAGCAGCCAAAACGGGTGCGCTCAGAGAAAACAGGGCGAGCAGAAATGCAGCTGCCCGGTACTTTTTGATCCGCGTCATCATTACCCCCGAAAAAGGTGAATATGGGCGTTTGGAACGGTCGGTATGAAGTCATTATCGGCTACAATGATCGTGATTTTCCGCGCATGAATCCAGGAGTCCTCAATGAATCGTCCCATTCGAATTGCCATTACCGGTGCCGCTGGCCAGATAGGCTATCAACTTTGCTTCCGAATTGCAGCCGGAGACATGCTGGGACCTGACCAACCCGTCATTCTGCAGCTGCTCGAAATCACGCCGGCACTGGGTACTTTGCAGGGCGTGGTCATGGAGCTTAACGACGCCGCCTTTCCGCTACTGAAGGATATTGTCGCCACGGATGATGCCGAAACGGCGTTCCAGGACGCCGACTATGCCTTGCTGGTCGGCGCCAGGCCGCGTGGCCCGGGCATGGAGCGCAAGGATCTGCTGTCTGCCAACGGGCAAATATTCGGTCCGCAGGGCGCGGCCATGAACAAGGTGGCCAGTCGGGACATCAAGGTCCTGGTGGTTGGCAACCCGGCCAACACCAATGCATTGATCGCCCAGTCGGCGGCGCCCGATCTGAATCCGCGCAATTTCACCGCGATGACACGACTGGATCACAACCGGGCCCTGGCGCAATTGGCTGACCGGCTGGGCACGCACCATTCGAAGCTTTCCAACATGGTGATCTGGGGCAACCATTCCTCGACGCAGTATCCGGACATCCGCTTCGCCGAGGCGGGCGGAAAAACCGTCGTCGGCGACGTGGACAAGGGATGGTACCGCGACACCTTCATTCCAACCGTGCAGCAACGCGGGGCGGCAATCATCAAGGCGCGCGGCGCTTCGAGCGCGGCTTCGGCGGCGTCCGCGGCCATCGACCATGTTCGCTGCTGGGCTTTGGGGACGCCTGCCGGAGACTGGGTGTCCATGGCCGTTCCGGCCGACGGCAGTTACGGCATCGAGCCGGGCATCGTCTATTCCTTCCCCTGTGTGTGTGAGGATGGTGACTACCGGATCGTGCAGGATTTGGAAATCGACGAGTTCAGCCGCTCGCGCATGGATGCCACCGAGGCCGAGCTGCGCGAAGAGCGCGCGGCGGTAGAAGATTTGCTCTGATCGAGTTCAGACAAGCGCTGGGGCGGCCTCCAAGCCGGAACGGTCGCCTCAACGCCTGTCCGCCTCGATGAAAAAGTGGATCTCCAGCGGGTCTGCGACGCGCAGGCCGCCGCCGAGCGCTGAAAAAGGTTCGATCCCGAGCTCGGTTTGCCGAATTACGAAGAAGCCCTCGACTGTGGCCCGGTTTGCCTCCCTGCGCAGGCGGAACGGCTGGCGGCCGCTAAACTCCGAACCATTTATCGCGAGGGTCACGATGGCGGAGTAGTGATCCTGCTGCCGCTCGAAGGCCGTCATGCCGAGAGTCATCCAGGGCCACCGATCCGTGTCCAGCACGTGTTCCATCAGGTTCTTGCGGGTGCCCGCGATGTCTGCCTCGCTTGGGCTGGTATCCAGCGCGTACCGACCGCGCGCCACCGCGGAATCGACCGCGAGCTGGTCCAGCCGGAAGCGCAGGTCAGCGCGCGAGGCGGGCCCCTGCCGGTCGAGCTGAAGGAAACCCTCGGGCTCCTGGACCGTGACGACATGGTCGTGACCGAAACGTGCCAGCGGACCGTCGCGCCTGACCACGACATCGATCCGCGTGGTTTGCGGGTCGAGCAGGAAGACGTCGGATCCGGCCGCGGCGGCAGCCGGATAATCATGGCCCGGCCAGCCAATAGCAGCCATCCCCAGATCCGGAGACCGCGGCTGGTTTTGCGGTTGCGGTTGACAGGCGGAGAGCAGGGCGGGCAGCAGCCACCACAGCACACGCACTCGATGCAGCTTGAATGTCGAGCGCCGCAACATTGCCTCAGCGCCCAGACGTCAACACGACCCGGTAGCGCAACTCCACGCGGTCGGACAAGCTGGCGTTGCTGGCCCATTCCCCGGCACCGACCTGCCAGTCTTGTCGCGACAGCGTGGCCGTCCCGGCAAGCGTTGCCGAATCACCGTCGCGCCGCCAGTCCAGCGGTATCTCCAGGGGTCTTTCGATGCCCTTGAGCCGCAGGGTGCCCCTTGCCAGGTAACCCGATTCGCCGCGGCGTATTTGGTTGCTCGTGAAAACGGCCAGCGGGAATGAAGCCACATTGAACCAGTCGGGCTCGACCAGTTCTGCGTTTATTTCGCGGTCGTTCATGTCGGCGGAGCCGACTTTGACTTCCACGGTCAGAGCAATTGGGTCTGTACCCGTTTCGTCTAGCTGCACCCGGGCGGTGAAATCGGCAAAACGGCCAGGCAGTTCCGTGCCTTCCCACCAGGCCGAGAACGCCAGTTCGCTGGTTGCGGCTGTAGAGCGCCATTGCGCCCCGTCCGCGAGCACGGTCTGCAGCCCCGCGAGCATTGTGAGTACAAGCCATGTTGTAGCCGCAGCGCACTTCATGGCCGTCCTCGCAGTATGCGCAGCAGCACGGTGTCGTGTTTCACGAAATGGTGACGCAGCGCGGCGGCGATATGGACGACCAGGATTGCCATCAACGACCAGACCAGCGCTTCGTGCACCTCTGTGGCAATTTCATGCAGATGCGGGTCTACCGGGGCGATCGAGGGCCACGGAATGAACCACCAGAGCTTCCAGGGGATGAGGGAGGTGGACGCCGCCAGCCAGCCGGACAGGGGCAGCGCGATCATCAGCAGGTAGAGCGCCGCGTGCGACAGCCATGCCGCACGGATTTCCCAGGGCTTGCTGCCCGCAGGTTGCGGTGGTGCGGGATGTGCCCAGCGCCACAGCAGGCGGATGACCGCCAGCAGCAGCAGCGTGATGCCGAGCGACTTGTGAGCGGTCATTACATCCACCTTCAGCGGTGAGCGGTCCATCTCGTGACCGATCCATCCGCCGATGCCCTGCAATGCGATCAAGACTGCCATCAGCCAATGGAGTAAGCGCGCTGCTGCACTCCAGGATTCGACAGGGTTGTGGGTAGCCATGTGTCCGCAGGATGGTCTGTGAGGAGGCCGCCTTGCGGCCGATTGGTCCATTCGGCCGCAAGGCGGCCTCCCACGTTGAATCAGCGCTTCATGAAGTTGAAGAACTCGGCATTGGTCTTGGTCGCCTTCATCTTGTCCAGCATGAATTCAATCGCCTGCGCCTCGTCCATCGGGTGCAGCAGTTTGCGCAGGATCCACATCTTCTGGAGCTGGTCCTGGGGAATCATCAACTCCTCACGGCGCGTGCCGGAACGGTTGATGTCGATGGCGGGGTAGGTGCGGCGTTCCGCGATGCGGCGGTTCAGGTGAATTTCCATGTTGCCGGTGCCCTTGAACTCCTCGTAGATGACTTCGTCCATCTTGGAGCCGGTATCGACCAGGGCGGTGGCGATGATGGTCAGCGAGCCGCCTTCCGTCATGTTACGCGCGGCGCCGAAGAAGCGCTTCGGGCGCTGCAGCGCATTGGCGTCGACGCCGCCGGTCAGAACTTTTCCGGACGACGGCGCAACCGTGTTGTAGGCGCGCGCCAGGCGCGTGATCGAGTCGAGCAGGATGACGGCGTGATGTTTGTGTTCGACCAGGCGTTTGGCCCGCTCGATTACCATTTCCGCGACCTGGACATGGCGTGAAGCGGGTTCGTCGAAAGTGCTGGAGATTACCTCCGCGTCCACCGAGCGCTGCATCTCGGTCACTTCCTCCGGGCGCTCGTCGATCAGCAGGATGATCATCTTGCTTTCGGGGTAGTTGGCCCGGATGCTGGTCGCGATGTTC
>Ga0316195_10000524_pt1 | contig 15558 bp, 17 predicted proteins | sample Phised1_MG_FD_204937 | JGI IMG/M metagenome (GOLD analysis project Ga0316195, IMG submission 204937) | Coastal sediment microbial communities from Maine, United States - Phippsburg sediment 1 | ecosystem: Environmental > Aquatic > Marine > Coastal > Sediment | place: USA: Maine | collected... | reverse complement strand
TGCATTGGTGGGGTCGGAAATTGTTTGTTTCATGAATTTACCAGCGACTCTTATGTAAAAAAAGTGTATCACGATGAAGACGGCAATGAAATCGTTGAGTATGAAGGTTGGCCGGACAGAAGTGGAAGCTGCTTTCGTTTCTGTCTTCTTACCGAGGCGCAGCGGGAAAAAGTGATGCGTCGCAAAGGAAAAAGCGCTGCGGAAATTACCCATATCAATGAAAGAATCCGCCATCGACCGAACGTCGCCTTTGCCATAACCGGTGAAGAGTTGAGGCAGTATGTGGATCTGGGTTTGCAGACCCTTAAAGTGCAAGGCCGTGAATATCCAATTTCCTTGATTTCAGAGATGATTCACGCGTATCGTATTCTTATTGACGGATTTGCCGGGAAGAAAAAATACAGTGATTCGGAAATGACAGCTGCAGATGAAAGTATCCAACGACTGGCTAGAGATCGCGACCGGGCACGTATGGAAAAAACCAGAGAATTACACCAGCATATTAAAGGGATTTAGATCTCAAAAACAAATTTTAAGCCTTTTAAATCCAAAAAGACATTTTAATGCATTTGAACGCCTGAAGTGCCTAAAATGATTCAACGTGTCTAAAATTAAGACCCTCCATCAATTTTAACACCAACAAATAATTGTCGAGATAACTTTTCCAAGCGCCGATATATATGGAGGTTCGAAACATGACCGCCAAAGTATACGTTGTTCGTCACGGGCAGACCGCCTGGAATCTGGAAGAGGTTTTTAGAGGACGTATGGATATTCCTCTGGATGAAACCGGGAAAAAAGAGGTGCATCTGGCGGGCGAAGCTATAAAAGACGAAACCCTCCACGCAATATACAGCAGCCCCCTCTCCCGCTCCATGGAAACCGCTGAAAATATAGCCAAATTCCAGAATGTTGGCGTCACGCCCCTTGAAGCTATTATCGACATCAGCTACGGTGACTGGGAAGGCGTCAGCCGGGTCGAGGTTCAGAAAAAATATCCGGACCTTTATGATCTCTGGGTGAAAGCGCCCCATGAGGTTACCTTCCCCAACGGTGAAAGCCTTGAAGCGGTTCGCGTGCGCACCATGGGTGCCATTGAAAATCTGCTTGAAAAACACAAAAACGAAAACATTGCTCTGGTGGCCCATCGCGTGCCGAACAAAGTGATCTGCTGCAGCCTTATCGGAATCGACAGCAGCAACTTCTGGCGGTTGCAACAGGATACGGCAAGCACAAACCTTTTTAAATATAAAGACGGGCAATGGATAATATCGTATCTGAATGATACTTCTTACCTCAAGGTTCTGGGAAAACCCGCCCTGTCTGATTTTTAGTAATAAAATCGAAAAGCAATACAATTATTCAGCCACTAAGACACTAAGACACGAAGAAGAAAAATGAATTAGATCATAATCTTCGTGTCTTGGTGGCTCTGGAGGTCATTATGAAAAAAACCGGCGTGTTCTACCATCCCAGCTTCAGTCGAAGAAGTTACCTTACCCGGGGTGCCCGACTGGAGGATTTCCCCGAAGCCATAGACCACCTGCTGGCGCGCGATAACGTTATTCTGTATGAATCGCCGCCCATTGAAGAGGAATGGATCCTGAAGGTGCATACTCCGGAACTCATCCGGGAAGTGGAATCAGACCATCTCTGTTCAACAGCATGGCATTCGGTGGGCGGTGTGGTTCTGGCCGGAGAGAAGATCTGTACCGGGGAGATCGACAATGCATTTGCCCTCATCGGTGCCGGCGGCCATCATTCAGGCAAAGACTATTTCGGGGGGTATTGCTGTTTCAACGATGTGGTGATCACCATCACCTATCTGCGGGAGATCCACAACATCCGGCGTTTTGCAATTATGGATACGGACGCCCACCATGGAGACGGCACTCGGGATCTGCTCAGAAACGACCCGGATGTGCTCCACGTCTGCTGCTGTGGTATGGCGTCTGAATCGGAAGACGGCACCAAAGTGGACATTCGAGCTCCCGGCAGCGCTTGGGGATTCTGGGGCCGGGACCCAGAAGATAATAATATAGACCGACAATATGCCGACAACATCAAAACCGAGTTCTATCCCCGGGTTAAAGATTTTAAACCGGATCTAATCTTCTGGTACTTTGGTTTTGACACCCACCAGGGAGACTACGGAAGTCTGGGATTGAGCGGCCGCTGCTTTCAGGAGATTGCCCGATTTATGAAAAAGACTGCCGAAGAGGTGTCCGGCGGCCGTCTGGAAGTGGTTTTGGGCGGCGGTTCCCGAACGGATATCGCCACCAATGTTATCCCGCCGATCATAGAAATACTATCTGAGTAACTTAAAGAGACCTTTATCAAAGGCTTTTAAGTTTTCCTACCGTGATTAAATACAACACCGTCTCTTCTTCACCATCAACGCCCAGCAATTCGTTGATGTCATCATCGAACAGGGCACCGATCGGACAAGATCCTAAGCCCATGGCCGTTGCAGCCAGCTGAACGTTCTGGCAGACATGCCCCAGATCCATGGGAATATACCGCACCGCCCGGTCCCGGTATTTGACCATGCATCTGAGCATCATTGCGGTCCAGATGAAGACAACAGCGGCACGTCGAACCACCGGCTGCCCCAGGCTGGCATCGGTAATATCCCTGTTATAATTTCCGTCCTTCAAACGTTCCAAAACAAACTCGGCAACATTAAAATGGTAAAGCCCCTGGGGAATTTCTTCAACCCGGTCAACGTAAAGATATGTTTCAAAAGGATAAAGGGCACCGGCTGAAGGCGCAGTGCGGAGCAGATGGCTCCCGGCTCTTGCGGTCACGCCTTGGGCCGCCCAAAGCAGCCTGACAAAATCGTCAAGACCCAGGGGATCAGATGTATAATTGCGTTCTGAGCGCCTTCGGGCCAAACACTGCCAAAGATCGGCCGGCCGGCTCAGGTCGGGTTGCGGCAATTGCACACGCACTGCATCCGGATAGTTTTTTAAATGATTCGTTGCCGGGATAGAACCCAGATCATCTCTCATCGGGCGATCTCGGTGATACTTGGTGGCTTGTATATAACGAAAAGCTATACCCTGTTTATATGACGCCATGGCTCGCTCCTTTCATGTGATTTTTTTTGGATAGCGCATCGGGCTCGAAACAGACAGATAACTTTATTTATCCTCTTTATCCTGCTATGGTGTCAAAGAAATTATTTTTGGGAGTATAACAATCTATCAAAGATAAAAAAAAGATGGAAATTTTTCAAAACAAAGCGCTGGAACTGGCTTCGGACGCCCTATATTGGACAGACCAAGCCGTTCAGGAATTTACGTCACTCGAGTCTCTGCCCGAACCTTTAGATTGCAAGCCGGGTTGCCATTACTGCTGTTATAATCTGCCCATGGTGACGGCTCCGGAAGCTCTGCTTATCGGATATCATGTCGCGAAGAACTTCACGGATTACGAACAAAAAGAGATTGGGGGCAGGATCGAAATGATACTACATCGGATAGAGGATCTAAGCCCTTATGACGTGGCAATGATTCGGCATGAGCTGCCCTGTATCTTTTTGAAAGATGGTGTGTGCAGGGTGTATCCGGTGAGGCCTGCCGTGTGTCGAACATGCTCTTCCACAAGTGCAGAGCACTGTAAAATCATTTTTGAGTCCAGGGATCACAGGGCCAGGCTCCGTTGTTACCAAAAGATTCGCGAAATCTTTCATACCGTCCATTCACGTTTAATCGATCGTTCCCGGGAAATGGGGTGTCAAGCAGATGCGTTGCAGTTGGCAGCGGCCATCAGAGATTATTTCAGACACCCTGACCCCATCGATTCATGGCTACACGGTGAAACCGTCTTTTACCTAAATCACTCAACTTAGGTTTTACATTCATGCATAGCCCGAATTCATCGATTTCGGTAAAAGTGTCTTGACAAAACGCTGTTGAAAAGTCAAGGTTACGATTCCGTATGCATATCTTTATAAGACCTAACCCGGATAAACTGGAAATCACAAATCACAAAGAAACAAATAATATCCAATGACCAAAAAGAAAAATTTAAAACCAAGATAACTTATTAAATATACAAATTAAAGTTTTGGTCATTGAAATTTGGGATTTCGATTTTTTTTGGAATTTGGTGCTTGTGTTTTGTTTTTTTACCATAAAATGCACAAAATTTACAATTAAGGTACTAAGTAAGGTTGACTTTCTAATAATCAAATAACTGTGGGGGAACATGACTAAAGCTAAAATTGGTGATAAAGTAAAAGTTCACTTTGAAGGTTTTTTGGAAGACGGTACAGTGTTCGGTTCTACCACGGACGAGGAGCCTTTTGAGTTTATAATCGGAGAGAAAAATATGTTGCCGGGTTTTGAAAATGCGGTTGTCGGAATGCAAAAAGGGGACACAAAAACCATCACACTTTCCCCGGAGGATGCTTACGGTGTTTATAATAAAAAATTGGTATCCGTTATGGAAAAATCAGGTTTCCCCCAAGAAATCCATCTGGAAATTGGGAAACGGCTGAGAGTTCGCACTCAAGATGGAAAATACACAATGGTTACCATTAAAGACTTCACTGAAGACAGTATCGTCTTGGATGAAAACGATCCTCTTGCAGGCAAAACCCTCACCTTTAAAATCGACCTTATTGATATTATACAATAAAATCGCATTGCAATTTTATTGTTTTAAGGAGTGTTTATGAATTGCATGTTTTGTGAATCAGAGATTAATGAAAATGATATTATACAAGAAGGACTTGATGCTAGAATAGCTGGTCAAAAAACATGCCCTTTGGAATACAATTGCCCGCAATGTATCCATGTTTGGGTTACTGAATCCTGTGTGGGAAGATTCTCGCTTGACCCTTTCTTTGAGGATCCGGAAAGGAGAATGACGCTTAGCAGATGCATTCGAAAGCTTTGTGAACAAAGCGATGATAACCGTTTACAAGAGCCATTAAGCCTTCAGAAGTTAAGCTATCTTTGGATGAAAAAGTAAAAGACTCCTACTGCTTCTGAATCGCAATATTTTGATATAATACTTTTTTCGCCCCCTCGGGCACCTCAAATTGTTCATAAAAAACTCGATAGGTTCCGTTAGGAATCTTTATCCGTGCCCCTACTTCTTTTGATAACGCCTCATCCATCAGACAACCCAAGGGCGTTGGTGTATCCTCGCGGATCGGCAGCATGAGGAATGATCCCGAAGAACAGGAAATATTTCCCACAACCTTTCCAATATCTTCGTAGACCGTTAAATTTTCATTTAAATGATAGGACAGAGGAAGCAGTAAAAACGGTTCCCCCCAAAAAATCGGACGAGATTTGGGGCAAATATGGCTGTGGACAATTACACCATGCGTTCTGACATAAGATGCCGATGGGCTGTTGTATGGATTCAGAATGCTGCCGATATGAACCAGATCGACAATCAGTAAAAGCTCGTTGTCTATTACAAAGAAGTCATCAATCGATGCGCCACAGTCCGGGCGCATTTTGGTCAGGTCCTGAATGGTCTTAAAACGTTTGGGATTCACCAGGGTCAGCGGCTTTGGATTTTTCGGCAAAACGATTCCTCCTCTCCGAATGCACATAGAGAATGTGGAGATGATTTATTATATTGTTAACAAATGATTTGTCAATAAACTTAGGATGCTTGACCACTTTAACTGGTCTCTGTTATGATTGTTCGAATGAAATTAAAAACTACTATCGTTATCTGTTTGATTCACTTTTTTAGAAACATATTGCCACAAACCAGGCACTAAGACACAAAGGATATCTTTATTATTCTTTCTTTGTGCCTTGGTGCCTTTGTGGCAGAATGTAAAAAGTTTTGCCAGTAAGAGCATAAAATTCACAATTTAGCTTTAAACAAGAGGTGTACTATGAGTATGTGGGTTTATGATGATGCAAAGGATACGGAAGAGTTTCAGCTCTTGCGTGGAGAAATCAAACGTTTGGAGAAAGAATACCTCGATCTGCGGATTCAGCTACGCGATACTGAGACGGCTCTCAGGTCCGATCCTGACAATGAATATCTTGAAGCAAAAGTGAAATATCTCAACAAAAGACTGAAAGATATAGAGAAAATGGGTCCCAGACTTGCTTCTGAATACCCACTGGAAATAGCCCTTTTCGGACCGCCCCACGGGTAATTTGAGTTGTGGAAGAGTAAATACCATGCGATCAAGCAGACTTGACAGACAGCTGCGCATTGAGGGCTGGAATCAGCCGGCACTGGACAATGCAAAAATAGGTGTCGTTGGTGACGACGACCTGTTGGCGTCACTTTACGTAATGTCGGCATCAGCCCTGGGCATTAACCATATAGTTATTATTACGCCGTCTTTAGATCCTCTACTTGTTGAAACAGCCAAAAAACTAAACCCTCGATTCACCCTTACCCACCTGGAAGGATTCTATACGCATCCAGCAATAGATGAGTTGTTCAATGGGTGCCGCCTCATTGTGGATTTGAGCCATTACGGACTGGCAAACAAGTTGTTGCTGGAGAAAGGGTTCCGAGAGAACATACCGATTATTAGAGGTTTTTGCTACGAAAAAAATGGTGCCCAAGGGTTTAAAGTGTTTAGCTATCTGCGAGGACGAGAATGGCGAGAGCTTGAGCAAATTGTCTCGTCGAACAACTTTCCTAACCGTCACTTTGACGACGGCGTGCTGGACACCATTGTTACCGGAATAGCATTGGAAGAAACCAAGAATCTTTTAATGGGCCAGGACGCTTCAGATGATTTGATATCATATACCAGAAAACAGCTTAACACCCCAAATCATCAGCCGCGGATATTGGTGGTCGGTTCCGGAGCCCTGGGCATCTTCGTAGGACTGGGTCTTGCGTATTCAGGTTTTCGGCAGATGACGTTCATCGACCCTGATGTTGTCGAGTTAACCAATCTTAACCGGCAGATTTTTTTCTATGATGCCGTTGGAGAGAGCAAAGCCAAAACCCTATCAAACAAACTCAATTGTCTGATTGAAATCGAAAGTACTTTTCAGGTTGCCTACTTCGACAATAACAGTGACATTTCAACTTATGATGTTATTTTCGACTGTGTTGACAACTTCGAATCCCGAATAGTACTGAGCGAAAAATGCGCTGATCAAGGTAAAATATTGATAAGCGGCGGGACCAGTGCCGATGCAGGCCAGGTCGTGATTTACAATCCCGCAAAAAATTACGTTACACCTGCAAAATTGTTGGGATTGTATGATATCGTTCAAAATAGAAGTCCTGACGCCTATCAGCGGGAAAGAGCGGCCTGCATTTATCAACCGGATCCATCCGTGATCATGACAAACCAAATCGCGGCCGGATTTATGGTGGATGCCTACAGAATGCTCCTGGCCGGTCAAAAGCCAGCAAACGTTTTTTATGATTCAAAAAGTGCTGTGCGATTTTAAGCTTAAATAAAACAGTGGAAATTGACAGGATGCTTAACGGGTTGTAAAAGTCTATTGGGGAAAAGACCTGACCCCCGAACCCTGATCCCTGTATACTGTTACCATTAGCAAGGAGGAATGAGACCATGACAGACACTGAAACCAAAAAGGCACTTCAAATCGATGAAGCGGAGAAGCTGCTGCCTCTTGTGCTGGAGATTTTGCCGGGACATGCCGCCGAGGGCTTGATTGACATATATGAACCCGGTAGCTTCGAGGCCAAATCACTCCGAAAACTGTGCAATCGAACGTTGAGCAAAAAGAATTTGACCATCGAAGAACAGCTCATCGCCGAAGATGTGGCTCGACAACTTGAAGGCGGAAAACTGCTGTGTCGAGGACAGGAGATTGATGGTACGGCACTGGAGTTCGCGGTATCCGAGCAGACAGAAGCAGGGGAAAAATACTTTTACGTGCCGATCCGCGCAATAAAACCCCAGGAAGGGGGAAATGATTGACGATTTTCGATTGATCGTTGACTATAACAAATCTTCAATAGCCAATTTTTTATGGCTTATACCTTTTCCTGTAATCGGGGATTGTCCGGTTTAGGACTGGAGAGTTGAACCATGCGGCAATTATTGGATTCTGACATGGAACTTGTGGTGGAGTCGGACTTCATATACCTGCCTCTTTTGCTTGACCCGCAAATTGAAAAAGAGACCCTAACTCTTTTTCGGCCGGGAAGACCTCCGGAAAGTTCCAGACAGTCAGATCCAAAAACCATTATTCAGCTTAATGGCAGATGTTTTGTAAAAACGCTTGCCATTCACTCTCTTTTAGACAATTACCAGGCAATCAACCCCTATTCTTATAAACGGCTCAGAAACGACTGTCTGAGAAAATATCAGCTTGCACCCGGGGTCGACGATGTCTTTTTAGACCAAACGCTTAGAACGATTCTTTTTCAGATAATGCCTCATTTTATCAAAAAAAACAGGGGTCTGCAGCGAAATAAATTGAATGATGAAGAAATACTCGACCTTATCCGTGAAAAAGTCAACATTCCCGCAAGATATTTTAAAGAGGCCGAAACTTTCCAAAAGTTAGAACCGTTAAAGGAAATCCTTAAGGACCTGGAAGATCAAAAACCTATCTTCAAACTACCTGAAAACGGACTGTATTCGGGACCAGCGCTGCGTGATTGGCTTGATAAAGCCGTTCATGCAAAAGTTTTGGCGAGTGAGCATCATCGTATCGCAGAGGCACTGCAGGTACGAGAGCGGTTCAGCCGGTCAAAACCGGAACACATTGCACTGTTGCTCTATATTGCGGATGCGGGCGCCATGGAAATCGATGGCTTCGGCTTTAGCATGAACAACGCCTATAGGCAGGAATACCTTGTATATAAGCACACAGGAGATTACGTCCTTAAAGATTACTGCGCGCGTAGCTATTTATTTCCGGACTGCAGGGTGGCTATTTCCACTTACACGCCATTCAGACCTTTTGTGATCGAAAAGTACAAACATCCGTTTTTACTTGGCCATAAAGAAGGGCAAGAAATTTGCGTGAAGGATTTTGTGCCGTCAAACGAACTGACGGCACAAAATGTCATCAGAACCCTGGAAGAGGGCCTCACGGCCATGCGTTACGGCTACGATGGCCGGAAACGCAACGGATATCACAGCCTGGACAAAACGTGGGTTCATATCCCCACCATAGACTTTGAAGACTACCGAATATGACTGAAAGAAAACAATTTTGCACTGGCATTCCCCTGATTTTATGGAAATAGAACTCGGTTTCGCTCTGCGTTCGGAATATTGGAATAATGGAATATTGGGATCTGTGATAATGTACTGTTGGATTAATGGTAAAATTTGTGTTCAAGATAGAACTAAAATGGATAATATCCTTTTAAAAAGCCAAACTTCCAATGTCCCATCATTCCATTATTCCATATTCGAGGCAAGCGTTTAAGGCTCATAAAAAGTTCCTTAAATTCAAAAAGTTTAGAAATTCAGAGACGTTTAATCAGATGGGTTTATTAAAGGACATAAAGCGTAAAAGGGCCAAACAGAGGCAAAAAATGCCCTTCAGGCGAGATGTTTTCAATCAAATTAGCAGTCTTGTTAAACAATATGGTCTTAAAGAGGAGTTTTTGGATCTTCTTGATAAAGTTAAGGATTGTCCGTCCAGTGAAAATATAAAGCTTGTCCGGGTTCGGCTAAAAACACCGATGGAAGGCTCCTTGTTTTCTCTGGCAACCAAAGACGAATACGCTCTCACGACGTCGATAGTCGCTAAAATCAACAATTCATTCCTTAAGTTTGCACAGTCACCCGAAGAGATCCTTTTGTGCAACCTTTTATATTGTCTTAATCCCTCAATAGCCCCTGAGAAGCTGAAGCGCTATCATTTTGAAACCCTGTTTCTGCATGAACGTGTCAAGGCAACCAATAATGAACCGAACAATAAAGCGATAAATGTAGCAAACCCGTAAGCCAAAACCAAGAAACATATGCCACAAAGTCACAAAGGGTTTATTTATTATTCTTTTTTTGTGCCTTGGTGTTTTAGTGGCAATAAAAAAGTGTTGTCCCAAAAATTACAAAATTCAGAATCAATAAACGAATGGGAAATTATGAAAATGGATGACGGAATATCAAAGCAGCATCGGGAAAGCCGCCGGGAACGCATAGAAGAAAAAATCGTACAAATGAGAGCAGATCAGGAATATGAAGCCGTACGAGAGATTATCGAGTTTGACAAAACCCCGTCCGATCTAAAAGCGGATATGGACCGGTTCGTGATTGGACAGGAGCAAGGGAAAAAAATCATGTGCACGGCCATTGCTTTTCACTATCGGAGGCTGGGGCAGGCGCTTAAAAAAGGGATGGCTGAAAGCGGCGGAGACATCGACATTGCGCTGCGAAATACAAGAACTCCCAAGGCCAACATAATGATCATCGGTCCCACCGGATGCGGCAAAACCTACACCGGTGAAACAGCGTCAACCCTGGTGGGCGTGCCCTTTGTTCATGAAGACATGACCAAGTTTAGCGAAGTCGGATACGTTGGACAGAATGCCAGCGACATACTGCTCGATCTTCTTCTGGCGGCCGGCGGTAATCCGACTGTGGGCCAGATGGGCATTGTATATTTTGATGAGGTAGACAAGATCGCCACTGAAACCATCGCCTATAAAGACGTATCCGGCAGAGGTGTTCAAAAAGGGCTGCTGCATATGGTCGACGGTTCGGACAACACCGTTCATATCGGCAAAGAAAGGATTTCTCTGTCGACCAAACACGTCCTGTTCATTGCCGGAGGAGCTTTTGAAAATCTGGATACCATTGTCAAAAAACGAATGGCCCGACAGAACCTTGATGGAAATTGGCACCATTTTTTATCGGCCGATGATCTGGTGGCTTTCGGCATGGAAAGGCAGCTTATCGGGCGCTTTCCTGTCAGAGTTGTATACGATCAACTGACCACCCAGGATTTAAAAAAAATCATGATCAATAGCGAAGGCAGTGCGTTATTGTCTTTCAGCAACGATCTCAAGGCATGGGGTATCGACCTTGAATTTACGGATGATGCGCTGACTGAAGTTGCGCGACGCGCCGAACAGGAAGGAACCGGGGCTCGGGGCCTGGTCAGCATTCTACACCGGGTGTTGTTGGAAGACATGTACCGCCTGCCCGGCACTTACACCGGCAAATTCGAAGTGGATCAAAATTATGTGAGGGAAAAATTGGAATGAGATTCAAAGACCTTTCACAGTTGAAACGGCCGGAGCCCCTTACAATAACAATTGGAAACCTGCCCCAACATATATTGATGGCCAAGTATGCTAAGGATAAGGCATTTAAAATCAGTGAACTGGTTGGTGTATTTTTCGAAAAGAGTTTTGAATGGTATGGGTTCACCCTTGCGAACAATGACCATCCTGAACTCATTGTAGACATCGGATTGCCGGAAAACGATCTAAATCTTCAAGATCATACCCACCTCGGTTCCCAAAGGATCGCTGAATTTCAGGAATCGTTGCCCGAAGACGTAATGATCAATGGATGGATTCACTCTCATGGGGCCTTGAATTACAGGCATTTTTCACACACCGATGAGGAAAACCACCGAACCGTATTGGATTTTGTTGCCGCGCGCACCCGAAAGCCCTTGGTCAAAAAAGAGATCGTAATTCGAGATCTGGTTTTATTAGAAAAAGATCGGTTTGTTGAAAAGGATTTGGGAATGGGAAGCGTTTCCCTGATAACCGATGGCCCGATCACAGAGGCCAGGATCATGGAAACCATCTTTGGCAGTTTCTGCTATAGCATCGTCATTGGGGACGAGGGATGGCACCATCAGGAAATCCATTACCGGGAAAGGGGTATCCTGTCCAGCCATACAACGGTGATGAGCCAAGCAGCAAAAATCGAATTTGTCGATACGGGAAGATCCTTATCTCAGGATGACATCAGTGCGTTAAGTGACGAGGTCAAGCAGAAAATCAAGCCCCACAACGATCCGCCGCCGGAATTGATCGAGAGGATGTAACAAATTTGTGAAAAGATTTCTGAAGGAATACAACGATACTGCCTAAACCGGAACCAAATAGGTATTGTTTAATATTTTTATTCGTGCGCAAAATAGGTTGCTGATTAATATAAATAACGAATATCGAATGATGAATATTGAATGTAGAAGGGTTGAATCGCTTCGCTCTGTCTTTTTATATAAATAGAAATAATAAAATGTTTATTCCGCCTGCCCATCCTGCCCCGTTGGTCTCCGTTGAAAGACCAGAGCAGGCTGGAAGATCTTGCTGGGGTGGCTTTTTTTCATTTATTCCATCGGAGTGAAATACGGCAATCAATTTTACTTGAACCTTACTTCGATATTCATCATTCAATATTCGACATTCGATATTAAAAAATAGTTCAGTGGACGTCCATGTCAACATGATGACTCACACAATCCCAAACCCCCTTGGGATCACATTCCCGGCAGTGGTAGTGTTCTCCATAAATGAGGTTGTGTTTGTAGTCAACCGCTTCCTCTTTACGCACCCGGGCTCCACAGTGCGCACAGTCAACATATTGAACTTCTTCTTTTTTCATCATTCGATGTGCAAGAACTTTTTTATAGAGTTTAAAACATAAGGACGTATATTATTCCTCTTTTTCTTCGGGTTTGATGGGCTTGTGCATCGGAAGCCCATAAAGCGTATCAATCCAATACTCACAGTTTTCAGGGCCTATTTCTGCCACCTCGCGCCGGAATTTTGCGCAAATCTCCAAGCCTTTTTCTTTGGCTCCCGGAGGAAAACCTTTCTCATCGGACAAATAGCGCTTCTCAAGTTCGTCGATCTTTTTCATATACTCTTCATAAGTGATTTTATTTATGGCCATATATGCTCCCTAATCTCGGTTTTCATGATACCGTTAAGATTCAATACTGTGTTATTACAAAGGTCTTTCAACATACTGAAACGGTTGGCCTGTTAATCAATGAAAACCGGCGAACCGGACAACGGGCAAACAGGCCAACCTTTATAATAATCCGTTCTCAACTTCCTGTATGGCTTTATTGGTATTTTGAACCACTTCTTTAAGAGCATCCGATTGATATGTCTCGATACCGACAGACCCCATATCATTAACTTTATCAAAAGCACGCTCTTTTTCAACGTGGGTTGCCAAAGCTTTTGCAGCCTCAAGCAGTCTTAAGCTTGCTTCCCCGTCCGTATCAGAATCTTCCGGTCCGTTTTCAACGTCATTTATGACCTTTCTGGTATTTACAATTAAATCATAAAATTTGTCCGATAGATGGTAGTCCATACCACTGCATCCCCCGGCAGAGGCTTTGTCAAAAACATACTCTTTATCAATATAGGATACCAGAGCTTTTGCAGCCTCAAACAGTGCCAAAAACTCAGCCTTCATTTTTATCTTCTCCTTCGTGCTTGTCGAATCTTACAAACAGCCAAATCAAGTTAAATAGGACACAGATTGTCGCGGGTATACACAGATAATAATATTATTTCTTAATTTAAAATCCTGATAATCTGTTCCTGCCCTATGAAATGCATTTTCTTTTTCTATTTCATCGGGGTGACTCTGTGTCCAAAATAAAATCTTTATTGTCAAGTTGCGTATGAATCGGGCTTAAGTGCTTTGATCAGCCCCACCCTGCTCTTTTTCTTGCTGCCGTTTGTCAATTTCATCCTTGAATCTTTCGGCAAATGCCGTCTTGAAAGCTTCGATTTCCATGGCCTCTTCATGTCTGCCCAAAAAGGTAAGAGCCATCCCCTTGAACACCTGGGCTTCCTCGATATCCGGGTTTAGGGCCAGGGCATCATCAAAGCACGGCAGGCTTTCTTCGTATTTTTGCAGACCCAGCAGGGCATGGCCCTTGGCCGCCAGGGCATGTGCATTGTCGCCTTGCTCTGCCAGTATTTGATCTAAAATTTCAATCGACTCTTCACAACGGCCCATATCGTTCAGGGTTAAGGCCTTAAGCTGCATGGCCAAAACATTTCTCGGTCTGAGAACCAGTTCTTTGTCACAACAAAACACGGCCTCTCCCAAAAGCCCTTTTTCAGCCAGCTTCGAGGCCCCCTCCATCCAGGATATTTTATCTTCCGAAGTGACGTCGATGGCTTGCATCATCAGAGCCTCGTAGGTTTGCTCGATGGTGTGACGACCGGTACGCGCCACGGGGACGTCATGGCCGGGGAGTATATTTTCAATTTCTCTTTTCATGAGCTGCCTGAGCCCGTACAAATAATGGTCCAGGCTGCCGCCACCGGCTTTGTCGGCATCTGATATGGTGTTGGGCAGTACGGTGTCACCGGTAATGGCGGTTTTGGTCGCCTGGTGATACAGGCAAATACTGTCAATGGTATGGCCGGGTGTGTGGATCGCTTCCCATTCAAAGCCGCTCAAATCAAGGGTTTCTCCCCCTTTGATCTCGGTCAGAGAAAATCCGTATTCTTGGAGCGTTTTTTTAAATTCCATGGGACCGGCGGCATGAACGATAATCTCGATCTCTTTTTTTTCCCAGACTTGAGGGATTCTCAAAAATTCGAACACGCCCATGCAATGGTCGCGGTGCCCGTGGGTGAGAACGATCTTCTTGATGTCCAGAACATTGTATCCCAATTTTTCAAGCTCATTAAAAATGGTGTAATCATTTCCCGGATCGATGATGGTCAGGGTGTCACCGGCAAGGGCATAGACGTTGCTGGAATGGTGATACCCGATGAGAAACTTGCTGTTTTCAAAAACAGGATCCGATATCTTGAGAATTTCACCAATAGACAGCCACCCCGGGTGATCCGGTTCTTCCTTGGGATACACTTCATCCTCTACCAGCGGTTTCTGATTTTCTTTTTTTCTGGTTTCTTCGGTCATTTTGATTCCTTTATAAATATTTCAATGTTAATTCCTTAACAATTATGATGGCAAAAAACTTACTTTCCGCCACAAAGGCACCAAGACACAAAGAAAAGCATAAAAGATTAGCTTTGTGTCTTGGTGCCTTTGTGGCAAACAATTTTTAGTCTCACTGTTTCAAAGGTTAAGTTAATAGTATATAAAAGGAAAAATAACAAGTCCAATTGCAAAAAAAATCCCCCTCTCCGGGCAAACCGAAAAGGGGGATTCTTATTTCGATTTAGCCTCTCCCCTGCGAGCAGGGGAGAGGGTGTTTTGTTATGGGTTAATGATGGCTATCCGAGATAGTCCAGAGTGTAAGCCAGTTTCATCTTTTCATCCGGCCACCACTTCTTGCTGATCTTTTCTTCGCCGGGATAGACGTCTTTACCGTCTATCTTCTCGATAAGCAGATCGGCAAACATAAATGCTGTAAGCTTGTGCGCTCTTACTACATCAGCCGGAATCAAAACAACAATGCCGGTCTCCTTGGAGCACTCCCACTCAAAGGCTTCATTGGGAGCAGAGGACTCCTCGCCGGTTTTGCCGTCGTAAATCTTGAGCAGCTTACCTTTAACCTTCATTCCCGGCTTCATGTCAAACTCGTCAAACAGCTCATCGGATATGTGCCACCAAATGGCTCTCATGTTTTGAGCGATATATCCTTTGACAAGCATGGGATCAAAGCCGCAGATACCCACACGACATTTTTCAGGCATATCAAACCT
>Ga0316195_10000523_pt1 | contig 15581 bp, 9 predicted proteins | sample Phised1_MG_FD_204937 | JGI IMG/M metagenome (GOLD analysis project Ga0316195, IMG submission 204937) | Coastal sediment microbial communities from Maine, United States - Phippsburg sediment 1 | ecosystem: Environmental > Aquatic > Marine > Coastal > Sediment | place: USA: Maine | collected... | reverse complement strand
CATCTTCAGCGCACGCTCCGACCAGCCCTATGCCACGGCGCACTTCGATGAATACACCCGCACCAAGTCGATCAGCGAACCCTGGCTGCTGCAGCAGAGCGACCCGAGCGGCGTCCTGACCTGCGCCATCCGTCCGCCGGGCATCTGGGGTTCGGGCAGCAATATCCAGATCGATTCCTTCGTCGAGCAGTTGATGGGCGGTGCCTTCAAGGCGACCCTGGGCTCTCCGCAGGCCGTCATGGACAACGTCCACGCCGATAACCTGGCGCACGCCGAGATTCTGGCGGCCGAGCATCTGGTGCCAGGCAGCCCTGTGTGCGGCAAGGCCTATTTCATCTCCGATGACGATCCCATGAATCTCTACGTCTGGTTCAAGCCGCTGTGCGAGGGCCTGGGTCACAAGTATCCGCGCATCTCGGTACCGGCCTGGCTGGTGCGGCCGGTCATGGTGATCTGGCAGTATCTGCACTTCAAGGCGGGTCTGCCCCGGCCGGCGCTGACACCCAAGCAACTGGATATCGCCACGACCACCTATTTCGCCAACATGGAGGATGCGCGCAAGGATTTTGGCTACGAGCCCATCGTCTCGACCGAGGAGGGCATGCGTGAGTGCATTGCCTACTGCAAGGCCAACCTCTCGAGCATCCTCGCGGCGCGCGAGGCGGCGAAGAAGCGCATCTAGCGTGTGGTGCCGCGCGTTCGGCCGGTCGCGGGTCCGGCTGGGGGCGCAGCTCCCCGGTCGGGTCAGGGTTCCGGCGCGGTCGCGCCGGATGAAAGGGCGAGGCTGAGTCCGCTGGTCCGCTCCACGTGCGTCGACAGCGCGAAGTCGAGCACCGCGTCGCGCGTGTAGAGCAGAGTGAACTGCTGCTGCGAACGGGTGATGCCGGTATAGAGCAGCTCGCGCGTCAGCACCGGGGTGGGGGCGTCGGGCAGGATCAGCGCGGTGTGGCGAAATTCCGATCCCTGGGACTTGTGCACGGTCATGGCGAACACCGTCTCCACACCCTGCAGCCGGCTCGGCAGCACCCAGCGGATGCCGCCGGAGCCGTCACCGGCCGGAAAAGCCACCCGCAACACCTGCTGCCTGCTGCCATCGGCCTGCTGCAGCGGCACCAGCAGCGCGATGCCGATGTCGCCGTTCATGAGGCGCAGGCTGTAATCGTTGCGCGTCACCAGAATCGGGCGGCCGGCGTACCACTGGTGCGTGGTGCTCGCGAGCAGTCCGGCTGCGCTCAGCACCTGTTCGGTCCGCTCGTTGAGACTGGCCACCCCCCACGGCCCGGAGCGCAGCGCCGTGAGCAGCTGAAAGCTGCCGTGGGCCTGCAGCACGGCGCCGGCCCAGGCATCCAGCGCCGGCTGCGGGGCGTCGTCGCCGGGGTACCGCGTGTGCATCGCCTGGAGGTAGCCGCGGTAGCCGCTGCGCACCAGGTCGTCGAGGGCGCTGTCCCGCTCGGCTGTCAGCTGCAGCAGCGCGATGCGGCCGGCGCCTGGGTCGCGCTGTGCGCTGGCCTCGTCCAGAAACAGCTGCTTGACCGCGGCCAGACGGTCCCGTGCCGGCTGCTGCCCCGGCCGGCGCTGATTATTCACCAGCAGCGCCAGCGCGCCGATGCCGCCCTCGGCGCTGAACCGGTAGCTGTGGCGCAGGATGGCCATGGCCTGGTGCAGGGGCTGGCCGCGTGCATCGCCATAGCGGTCCGTTGGCAGCGCTTCGCCGGTGACGTCCTGCAGCCAGGCGATGGTCGCAGGGGTGTAGTGGCCCTCGTTGGCGCCCTGGCACAGATTGCCCAGCACGGCGCCGGCTTCGACCGAGGCCAGCTGGTCCTTGTCGCCCAGCAGGATGAGCCGCGCGTCCGGGCGCAGGGCATCCAGCAGCTGCGCCATCATCTCCACGTCCACCATCGAGGCCTCGTCGACCACTACCAGGTCCGCCGGCAGCGGGTTGGCGACGTCGTGGCGGAAGCGGCGGCTGTTGGGCAGCGCGCCCAGCAGTCGGTGCAGGGTACTCACCTGGGTGGGAATGCGCGCGCGCAGCTGCTCCGCCTGCAGGCCGGGGAGGCCCTCCAGGCGCAGGCCCTGGACCTTGCCGGCGATGGCTTCGTTGAGGCGCGCCGCCGCCTTGCCGGTGGGCGCTGCCAGCCGTATCTGCAACGGCGGCAGGCCCTGCTGCAGATTGAGGCCCTGCAGCAGCGCCAGCAGGCTGACCACGGTGTGGGTCTTGCCGGTACCGGGTCCGCCCGTGATGATGCCGAAGCCACTGCGGGCCGCCAGCGCGCAGGCGACTTTCTGCCAGTCGATGCCCTGCATCGCCGCCGCCTCGGCGGGCCGCGCGAACAGCTGGTCCAGCAGGGCCCGGCCCGTGGCGCTGGGCCAGCTGGCGGGCCGCTGCAGCCGCTGCGCCAGCTGCTGGCGGATGGTCTGTTCGTACTGCCAGTAGCGGCGCAGGTAGAGCAGCGGCGCTTGCGGGCTGCCGGCCAGCACCAATGGCGTCGTCGCCGAGGCCGGCGCGCCCTGCCAGAGCGTCTCCACGGCCGGGCTGCGCTGCAGCTGCGCCACCCAGTCGCCCAGGCTCAGCGCCTGCAGCCAGCCGCTGAGCTGGTGGCGGATGGCATGGCTCGCCGCCTGGTCGTCGCGCATCCGCGACAACAGCCGCTCAGGTGCGCGCAGCGCCTCCTGCAGCGCCAGACAGACATGGCCGTGGCTGTTGCGCTCGCTGACCAGCGCCACCGCCAGCAGCACGGCGCCCTGCGTCTCGCCGCCTTCGCGCTGGACGAATTGCGCCAGCGCCAGGTCCAGGGCGCGCAGCGCGCCCGCGCTCACCCAGCGCTCCAGCGCGCTGAGCTCCGGTGTGGCGGCGGCTGCGCCCGCAGCTGCGCCCGCACTCATCGTGCAGCTCCCGGCGCCAGCGCGTCAGCGTGGGCGCCATGGCCACCGAACAGCGCATCCAGGCGCTCGATCAGCAGCAGCGGTGGTTTGTCCATGAACAGTCCCTGGCTGTCGCTGCGGCTGCCCCGCAGGAAGGCGTAGACGGCGCCGCCGACATGGCGCTCGTAGTCGTATCCCGGCAGGCGCGCGCGCAGCTGTCGATGCAGCGCCAGCAGGTAGAGCGCGTACTGCAGGTCGTAGCGGTGCTCCAGCATGGTCGCCCGCATGGCGCCCGGGTGATAGGCGTCGTCGTCGTCGCCCAGCCAGTTGGACTTCCAGTCCACCACGTAATAGCGCCCCCCGTGCTCGACCACCAGATCGATAAAGCCCTTCAGCAGGCCATTGAGCGTACTGTCCTCGGCCTGCGGCCGCGGCGCGCCCGCCAGCGTGCAGCTGCAGACCAGGCGGTCCAGCGTGCGGACGTCCACGTCGTGGCTCTCCAGCCAGAATTCCATCTCCACCTGGACCTGCTGCGGTGCCAGCGCCGCCAGCGTCAGCGCCGGGATGCCGCCGTGCCTGTCGGACAGCCCGGTGAGGCGCCAGGGGCGCGTGAGAAAATCCGCCAGCCACGCGCTCAGCGGTTCCGCCCAGCCCTGCAGGCCGCGCAGCCGGCAGCGCCTGGCCAGCATGTCTTCCCGCAGCCGGGCCGAGGCCGCCGCCGCGGCGAAGCCGTGCCGCCACTGGCCGTCGGCGTCCTGCCAGCGCTGGCTGGCGGCCCATTCCAGTATGCCGTGCAGAAAGGTGCCGTAATAGCTGCCGCGCGGCAGTTCGTGCAGGAGCCCCTGCACGGGGGCCGTGGCGGCGCTCGTCGACAACACGGCAGGAGCGGCCTCCGCCTCTTCCAGGGCCTGCGCCTCGGCCGGCGTGTCGGGCGTCCCCCATGGGCCGGCGGGCGCGCTGCCCGGGTCCGGCGTCAGGTCCCCGGTCGCGGCGTCTGCCAGCGCGCCGAAGCGCAGCGCCGAGTAGCTCGCGATCCACCACGGCGCCAGCCCCAGGTCCGGCGGGCAGCGCGCGGGGTCGAGCGCGCCGCCCGCTGCGGGCGTGTAGACGTCGGTGCTGATCACCGGCGCCGGGGCGATGGCGATGGCGCCGGTCTGGCCCCGCAGGGCCGTCAATGCCGCCGCCACGGCCTGGGTGCCGGCAAAGGGGGCGCCGCCGCCCAGTACATAGCCGAGGGCCGATTTGTGCAGCTGGGGCTTGCCGGCGTTGCCGCTCTTGACCGCGGCCACGCACAGCCACAGGGCGTGACGGGCGCGCGTCGTCGCCACGTAGAGCAGGCGCATGTCTTCGCTGAGGCGGTCGTCGTCCGCCGCGCGCCAGGCCTGCTCGAACAGCTTTTTGCCGGCTGACTCGAACAGCACCTCGCCGTCTGCCCGGTACGGTACCGGGTTGATGCGGCCGTCGACCTCCCGCCAGGAGCAGATGAAGGGCAGCAGTACCAGGGGGTATTCGAGGCCCTTGGACTTGTGAATGGTGATGATCTTGACCAGTTCGGCATCGCTCTCCAGGCGCAGGATGTGCTCTTCCTGCTCCTGCCCCAGGTGCTCGGCGAGATGACGGATCAGCGCCTGCTCGCCGTCCAGGGCGGCCGACGCCTGCTGCAGCCACTCGGCCAGGTGCAGCAGGTTGGTCAGCAGCCGCTCGCCCCCGGTGGTCTGCAGCAGGCGGGCGGGCAGTTCGAACGCTTCCATCAGGCGGCGCAGCATGGCCAGCACACCCTGGCGCCGCCAGCATTGGCGCAGCTCGTGAAACTGCTGCATGGCCTGTTCCCAGGCCAGTTCGTCGTCCTGCAGGGCTGCCAGCCGCGCGAGCGGCAGCGCCAGGATGTTGGTGCCCAGCGCGGCCCTCACCAGGCGCTCGTCGCTGGGGGCGGCGCAGGCGCGCAGCCAGTGCAGCAGGTCGCTGGCTTCTGCCTGCATGAACAGCGATTCACGGTCGGACAGGTAGACGCTGTTGACGTGGCGGGCGGCCAGCGCCTCGCGCATCGCCGCCGCCTCTGTGCTGGTGCGCACCAGAATGGCGATGTCGGCCGGGCGCAGCGGTCGCTCGACACCCTGGGCGCCGAAGCCGGCGCTGCCCCGCTGCGCGCCCGCCAGCCAGCGCACCAGCTCGCTGGCGGCGTGTGCGGCGGCCCGCTCCCGGTAGGCGCCCAGGGCCAGGGGGTCTTCGCCGTCCAGGTCGAGGGTCCAGCAGGTCATCGGTGCGGCCGGCTGGCCGTCGAGGGACAGTCGGTCCGGGCGGCCCTGGGCGCTCACCGCAACGAAGGGCAGCGGGTCGTCCGACTCGACCCGGAAGCGAAAGGCGCCCCGCGGATGCTCGTCGGCAAACCCGAACAGCCGGTTGCAGGCGTCCACCACGCCCTGCGTGGAGCGGAAGTTGCGGGTCAGCGTATAGTGGCGGCCAGCGGTCGCCCGCCTGGCCTCCAGGTAGGTGTGAATATCGGCCCCGCGGAAGCTGTAGATAGCCTGCTTGGGATCGCCGATCATGATCAGCGCGGTCGCCGGGGCGTTGTCCCGCACCCGGTAGATGCGGTCGAAAATCCGGTACTGCACCGGGTCGGTGTCCTGGAACTCGTCGATCATCGCGGCCGGGAATTCAGCGCGCAGGGCGTCGGCCAGGCGCTCGCCGTGCGCGCCCGCCAGGTGCGGGTCCAGGGCCCGGTCGAGCTGGGTGAGCAGGTCGTCGAAGCCCAGCTCGGCGCGCTGCTGCAGGCGCGCGGCCAGCTCCGTTTCCACCCAGCCAAGCGCGTGCGCCAGGATGCTGGTTGCCAGCGGCGGCTGCGGTTCGGCGTAGCGCTGCGCCTGCTGCTGCTCCCGGTCGAAGCGGTCCGCCAGCGCCCGCAGGGCCGGATGGGCCGCCTCCTGCTGGATGCGCGCGCTCTTCTTGAAGCTGAAGCGCCCCTGGGCGTAATTCTGCAGCTTGTTGGCGTCCAGGTCAGCGCCCCACGCCCAGCCCTTCAGCAGGGTGAGTTCACCGGCGAAGTTTTCCTCGCTGGTGCTCCGATGCCGGGTGCCGTTCAGATGGGGGCGCAAGGCCAGCAGCAGGGCTTCGAGCTCGGGCCAGTGCCGCTGCCACAGTTGCCGGGCGTGCTGCTCTAGCGCCTGCAGCTCCTGCTGTGCCGCGCGCCAGGCGACGCTGGCGGCCAGCGCGCACTGCAGCGAACCCGCCTGCAGCTTGGCGCCCCGGTAGGAGAGGCCGCCCGCCCGCCTGAGCAGCGCCTGCAACCGACCCTGCAGCGCGGCCGGGGAGGCGTACGCCTCCAGCACGGCGGTGGCCTCTGCCGGCGTGACGCCATAGAAGTGAACGCGCCAGTAGTCCCGGACCACCTCTGCCAGCAGGTCGGTCTGGTCGCTGACCAGCTCGCGGTTGAAGGCGCCGCGGGTGCCGAAGGCGTAGCACAGCAGCATGCGGTTGCACCAGCCGTGAATGGTGGAGATGACTGCGTCATCCATCGCCTCCGCCGCCATGCGCAGCCGATAGGCGCAGCCCGGCCACTGCTCGGGCGGGTAGTCGGCGCGCAGATCGTGCAGGGGGCCGGGCTCGGCGCGCGTCGGCGGTGCCTGAAAATAGTCCGCAGCCTCCACCAGGCGTCGGCGGATGCGGTCCCGCAGCTCCTCGGTGGCGGCCTCGGTAAAGGTGACGACCAGTATCTCCCGCGGGCCCAGGGGGCGGCAGTACGCCGTGCCGGGCGCACCGTGCCCCAGTACCAGGCGGGCATAGAGCAGGGCCAGGGTAAAGGTCTTGCCGGTGCCGGCGCTGGCTTCGATGAGGCGGCTGCCATGCAATGGAAACTGCAGTACGTCCAACGCCTCGCTCATGCGTGATGTCCTGTCGATTTCAAGGCGGGATCCTCTGCCGGGTGTGATCGCCGGCGCGGCCGCCGCAGACCCGGTGCCCCAGTTTACCACTGTCTCGGCGACCTCAGGCGCATGGCGGCGCCGGGATTGCTATCCCGCGGTCGACGGCGGCGGTCGCAGCGGATACGATTGGCAAGGTCGCAAACGCAGGTGCGGGCCGTTGTCGCCGACCGACAGCGCAGCGCGCGGCGCGTCCATTGATCCGCTAACAATAATCGGCGTGACGGGTATTCGCTGTTCCTGCAGTGAGGCGTCCGCATGACGGCATGGTGTCTGCATGGACCTGAAAATCGATACCGGCAAGCTCAAGAGCAGCCACGAGACCCCCTTCCTGGTGGTCGACGTGTTCATGATGTTTCTGATTCTGGTCAATCTGGGGTGGCTGCTGTTCGATACGCTGTTCGCCAGCGAGCTGGTGCAGCGCGGGCTGTTCCAGCTGTTTCCCCGCTTCACGGATTACTACGGCACCTTCATCCATCCCAACTTTATCGTCTACGATCTGGGGTTTGTCGCCATCTTCCTGGCCGAACTGCTGATCCGCTGGCTGATTGCGGTGAGGCAGCACGTCTATCACCGCTGGTGGTTCTACCCGTTCATCCACTGGTACGACGTGCTCGGCTGCATTCCGGTGGGTTCCTTCCGCTGGCTGCGCCTGCTGCGGGTGGTGTCCATCGTGTACCGGCTCGAAAAGAAAAATATCATCGACATTTCCAGTACGCCGCCCGTGCGCTTCGTCATCAAGTACGCCAACGTCGTGATGGAGGAGATCTCCAATCGCGTCGTCGTCAACGTGCTGAGCAGCCTGCAGGATGAAATCCGCAAGGGCACGCCGGTAGTCAACAACATCATCGAGCAGGTCATCAGGCCGCGGGTGCCCGAGCTGCTGGAGTGGTTGCGGCACAAGGTTCACGAGTTGTCCGAGCACGGTTTTGAGGCGAAAAAGGACGCCGTGCGGCAGTACATCGACACCATGGTGGCTGACACCTTCGCGGCCAATTCCGGCATCCACGCGCTGGAGAAAGTGGCGGTGATGGGGGTGCCGATCGCCAAGATCGTGGAGCGCGGCGTCAGCCAGCTGATCTACGACATGGCCGACCACGTCACCGGTGACATCGCCAAGGCGGACACCGACCTGCTCATCGCGGAGCTGACTGACGCGATCTCGGAGAAAATGGTCGACATTCCCCCGAACTTCCGCAATGCCACCCGCGAAATCGCCATCGAAGCGCTCGAAGTGGTCAAGGATCAGGCCAAGGTCCAGAAATGGAAACTGGCAGAGGCGGCCGAGCGCGACCGCCGCCGCCAGGCCGTGCCGGTCTGAGCCGCCCGGCGGTGGGCGCGCTCGGCGGGTGATCCGCTCAGTCCTGCGGCAGCCGCGCGATCAGGCCCTGCGAGATGAAGCGCATGAAGCAGGCGATGCGCCTGACGTTGCGCAGGTCCCGATGGGTCAGCACCCACAGGCTGCTGGAGGTCGCGATGGTGCAGCCGGGTATCGGCCGCAGGTCTTGGTGCTGATGGACGATCTCGTCGGACAGAAAGCCGGCGCCCATGCCGGCCCGGATGGCCGAGACGATCTCTGTGTAGCTGGCGGTCTCCATCACCACCCGGGGCTGGGCCACCTGCCGATAGAGCTGATGGAAGCAGCTGTCCTCCAGCCCCCAGTTGCTGACCTTGCGGTCCCACAGTACCCAGTCCAGTTCCGCGATGGCCGGTGACGTGCCGAAGCGGGACAGGTAGCTGGCCGAGGCATAGGCGCCGAAGCGCACCCGGCCGACGCGCCGTCCTACCAGCAGCTCGTCCGGCGACTCGGTCTGGCGGATGGCGACATCGGCCTCGAGTTTGTTGAGGTTGACGACGCTCGGGGACAGCAGCACCTCCAGTTTGATATCGGGATGGCGCGCGCTGAACTCGGCGTAGAGCGGATACAGATCGACCACGACGTTCTCGGTCTGCGCGACGCGGATGGTGCCGGCCAGTTCGTCGTCGCGCCCCTGCACGCGCGCCTGCAGCGTGCGCAGTCCGGCCTCGATTTCCACGGCCGCGTCGTACAGCACCGCGCCGGACTCGGACAGGCGGTAGCCGGTCTGCAGGCGTTTGAACAGCTTGACGCCGAGGTCCGACTCGAGCTGGTCGATGCGCCGCAGCACGGTGGCGTGGCTGACCGCGAGTTCTCTGGCGGCCGCGGAAACGGTGCCTCGGCGCGCAACGGCGAGGTAATAGCGCAGGTCATCCCAGTTTTTCATGGCGGGTCCAACATCGGGCTGTGGTGGCCGGATCGCCTGTGCACTTTTCCGGCGCGGCGTGGTCAACATTGACACGGCGCGGCGTTAACGGTGGTCATCATACCGAAATCCCGTTGTGCAGATAATGACAATAGAAGTCCGGTTTTGATGAATGTCCCTCTCACTCGTGCAGCAGTAGCATTCTCACAGCGCCCCGGTCGGTCACCTGACAGCGCGCGGAACGGACTGCACAGCCGACCGCAGCGCAGCGCCCGAATGCCGGGAGAAGTGCGTCACAGGTGGCGAAGCGGGTTCGGGTCGCCTGCACGAAGGGAGGCGGCGATCACGATCAGCTTGAGCCGCTGCGTGTATAAAGGTCCCAGCGCCTGCGGTAGCGCGAGCCCTGGGTTGAACAGCATCGACAATCGCTTGAAGGAGTCAGGCCATGACACAAGTCACATTCCCATTGGATACCTGTTGCTTTTACCTGCCGTGCCTGGAGGACTTCGGTTCTCAGGTGCAGGCGGACCGGGACGTGTTCTGGGACCCCGGTGAGCCGGCCAGACCGTGTGAGGCTGCCCCAAAGTGATCGTGCCATGCCGCGGCTGGCGGCCTAGTCTGGCGCCGGCTCTGTGCCGCCGCGGCCTGGGCCGCGCGTGGCTGCTTCAGGACCGCGCAGCCGTCGGCGTCGCCGGCAGCGCGCGCAGCAGGGGGGCGTAAATCCGCTCGCTCAGGTCGGCGAAGCGCGGATCTGCGGCAAGCGCGGCATAGTCCGGCCAGAAGCGGGCCAGGCCGGGATGCTCCTGGCGCTCGCCCTGGCGGTTGTGGCCGCCCTCGTACATTTCCTCGGGCCTGCCTTCGTTGAGGAAGGCAAAGGCCGTCTTGCAGGGCAGGGGCAGCGGCCCTAGCAGGCCGCTGCAGTACGCCTCCAGCAACTCGTCGAGATGCCGGCGGGCCTGCGCGGGGGTCAGCGGTGGCAGCGTCAGCTCGGTGCCCGGCGCCAGGATCAGCGTGGTCGTCTCCTGCTGCAACTGCGCCGCGAGGTGAGCCGGCCACTGGCGGGCCAGATGGTGCCATTGCAGGTCCTGGCCTGCGCGCAGGCGACTGGCCTGCAGCGCCAGCCGGATCACCGGCCGCCCGGCGTTGCCGCGCAGGTCGGACAGCGTGGCCTCGAAGCGGCTGCCGTCCGGGCAGTCCCAGCGATGCGCCTGCTGGGCGAGCGGTTGATCGTACTCGAGCAGCAGCGCCTGATAGCGCTGGGCGGTCTCCCGCAGGCCGTCGCAGAGCGCCGCGCTGAAGTGTTCGGTGAAGGGCGGCAGCGGCAGTTGACCCGCCCGCCCCAGCTGCGCTGCCGCCCGCTGCAGGCAGAGGACGGGGTCGGCGTGGGCGTCGGCGGCCAGCGCGCGGGCCAGCTGTTGCAGCAGCGCTTCCTGGCGCGCCCACCGCCCCAGTCCGTCCAGCGCAAAGAGCTCCTCATCTTCGACGGTCTCGTCCTCGCGATGCCAGGCGACGCCGAGCCGGTGCGCGTAGAAGTGGCTGACCGGCTGGCGCAGAAAGCGCGCCAGATCCTGCAGGGTGATGGGTGCCTCGAGGGGCCGCGGCGGCAGTGCTGCAGCGGGCGCCGAGGCCTGACGGGTGCCGTGGACGGCGCGCCACTCGTGGGCATAGGTGAAGAGCCCGGTGGCGCGCCCGCTTTCGAAGTAGCGCCGGCTGAAGGGTTGCAGCGGGTGCTCGGTGGTCAGCGCCTGCAACAGCGCCTCGGGGTCGCTGCCGCCGGCGTGCCCGGGCGGGCGGCTCAGCTGCCAGCCGGCGGCGATGTGATCCCGCAGCTGCCCCACCAGCACCGAGGGGGGGCGGGCCGCGTTGTCGCGAATGCTGCGGCCGACCCAGCTGATCGTCAGCTTCTCCCGCGCGGACAGCAGCGCCTCCAGAAACAGGTAGCGGTCGTCGTCGCGGCGGGAGCGGTCGCCGGGGCGATAGTCGCGGCGCATCAGGTCGAAGTCCGCCGGGGTGGTGCTGCGCGGGTAGTCGCCGTCGTTCATGCCCAGAATCCAGACCTGGCGGAAGGGAATGGCCCGCATCGGCATCAGCGTGGCGAAGGTGATCGCGCCGGCCATGAAGCGCTGGGTCAGGGTCGGCTGATCCAGGCGCGCCAGCAGGTCTTCGCGCACGACCTCCAGGGGCAGGGACTCATCCCGGATGCCGGCCTGCTCGCAGGCCTCCAGCCACTGTTCGAGCGCCGTCTGCATGTCGCCGATGGCACGGCTGTCGGCGGGCCCGGTCACCAGAAAGTAGTCATCCAGCAGGCGCTGCAGGTATGCGGCCCAGGCGGCGGGCGTGCGTGGCTGCGGCAGCTCCAGCCAGGTCTGCTCCAGGCGCTGCAGCAGCGTCACCAGCGGGCCGACCAGCGCCGCCTCCAGGCCGCCTACTTCGTCATAGGGTTCGATACCCTGCCACGCGCCGGAGCGGCCCGCGGCAAAGCCGAGCAGCATGCGCTTGAGGCCGAACTGCCAGGTGTTCTGGCCCACGCCGTCGGGCAGGCCGAGGCTGTTGCGCTGACTGCCGTGCAGACCCCAGCGAATGTTCGCTCCCTGTATCCACTGGCGTAGGCGGGGCAGCTCGGCTGCGTCGATGTGAAAGCGTCCGCGCAGCGCGGGAATGTCCAGCAGATCGAGCAGTTCGCTGACCGCAAAGCGCCAGCGGGGCAGTTGCAGCAGCCTTTCCAGCGCGATCAGCAGTGGATTGCGGTGGCGCTGTCCCTGATCCGAGATATGGAAGGGCAGGTAGCGCGGATCCGCTGGCGGCAGGCGCCCGAACACCGCCTGGATGGACGCGGCGTAGTCGTCGATATCCGGCACCATGACCAGGATATCGCGCGGCAGCAGCGCATTGCCGCACTCCTGCGCCCGCGCCAGGGAGGCCAGCAGCTGATCCTGGAGGATTTCGACTTCACGCTGCGCGCTGTGCGCCACCGTGAAGCGCAGGCTTTCGTCCTGCCTGGGGTCGATGCGGGACTGCAGCGCCTGGCGCTCGGCCAGGGAGCGCAATTCCAGCAGGTCGTCGTGCAGCTGCTGCAGCAAAGTGGCGCTGCCGGGCGGGGAGAACAGGTCGATGCGGCCGCCGAAGTGCTGCCGGTAGCGATCGGGTTGATCGCGCTCGTCGAGCATGTGCAGATAGTCGCGGCCCTGCTTGCCCCAGGCCGCCAGCAGTGGGTGGCCGTGCAGATGCAGCGCGGCGGGGTCCAGCTCGGGGGGCAGCTTGCGCGCCCGGTTGCGCTGGTAGTCTCGCCGCAGCAGGTCGCGCCCCTCGATCAGGTCGCCCCAGTAGTGCTGGCTGGGGTTGCTCACGAACAGCAGCACTTGCGACAGGTGGGCGACGGCCTCGAGTACCTCCAGGGTCTGCCGTGGCAGGCAGGAGACGCCGAACACGATCACCCGGCGCGGCAGCAGGATGGGCCGCAGCGGCGGGGCCATGGCTCGCGCGGCCGCCAGCGCGGCGCGGTGAACGGTGGCCCGTGACGCGCTGGCCCAGGGCCCGTCGCCCAGCCCTGGGTCGGCCGCTACCGAGGCCGTCAGGGCGCGCCAGAGGCACGGCTGCCAGCGCTGCTCGGGGTCGAGCGGCCGGCGCTCGCCCCGGGGGGTGACGATGTCATCCGCACCCTGCTCCCAGGCGCTGAGCCAGTCGGCCCGATACACCTGATACTGGTCGTAGAGGTCAGCGAGCCGGGCCGCCAGCTGGTAGCGTTGCCGTGCATCCGCCGCGTCCGCCAGAAACCCCTGCAGCGGGGCCAGCGCCGCGGGATCTGCCAGCGGGGGGGCGAGCTGGTCGAGCTGACCCAGCAGTTGATAGAGCCGCCATGCCAGCGGCTCCTTGTCGAAGGGCGAGGACTGTGGCAGGTCGTCGAGCAGGCTGCGATAGGCCTGCCAGATGAAGCGGCCAGGCAGCTTGACGTCGATCGCGGCGGCGATGCCGCAGCCGCCGCCGGTGTCGCCGGGGGGCGCCGCCAGTGCCAGCTTGAGCCACTGGGCGATGCCATTGCTCTGCACCAGGATGACGTCGTTCTCGAGCGGGTGCAGCGGATGGCGCTGCATCCAGTTCACCATCAGGCTGCGCAAATCCTCCAGGCGGTTGCCCTGGATTATCATCAGGCCCGTCGGCCACTCCTGCTGTGCGGTCACGTGCTCTCTCGGCTACTGTCTGCAGATGGTGTGCCGCACGCCGGCCACTGGGTTGATGGGGGGCGGCCGCATCGGCGCAAGCCTGCCGGGTGTGCCCGTCGCCACGGCTCAGGGGTGGTCCATGACCTCCCAGAAGATTTCCGGTGCCGATGCGGCCTTTCGTGAGATGACCTTGTCGGACCTTTCGATCAGCTTCTCGAGCTCGCCGCGGTCCAGCCAGATGCCTTCACACTGCGGGCAGTGGTCTATCTCCACCTCGGAGCGGATGGCAAGCAGCATGTCGGTCTGGCAGCGCGGGCATTTCATGGTCGGTCTCCTACGGCTTGTCGAGGTCACTGTGCGGCTGAGGCATGCCGGCCGAGCGACAGATGGCGTCATTCATCGTCCAATTCGTCGGTCATTTTAGCGGGCGCTGGCGGCGCTGCACAGCCTGGCGTTCCGGCCATGGCGGCGCCGTGCCGGCCGCTAGTCACCAGCGTGCCCGGAAGCAAGCGGCAGTCGGGCAGACTGTTTTGAGGCAGCAGGGGCGCGGTGGGGCCGGGGTTGAATAACGGCTGCCTTTGAGTGATGCGATAGTGGTCGCCGCGGTAGTCGGACCCGGCGCCGTGCTGGAAGGTGGCGCAGATGGCGCGCAGTGATTCGATGTATTCACGCAATCGCGCCGTGGGCGCCGCCCCGGTAATGGAGTAGCGCTGCGCCATGTTCTGGCAGTTCTGCGAACCCAGGCGGCGCTCGAAGCGGCCGCCGGAGCGCCGCTGTAGCTTCGCGGCCACGCCTCCACTTGAACCTTCGGGTTGCCAGCAGGGCGTCGCGGGTCAGCGGCATACCGTCGTGCCGCGCACCGGCCCGGCCGGTGCAATCCGCAACAGCCCACGGCTGCTGCAGGTCTGCGGTGCGGGCGGCTTACGCGCCCCAGATAAATTCATCGTCGCTCGACTGCGGCGTGGGCGGCAGCTCTTCGACGATCGCGTTGGCGTAGGCGTAAAACCAGGTGGTCAGGTCGTCCATTGTCGGCTCCCAGTTGTTATCGATTCACTGAGAGCTAGTGTACGGCCATTGGTGTCGCTAGTCAGTCCGTACATGGTGAGACCGACTAGCGATTTTTACCTACGGCGCAGCGGGCGGTGTGCCGGTGCGCAGCCGCGGCCGTCTGCCTGTTTTATTGATAGAAGCGATGGATGCTTCCCACCAGCGCTGTCAGCGCGCTCTGGTCGCTCTGGGAGAGCGTTGCTGTATCGTAGGGGGCATCGTCGATGGTCGTCAGCACCCGCTGTGTGTTCGCCGCCTTGGGCGATAGGTTGATCTTGGTCGAGGGCGTTACCAGGCCCAGGCCCTGCCAGTCAGCCAGCACCGTGTAGTCTCTGTGATAGTCCGCGGTAAACAGATCCTGGCCATAGCTGTAGTGCGAGCTCGGGCTCTGTGCGCCGAGCAGGGTGAGCAGCGTCGCCGGAATATCCAGATGTGATGTCAAGGCATCAATGTCCGCCGGGACCGCACCCGGCCGGTAGATGATCAGGGGCACGCGAATCTGTTCCTGTGCGAAGGTGGAGTTGTGGCCCCAGCGCCCTTTTTCCATGAATTCCTCGCCGTGATCGCCAGTGATCAGGACGATGGTGTTCTCCAGCAGACCCGTCGTTGCGAGGTGATCGACGATGCGGCCGAGCTGAGAATCGAGGTGGCGGCAGGCGTTGATATAGCGGTGTTTGATGCGCTCGATCTGCTGGCCGATGTCCGCAGTGCTGTAATCGAAATTGTCGAGATAATCCGGTTCGATGATGCTTTCGTCCGGGAAGTCGTACTTGGCATGCGGCGATTCGAGAAACAGGAAAGTGAAGAACGGCCCCGTCTGCCGATCGATGAAGTCGATGAGGTCGCCGGCATTTTTGCGGTCGCGCTGCCAGCTGGGGCCGTCGTCGAAGGACTGGAGTTGGTCGGCGCGCAGCCGGCTGAATATGGTGCGGTCGAATTCGGGATAGGAGAATTTGGCGCTGGTGAACGCTTTGATGGCGTAGTTTCTGTCGATCAGTGTATCGATCAGCACCGGGCTGCGCCTTTCGTTGAGGAAGTCGAACCAGTATGAACCGTACAGCCCGGTAAACATGGTGAATACGCCCATGCGCGTGCCGTTGCCGCCGCTATAGTGATGGGTGAAGCGGGCCGCCTGGCGTGAGAAATTCCAGGTCTGCGGCATGATGGCCTCATCGAGCATGTCCCACCGCCACGACTCTGCCACCAGCCACACGATGTTGTATGGCTTGCCGTTCTCGGCGTTGAATGAGAGCGGTTCATTGGGGTAGTTGAGCTTGCCGCCAGCGCGCTGGGTCAGCGCGACCTGATGGGCGCCTTCATGGAAGCCCAGTTGCTTCAGGGTTTCGTTGGCGTAGATGGGCTGGAACAGGAAC
>Ga0316195_10000522_pt1 | contig 15590 bp, 13 predicted proteins | sample Phised1_MG_FD_204937 | JGI IMG/M metagenome (GOLD analysis project Ga0316195, IMG submission 204937) | Coastal sediment microbial communities from Maine, United States - Phippsburg sediment 1 | ecosystem: Environmental > Aquatic > Marine > Coastal > Sediment | place: USA: Maine | collected... | reverse complement strand
ACAGGTGTTGAGCACCGCCCACGTTATCGACCTGGCCGATACCGACACGATCCTGTCGGGCATGATCGACCTGCACGCGCACTATAATCTGGACCTTGTCGATAATGGCCGCGTGGAAGAGGTCGTCAACAACGGCATCGTATTTTTGGCGAACGGCGTTACATCGACCTGGTCAGCCGGCGAGTACTATCCCGAGCGGGTCATCGAGCAACGTAATCGTGTCGATGCCGGCGAATCTGTCGGACCGCGACTGTTTGCATCAGGGCCTTACTTCGGCGCATTCCGGTGCGAATACAACGTCAAGGTAGCGGCCGACGAATGCGTTGGCTGGCCCAATAGCATCAGCGAAGACGAAATTCGCCAGGAAGTGGATGCCTGGGCCGAGCAAGGCGTCGTCAGTATAAAAATAAAGCAGGCGACGCCCGGTGAGATGAAGATACTTATCGAGCAAGCGCACAAGAACGGCATGACGACTGCGGCTCACCTCGCAAATTACAACGGCGAATACGATGTGGATTTGCGGGACGCCATACTCATGGGCCTGGACCGTGTTGAACACCAGCTTACCCTCGGTAGTGGTGGCGCGCGCAGCGCCGAGATGCAACAAATGATCGATCTGATGCTCGCGCACGAGGTTTACTACGACGCCAACCTTCAAATGTATGGCGGTATCAACGAGCGACGGGCACATGCATCGGAAATGCTGTGGACCGATGAAGCGAAGTACTTCACACCGTACACGCAGTCCTTGCTGGAGAAGCGTGGCCCGCCACCGCCGGAATCGGAGGCCGAGGAATTCACCCAGCGGGTGCTTGAACTCAAGTCATTATTCGATGCCGGCGGCGCGCATCTTCTGATTGTTGGCACTGACGAACCCGTCTACACGAGTCTGTTGCCCGGATTCGCCTATCACCGCGAATTGCTCGCAATGACCCAGGCGGGAATACCGCCAGCCGCCGTGTTGAAGGCGGCCACGATCAATGGCGCAAGAGCGCTCGGCGTCGATGCACGTCTTGGCACGATAGAAGCCGGCAAGCTCGCGGATCTCTACGTGGTGCGTGGCAATCCCCTCGACGACATCAAATCAGCCCGGGACATCCGGTTTGTTTTCAAAGATGGCATCGCATACGACCCGGCGGAACTGCTGCAGTCTGCCGAGGGGAAGATCGGTCCGGCTGGTCCGAACGATCACGCCGACTGGGCACTCGAAATCCGGCCACTACGGAACAAATAGGCGCTGATCAGAATTTGTGAATCGCTTTCCTCCGACGACGCCGCCCGAACTCCAGCCATCAAGTGTTGGGGACACAGTTCACGTGAAATTGCTGGGAAAAATACACAACCAGAAAGATAGATTCAGCACAATTCCGGAAGCGAGCTCGGCCAAAACCTGACTCCAATCAACGTATCTGGATCGATCGAGCATTCAGTAGACGAACATTAGTGAATGCTGAAAATCCGCGTGTCGGTGGTTCCGCCGAGGCGCGTAGCGAGGGAGTTCCGCACTGGGCCACCATCGACTGCGGAACGGCTTTCGTGCGTATGTCATAGGTACGCAGAGACCCAGGCAAGAATAGCTGCAAGCGGCCAGGCTATCAGGAAGAACGGCAATATGACGCGGAACCACTGGCCGAAACGGATTCTCGCGATTGCGAGCCCGGCCAGCAAAAGTCCGTTGGTGGGGGAAATGAGATTCGTTAGTCCGTTGCCGAACTGGTAGGCCAGGACCAGGGGGTCCCGATTGACCCCAACGAGGTCTCCGAGCGGCGCAAGCACCGGCATCGTCAACGCTGCTTCGCCGGACGATGACGGAACGAGAAACGTGATGATGTTGTGTGCAAGCAGAGCGAGCGTTGTCAGCGCATACGTTGGAACGTCGTCCAACAGGTCATTCAGCCCATTCAGAATCGGGTCCACGATCATTCCCTGTTCGGCGATCACCAGGATTCCGCGCGTAAGCCCGATAACGAACGCGGCATAGACGAAATCCTTGCATCCATCGACAAAGTTTTCGGCAATCTTGCTGGGCCCCATTTTTGCGACCGCACCAGAGATCAGTCCGCATGCCAGGAAGGCCGCACCGATTTCGGCCATGTACCAGCCATGCGTTGTCAGGCCCCAGGTAATTGCCGCCAAGGCGACAATGAAGGTCGCCAGGATGATCCGATCGCGAACCGGGAACTCCGGGTGCTCATCATGCGACACTGCCAGATCCAGTTGCAGCTTCTTGTCGGAGTCAAAGACCGGCGAGAAATCGGGACGTTCCCTGACCTTGGCCGCGTAACGCATGGTGTAAACGATCGCGAGCATAGTGAAGGCGACCCAGGCGATCGCACGAAGCCAGAGCAGCGGATTACCGTGAATGTCAGCGATCCCCTGCGCCAGCAGCACCGAGAACGGATTGATGGTGGCACCGATATAGCCGGCCTGTGTGCCGAGGAACAATATCAGTACGGCTGTCATCGAGTCGAAACGCAGGATAAACATTAGCGAAATCACGACCGGATATAACGGGAGCACCTCCTCGCTCATGCCGAAAGTAGATCCGCCGAGACTGAAAAGCGTGATCATTATCGGTATGACCAGAATGCCCTTGTTTGACAACGACGTTGCGAGCAAGTGAAGTCCGCGATCGATGGCGCCGGTTCGTATGATGATGCCGAACGCGCCACCGACGACCAGCACAAACGCGATGACGTCCGCTGCATGAACGATACCTTTCGCGGGTGCGCTGAGAACGTCGAAAAGCCCCTGACGAAGATCGCGGTCGTCAGTTACCTTGTCGATGGATCGGAAGGTCCCCGGGATAACGGTGCTTGCGACGTACCCATCTGCAATTTCAAATTCCTGGCGCTCGAAAACACCGCTCGGCACAATCCACGTCAGGCAGGCCACGAGCATAATCAGGACGAACAGAAGCACGTACGTATGCGGCAGCTCCCACCTTCGCGCCGTACTCTGCCGGGTCACTTGTTTGCCTCCCGAGATATTGCGCGTACTTCGTTCAATAGCGTAGTCCGTGTCCGAAGGCGCCGTGTACCTGGCAAATCTCCGCCGCAAATGAAGCTGCTTTGTCGAGCGAAATGTCTAGTAGACCGGCTGGCTGACCGCCTGCGACTGCCTTGCCGCCCGTATAGGTGACCAGGAACCCGCTAATGAAGGCATCTCCCGCTCCCAGCGTGTCCGTTGGCGTCACGGGCCGCGGCGCCTGCCGAAACCAGGATTGACCATCGAAGAGAATGGCTTCGCGGGAACCTCGTGTGGCCACCGCAAGGGTGCAGCCACCGCTGACAGCTTTCCGCAGGAGATCCATGGTCGCTTCTTCGCTCCATTCGCCGCACGAAAAGAAGCCGATGTCGATATATTGGCAAAGGGCCAGGGCGTGCTCGGCATCGAAGTCATCCGAAAAGTCGTAGCTAAGCAGCGGATCCAGCGAGTGCATTCGGGCAAGGTGGTCATCCAGGTAACTGTATGCGCTGGTATGCATGATCGAATATCCCTGCAAATAGTCGAGATCGTCGAAAATGAACTCCATCGGCACAGATTTGCTGACGCCCCCTTTATTCGAGGATATAAAGACTCTCTCGCCATCTTCGATCGTCAGAATGGCGCGGCCATTGGGTCCGTCCGCAGCACGACAATGGGAAGTATCAACGCCTGCCAATGCGAGCGATTGTTGCACATGCTCCGCCGCGGCATCATTGCCAAACACACCAAGATAGGCGGACTCGCAGCCGAGCATTTTCGCATATACCGAAAAATTGAGCGCGTTACCGCCCGGATACATCGTCCGAATGTGTGCGTAGTCGTCGACGACGTTGTCACCGATACCGATAACCTTCAAGGCATGCTCCCCGGCATAGAAATCAGTACTTCACTTTGCCCATATAACGACGCGTCTCGAGCGGGTGATCGCGAAACTTCGCCAGTGCTTCACGGTACTCGCACATCACGCTATAGAACAGCACCGGGTTGAAATAATCGACGACAGACTCGGACAGTACGTCGATACCGAGTTCCCTGGCGTCGACCACTTCATAACGCTCGGCGTAACGTTCAAGAAACGCGATCACCCGCTTGTCCAGCGGACGAGTGCGGCCTTCGTTCAACAGCACGATGAAATTTGATTGTTGGTCCGTGACTTCGAAAGGTCCGTGAAAAAACTCGCCGGAGTGAATTGCGCTCGCGTTTAGCCACTGCATTTCCATCAACGAGCAAATCGCAAATCCGTAAGCGTGTCCGTAACTCGCGCCGCTTGATAGAATGTAGAACAGCTTCTCGTTCTGATAGGTCTCTGCAAATACCGCAACTCGCTCGCGTACCTTGTTGCGTGCGGCGGCAACGATATCGTCGATCTGTTGCAAGGCTTTCCGAAAACCCTCGAAGTGTGTATAGCCGTCCGTGTGTAGCAAAACCTCGAGACACAGTGCCAGCGTGATCGCCATCGGATTGTTCTGAACACTCGATTCGTCGCCCCACTCGTACACAATATTGTGATTCGCGAAAGCGGCAATCTTCGACGCTTCGTTGTGGGTCAGTGTCACTGTGAGCGCGCCCTTTGTTTGAGCGATCCTCGCCGCTTCTACTGACTCCGGCGTATCGCCTCCGTGTGAGCAAACGATGACAATGGACTGAACTCCGAGCGCCTTCGGTACCACATGAACGAACTCGTTGGACGTATAGAGATCGGTGCGCAATCTGCTGCTTTCGCTCGCAAGGAAGAATCTGGCCGGGTAGAGATCGACCAGCGAACCGCCACAGGCAACGAGAAATACTTCCGCGATCGGGCCTTTGTCCACGGCCCGCGATGCGAGCGCTTCAGCCAAGGTGCTGGCATGCAAGGCGACGGTGTTCATAGGATCTTATCCTTATTTGAAATCGTCACTGGGTCAAGAAACCTCCGCAACGATCGATGCTAAGCGGTTCGAGTTGAACACGCTATGGGAGCGGGGCCGGTAAGGCAAGCGGGCGACGTATTGGGCGTGTAATTGCGGTGTAGCCAGGCTGGGACAATTATCAACGGGAACGACAAATCCAGGACATTCAAGGAATCGGCGCGGGCCGAAACCTCGCATCGAACGTATGGGGAGCGAACCGAATTCCAATTGGCGGTTCGACTCCCTATTCGTCAGGTATTGGCAACAGAGAGTGAGAACCCGGACTTTCGGCAATGTGACCGGGATCAACACAGCAAATCGCGCAGCGCCTAGAATATGACAAGTAATTCGACATCAACTCGTATACTGAGACAGCGTTGTGACTGAAATCTGGCTACTGGTATTTATCGTCATCGTCGGCATGGTTGTGGCGATCGAAGGAATACCCGAGGGTTTCAACAAGAAGGCGAAAACATTCGTCGCGGAGTTGGCGGCCACAGCCGAGAGGTTGATCAGGCGTATTGCCGGCGTGCTCATGATCGTCGCGAAGGGAATCGGCCACCAAATACAGCAATCACGCTCATTGCCCGACCAAAGCACCGAGCGGACAAGCCCGGTACCCCGTCTTCGCGTCGCGATAGGGACAGCGGTCGCCGTCGTCTCCAGCCCTTTTGCCGCTATACCGATGAATATCCTGTTCGCACTACTGCTGTACGCTCTGAACGTGATCGGTGGAGATGACTACAGCCTGGTAGCAGATACCTCCGGTACTCTTCGCTACATTCTCGGTTATGCCTTCGTCATCTTGGTTGCGACACTTGACGTGATTTCCCGTTGGTCTGTCGTTGCCCTCCCGATGCTGCTGGTACTAGGTTTTATCGCTGCGACCTATGCGTCCCGTTCGAACAGATTTTCTAGGACACTGGCGTTATCGACTTTAACGATTGGTGCCGTCTATCCAATGGTTTTCATGCTGGCAGCGGCGCTCAATGTATTCAATGAACCCGTATTTAACTAAGTACTTCGCGCTATGACCGAACAAATACATACAGCAGCGATGCCCGAGCGACCCATGCGACATCGCTTGCTGCATGCACTGGCGGAATCGGTCGGAATCTTTGTGTTCGGCGGCGGCCTGTTTGTCGTAGGCGCCGAGTTTCTATGCCTTAACAATCATTACTGCAACAACATGGGCGGCGTTGCCTTTTTTGTTATCAGTTTCCTGGTCACGATCGTCGTGTGCGGCTATCTGGTTAGTTTTTTCGCGAGGCTTCGCAACAGGCTGAACGCAAGGAAGAAGCTTGATATAGCAGTCGGTGTAGGCTCCGCCTTCCTGTGGATACTGTACTTTTGTTGCTTTGTCTAAAGGACCTTTATCGATGCTGATAGTCATACGCGACAGTCGTATCAACAGAATCGGGGCCGAACCGACTTTTTCACTCGTCGGTCCGACGCCTTCTCAGGAGTTGGCGGCGGGAACAGGGCTGCCATATGAGTACTAGCGATTCCCTCGAAAATGTTTTCGCGATTGGGCGGCTGCTGGTGTTCATCGCAAAAATTCCGATTTTCATCATTGGATGTTTTGCCCAGCCGATGATTCTTCGAATGCACTTTCAGGACGACAAAAGACGCATATGCGGAATGGAACCGTTCGCCGAAGGACTGGGATTAACACTGAATCGTGACATTCGCCGTAACATGAAAGAAACGTATCGCTTTCTCCGGAACGTCGATGGTCGTGGCCACTACGCACTTAACATCATGACGGGAACGTACAATGGGCATGAGGTCACGTTGTTCGACTATCACACCCGCTCAATTTGCGGGACCGCCAGTGTCTGGCAGTACTCTCGCTGGTTCGAGCATAATTACTGGTCGTTTCTGGTGTTGGACCTTGGTCAGGATTTCCCGACTTTGTCTATCGATTCGGAATGGAAAGGCCTGGGTATTTTCTCACGGCTCGCGGACGCGCTGGGTGCGGGTGATATCGACTTCGAATCGCATGAATTTTCAGAGAAGTTCAGCGTGCGCGGCAAGGGTAAGAAATTTGCGTACGATTTTTGCAATGCACAGATGATGGAACATCTGCTGGCTCAGCCGGTTCTGCACCTGCCTATTGAAGTTGAGAAAAGTGCGCTGGCCATCAGAGTCAATTCGGCGCTGAGAAAGCATGACGTCAAGGGCAGCCTTGGTCGGCTGCTGGCCATTCGCGATCGAATGCCGGGTTACCTGTTCACCGGCTAGGAAATAGCGACCTATGGATGCACTGAGCATGGTATTTGGCTTCCTGGTTCTTGCAGTGATCTTTGTCATTGCTACCTACAATTACCTTATTCGCCTCCGCAATCATATCGATGACGCCTGGAGCAATATCGATACCGAACTGAAGCGGCGATATGACCTGATCCCGAACCTGGTAGCAGCGGTAAAAGCCTATGCGTCACACGAACGAAGTACGATCGAGAAGGTCATCCGTTTGCGTAATGATTGCGTTGCAGATAATGGCAGCGTGCAGCACCAGGAAGGCACCGAGAAACAATTCGTTGGTGCCGTCACTCAGCTGATGGCGATTGCCGAAGCCTATCCGGATTTGAAAGCCGACAAGAACTTTCTCGCCTTGCAAATAGAGCTGTCGAACACTGAGGATCGCATTCAGGCCGCAAGGCGTTTCCATAATGGCAACGTGCGCGACTACCAAAATCGCTACGAGTCGTTTCCGGGTAATCTGGTCGCTAAACTGTTCAATTTTGCTCCCCGAGAGTTTTTCAACGTGGAGCCGGCAGTCCGTGTCGCCCCATCGATCGAAGGCGCTTTCCAGCTTACGCAAAGATCATGGTATACCGACAAAAATAGCCCTACTATCAACAGTTAAGGGGCGCCGTCGCTGGTGGCTTTGTGTGCTCAAACCATGATCGGTTTCCGTAATCCAGCATTAGCCGAGGCTGCGTAGATTCCTCAATTACCCTGCTTCAGGACACGTTGAGTCTCGGTCGCTGTCAGTTTATGCAATTGAAGATCCACGTGTCACTTGATGGTTTACTCGGATCCACAAAGCCCGGATCTCGCCTTCTTCGCCGTGGCACGGGTATGATAGCCGAAGCAGCGTTCCGGTGCGGCATGGCCAACAGTTCGCAAAGAGTGCAACATGTATTCGACAAGACCGTCATTTCTTTGGCTCTATTCGAAGGATAATTTGAATTGAACACAACTGTTGGGAAAAAGAATTTCCTGTTCGTATCCGTCGGCGCGCTGATTGGTGACATTGCCTGGATGGTGAGGAAGGAAGGCCACGAAGTTCGATATTTTATCGAGACGGAGTCAGAGCGCTCGATCGCCGATGGCTTCGTCGATAAAGTGGACGACTGGGAAAGCCATGTTGATTGGGCGGATGTCATCGTGTTCGACGACGTCCTGGGCCAGGGAGAGAAAGCCAAGAAATTGCGGGATGCGGGCAAGCACGTTATCGGTGGCACCCCCTACACGGACCGCCTAGAGGACGATCGCAGCTACGGCCAGGAGGAACTGAAGCGACATGGCGTGTCGATTATCCCGTTCCAGGACTTCAGCGATTTCGATAGCGCCATCGACTACGTGAGCCAGCATCCTGCACCGTATGTCATCAAGCCGAGCGGCGAAGCGCAGAACATCAAGCGACTGTTGTTCGTCGGCCAGGAGGATGACGGTCGCGACGTCATCCACGTGCTGCAGTCCTACAAAGCTGCCTACGCCGATACCGTGAAGGTCTTTCAGCTGCAGCGGCGCGTGCGCGGTGTCGAAGTGGCGGTTGGTGCATTTTTCAATGGCACCGATTTCATGATGCCTATCAATGTGAATTTCGAGCACAAGCCGCTGTTTCCCGGAAACATCGGACCGGCAACTGGCGAAATGGGTACCTGTATGTACTGGAGCGGACCCAATCGCATATTTAGCGCGACGCTTGCAAAGCTTCGTGATCGACTGGCCGAGGAACACTACGTTGGCTACATCGACGTCAACTGCATCGTCAATGGCCAGGGCATTTATCCGCTGGAGTTCACCGCGCGCTTCGGTTATCCGACCATCAGCATACAGGCGGACGGCTTGCAAATGCCGCTGGGCGAATTTTTGCTCGGCATGGCGGATGGCACATTGACGAACTTCAAGACCAAACGTGGTTTCCAGATTGGTCTTCGTATCGTTGTTCCGCCCTTTCCTTACAACGACCCCAAGACGTTCGAGGCCAACTCGAAAGATCGCGTCATCATATTCAGAAAGCCGAACTACGATGGCATACACATCGAAGACGTGAAGCTGGTGAACGGTGAGTGGCTGATCACCGGCACCTCAGGCGTTATCCTGATTGTCACCGGCTTCGGAGTGTCCGTGAAACAGGCGCAGGCGCAGGCCTATCAGCGGGTGAAGAACATCCTGATCCCGAACATGTATTACCGCACTGATATCGGCGATCGCTGGTTCGAGGATCACGACAAGCTGCATTCCTGGGGCTATCTGCGGGAGAGCTAGGCGAGGGAGTCCTCAGCTTCAGGCCATGGCGCTGGCGGCTTGCGCATGGTGACGCAGGGCTCGCCCTTCATCTTCCAATTTGCTTTCCATTGCATGCCGGTCATAAAGCTGATTTCGTCGACGCGCAATCGGCAAGCTTCCTGGATGGTCTCGACGTTGAGCAACTTGCCAAGGTTGTTATAGTCATTATTGCTCGCCGCGTAGAGCGCAATCATCTTGTTACCGTGAAGCAATGACAGCGCGACCGCCTGCCTGGCGCCATCGATCTCGATCGTCAGGGTTTTCAGGCGACCGCTGCGTTCCAGTTCATCGATTACTCTTCGCAATTCATTGGCATTTTCGGCATCGGCGTAATCGGATTCTGCACCGAAATTCCGGTTGACGAGTTCGATAAACAGATCCGCCGCATTTTCGTTACTCCAGCGAAGCGCTGGCTCGCGCTTGCCGATATTGCGCAGGTCATATAGAAATTTTGTCTTCTTGTCAGGCGAAAAAGTGTCGATGTGCTTATAGAAGTCAAAGTCGAACTCCGACGGTACCAGGTAGTAACGCAGGTCCTGCTCGGCGAAATTGACCTCGAATTTCGGGTGGAGCCGCAGCAACTCGCTGACCCAGTTGTGCTTGAGATCGAACAAAACGGTCCATTCAGGAAGCTCCCCGAAGAACTCGGGAAAATCCTGGTTGCGTATCCACAGAATTCGGCCATCGGGATAACTGCCCGCCATCAACGTGTAGCGGTCCCGCTTCGAGTCGCAAACGAGCGGGAGCAGGCCATCCGGGTGCCCATCGCTGTTGAGGTGCACCAGGAAGTTCAGGCGATGCCTGCCCGGGTCGTGAAAAGCGAACATAAGGTCCCAGTCATCCCACGCATCCTGTCGCGGCGAGAACCTGTCCCACAGTTTGCGGCATTCGTGCAGGTCGGTTTCGGTACGGATCACTGGTTGCTGTCTCTACACGACTCGCGATACGGTGAACGGTAACAAAGAAAGCAGGGCTGCCCCGACCAGCCACTCGCCCTGGCGGAACTCGCCGCCAAACACGGTCCGGTTCAGGCTCGGCTCAACAGGCGCCTGGCCTGTCCAGTACGGATCTTCGCGCGGCGTACAGGTTTCGTTTTTCGATTTAATAAGCGTCATAGGCGGCTGAGAATACCCCAAAAACGGCAAGACGATGCACTCGTCAGTGGAAACCACGGGAGCCCGTGGTTACTTTGAAACTTTACGCCTGTGATTTCCAATGCGATTAAATGCACGTGATAGGCCTGTATTGTTTCCTTTCCGCGCGGCGCGATAGGTTACGGCGTCAACGCTGGTGCCTTCGCTCCCGGTATTCGATATCCCGCATTACGTGGCCAAATGGCAGCAGCGCTATCGGCACAAGCTTCATGTGTTGTACCGCGAGCGGAAATCCGATGATCGTCAGCGCAAATAGTGCCGCAAGCAGCAGGTGCATGATCGCCAGCTCGAGCCCCGGCAGGATGATCCAGATGATGTTCATTATCAGCGAAATCGGTCCGCCCGGCGGAGTAGTCTCGCGTACCTCGCGACCAAAGGGTGCAATAACGCTGCCAGCGAGCCTGAAACACATCAAGCCGAACGGTATGCCTATGATCGTGAGGCACAGCAATATGCCGCCCAGTACATAGCCGATGAAGATGGCGAAACCGCCAAAGATGAAAAACACCAGGTTACCTACCAGGGACACAGGCCGTTTACCCGTTCGTTTTTGCAAGGTCCATGAATATACAGCCTGGTCGGCTATTCATGCTTCTGGTGAATAAGCGCGCTTTCGTGGATGCAGCGGAAGAGCGTATCGGGATTTTCTTCCTCGTCGATGCGCCTCGCAGCCCGACATTCACTTTCAGTTTCGTACGGTTTTGAGTTGTGTGTTTCCCACCCGTCGTGGAACTCCTGGATGATCCAGTCACATCCATAGCAATGACTGATCGTTGCATTGCTGAGCGGATAGACGATCGTTTCGTTGACGCTTGCGACGATCACCTCATCGTAGAATTCCTGCATGGTTTCGCAGGCGGATATCGCCAAACAGCCGAACAGTAAAATGCTGAGTCGGGCGACCGTCAGGACTGAGTTGTGCGTGGAGCGGTCTATCTCAGCATCTCGAGCAGTTGAAAGTCATTTTCTTGTGCATGCATCGTTTGCAGCGCTTCCATCCCAGCTTTTGATGTTGTCCCCCGAGCGTCGGCACCCGGTTGAACCCGACTCATACCAACCTCGCCGGCCACGTCAGGCCTGACTCTTTCCAACGCGTTCTTCGCGAAGAGTTTGCCCTCCGCGGGGGTTCTCAGGGGCCGGCCCGATCGTTCATCTCCGTCTCCAGGCATTACGAAATAATAAACGACGAGAAACTTTAGCAGTCGGCCGGCCTGCAGGCGGTGGCCCCGTTCACAGTATTGAAATCGGCAGTCAGGCCACCGCTGCCGGCGGTAACTTTATCATCCGCTAAGTCGGTGGCCGGCACTGAATGTCCTTTAACCCAGATAAGGACGCCGCCTGAGGAGATACCTGTCGGAGAGTCACCGCCGGCCCAGGGTGTTTGTGCAGCTTGCCGATGAGCGGGGAGGTCATGGCTTGCAGGTGTGCGCCACCGTTCAAGCGGGCCACGCAGAAGGACAGTGACCCTGACTCGATATAGTTACGGTCATTTCTCACCATCTTCCTAGCGACGTTTTCTGGTCCGATCCGAAATACGCTTGAGGTTGAATAACAATTTTCCCCCTTCGCGTCGAGCCCCCGCTTCGCTTCTGGCGCAGTATTTTGGCGAGTTCTACTGACAGCCAGGGCAGACGAACAGGTTGCGGCTTCCCATCGTGTGACGCTCTATCGTTGCGCCGCACGCGTAACAATCGAGCCCTTCTCGGCCGAACACCTGGAAGCGGTATTGCTGGTAGCTCATGCCGAGCGCCCTGCGTTCTCGCGCCTGCGTTGGCGGTGCCGTGACGCCACGCGTGCGATACGAGCGTCGGCTGATCGCCAGCGTTTGCGTCGCGATCGCGCGGAGATCGACGGCATCCAGTTGCGATGGCTTCAACTGTGGGTCAACCCCGGCGGCCCAGAGAATCTCGGATCGCAGGTAGTTTCCGATGCCTGCCAGAAAAGCCTGATCGAGATAGAGACCGCCAAGTGCGCGGTTGCGGAACTTCGCCGATTCGAGACGATCGACGATGCTATCGGCGGTTAGCTCGCGATCGAGAATGTCCGGCCCAACGCGATTCAGAAACGGATGTTCCTGAAGAGCGCGCTCCGTCAACACCTCGATATCCGACGCGCTGTATAGCAATGCGCTGTGCGTCTCGGTATGCAGGCCGACGCGCAGCTGCCGCGTGGTCTCCGGCAGCTTTGGTCTGCGCGTGGTAAACCACTTGCCGTACAGCTGGTTGTGGCTGTAAAGGGTCAGGCCGCTATCGAACCGCGTCAGCATGGCTTTGCCACGCGTATCGACCGCCGTCACGGCCGCTCCTTTGAGGCGCTTTTCGAAGCGCCGCAGCCGCGCAAGGCCGAACTGCACCTCGGCGATATTTTGGCCAACCAGAATCCTCGCGACCTTGTCAGCCGCCAGCCGAATTTCAGGTCCTTCCGGCATGTGCGCTGTGTCCCGTTCGGCAACGGCGAGAACAGTATTTGACGTTCTCCCAATCCTTCTTCCACTTGCGGCGCCAGGTAAACGGCAGTGAGCAGGTCACGCAAGTTTTCTGCGGTAGTTTTTGCTTCGCGTTCATCGCCTGATCTTCGGCCGTTTCCAGCGCTGATACCAGCTCCCGGATGTATCAATTCGTATCAACACGGGACGCGCCGACCCGTCCCGGTAGCGGTCCAATTGTTACAAGTCGAAACAGACTTTCAGGCAAAGATCCTTCAGCATTAGACGATCAAACTACAGGGACTTCGGCCTAATGGCTCACTTGATCAAGCGCTTTGCCGGGACATTTCAGCTCGTTTTCGTCCTTGCTGTCGTTGGCTCGGCGATTCTGCTGTCGTCCAACCTGAAACCCCAGGACCCGGCCAGGCCAGCAATGCCTGCCGCTGCGGGCGTGCTGGTGTCTGTCGTTACGCCGCAGCCGATTGCGTACACCCCGTCTGTTCAGCTTAATGGCGTTGTCGAGGCCCGGACCATCACAAATCTCGTCCCGCAAGTCGCCGGACGCATCGTCGATGTTTCGACCGCATTCCGACCCGGATCGTTTGTCGCCGAGGGTGACGTGCTATTTCGCATTGACCCTGCCGACTACGAGCTGGCGCTCGAGCGCACGTTTGCCGAGATCGAGGGCGCGCGCAGCGACCTCGCTTTGCTCGAGGCACAGGCCTCCGCCGAGCAGAAGATCTGGGACCAGCAGTTCCCGGAGCGAAAAATCCCCGACCTGATCGCGCGCGTGCCGCAGATCGCCGCCGCCAAAGCGCGTATTCGCGCTGGCGAGGCAGCCCGGGCGGCGGCCCAGCTTTCCCTGAGCCGCACGGTTGTGCGCGCGCCGTTCGACGCGCGGGTCCTCGACACGCGGCTTGATGTTGGCCAGGTTGTCAGCAGCAACGCGGCGGTCGGCTCAATCTTCGCGGTCGACAGCCTCGAAATTACCGTGCCGGTATCGAGCGACGAGCTGGCGCTTATTGGCGATGCAGAAGGAACCGCCGTCAAGATTACCGGCGATCGTCTCGATGGTATTGAAATCGACGGCAGGGTGGTCCGCACAGCGGCGATGCTCGATGAGAGAACCCGGCTGGCGACGCTGTTTATTGCGCCGGGTAACGACGCCAGGCTGATGCTCGGTGAGTTCGTTCATGTCGAGATCATGGGCGTCAACACGGCCAGTACGTTCAGGTTGCCGAGCGGATCACTTACGTCGCGCGACCAGGTCTGGGTTGTGGAAGACGGGTTGCTTGCTGAGCGTCGCGTAGAAGTGCTTGGCCTCTATGTCGATACCGCCGTCGTAAAGTCATTCGACAGCGCTGACGGTGTGGTTTCGATACCGCCTGCCAACGTGCGGAACGGCTTGCCGGTTACGATCCAGGCGGCCGACCGCGTCGCCTTGAATAGCGGGTCGCCGGATGTTGCAGATTAAATCCAAGCTGCCAAACGCCGGCCGCCCGCTCAAACCCCGAGGGTTGCTCGACTGGTTTATCCATAATCCCGTCGCTGCGAACCTGCTGATGGTCGTGCTGCTCGTGGGCGGTACGCTCTCCGCGTTCAATCTCAGGTCGCAGGTGTTTCCGACGATATCGCCCGGCACCGTCGTTGTGACTGTGCCGTTTCCCGGCGCCACGCCCGCTGAGGTCGAGGAGGGCATTACACGACGCGTCGAGGAAGCCGTGCTCGGCATCGACGGCGTCAAGCGAGTCACCTCCAGTGCGTCTGAAAATGTCGGTATCGTCACGATTGAGACCAGCGACTTCGCCGATCGCCAACTTGTTAAAGACGACGTCGAGTCGGCGGTCGATCGCCTGAGTGATTTCCCGCCGGAAAACGCGGAAAAGCCCGTCGTTGTCGCGCCCAAGCCCACCGGTGGCGTTGTTACGCTGGCCGTTGTTGGTGAAGTTGGAGAATTGGCGCTGCGCAAGGCGGCCGAGGAGATAGAACGCGACCTTCTGACCCAACCGGGTGTTTCGCTCGTCGCGATTCAGGGCGCGCGAGACTACGAGATTTCGATAGAGGTCAGCGAGCCGACGCTGCGACGCTACGGCCTGACGTTCGCCGAAGTTGCGGCCGCTGTGCGGCAGTCATCGCTGGACCTGGCCGGCGGCTCGATCGTTTCGGACGCGGGAGAAATCCTGCTGCGAACGAATCAGAAGCGCCAGACAGGCGAGGCTTTTGAGACAATTGTCATACGCACCATGCCGGACGGTTCCGCGATCACGCTTGCCGATGTTGCCGACGTTCGTGACAGCTTTGTTCGCGCCAAACTTTCAAACCTTTACAACGGCAGGCCCGCGGTATTCGTTCGCGTTTCCCGCGCCGAAGCCGAAGACGTGCTGGCCGTGAAGGAGTCGGTCGACGAGTTTCTCGCAGGTTACAGCCCGCCGCCGGGTGTTGAGCTGATCGAGTTTCGCGACGAAACGCAGCTTCTGCAGGAGCGCATGAATCTTCTGCTGCGCAACGGCGCCTTCGGCTTTGCGCTGGTGTTCCTGTTCCTCGTGCTGATGCTGGATCTCAAGCTGGCGGTCTGGGTGAGTATCGGCATAGCGACGGCTTTTATGGGTG
>Ga0316195_10000521_pt1 | contig 15595 bp, 14 predicted proteins | sample Phised1_MG_FD_204937 | JGI IMG/M metagenome (GOLD analysis project Ga0316195, IMG submission 204937) | Coastal sediment microbial communities from Maine, United States - Phippsburg sediment 1 | ecosystem: Environmental > Aquatic > Marine > Coastal > Sediment | place: USA: Maine | collected... | reverse complement strand
GCAATGGGCGCCACCCGCTGCCAGACCGACAAGCCTTCGCAGCTTGCGCAGGCGCCTGGGGCCTGGCCCCAGGCGTGCAGGCGGTGGCCTACGACGACCAGGGCGGGCCCTATGCGTCACGGCTTTGGTGGTTGCTGCGCTGGCTGGGGCACGGCGCGGTGGCGGTGCTGGACGGTGGCTGGGCCGCTTGGCGTGCGGCCGGCGGTGCGGTCGAACGGGCGCGTCCCCCCGTGGCCGCGGCCGCGGCAGGGCCCTATCCGGCCGCCGCGGTGCCGGCAATGCCGACCGTGGACACCGCCGGGGTGCTGGCCGGGCTGGGGCGGCTGCAACTGCTGGACGCCCGGTCGGGCGAGCGATTCCGCGGCGAGGTCGAGCCGCTCGATCCGGTGGCCGGGCACATTCCCGGCGCACGCCTGCGCTGCTTCAAGGACAACCTGGGCACCGACGGCCGGTTCAAGCCCGCCGCGACCCTGCGCGCCGAGTTCGACGCCTTGGGGCTCGAACTGCCGCGCGTGGTCCACCAGTGCGGGTCCGGCGTGACGGCCTGCCACAACCTGCTGGCCATGGACCACGCCGGTCTGGAGGGCACGGCACTGTACCCGGGCTCGTGGAGCGAGTGGTGCGCCGACCCGGCGCGGCCGGTGGCCACCGGTTGACCGGGGTCAAGACGCGGCCGCTGCGGCGTGCGACACTGGCATGCAAGGGGCGCCCGCAGGGCGTCCGAACGACAGGAGTCCACCATGTTCAAGCGCATCCTGGTCCCAACCGACGGTTCCGAAATCACCGCCAAGGCGGTGCAAACCGCGGTCGAGCTTTGCAAGCTGGCCGGCGCCGAATTGCTGGCCATCGCCGTCAAGGAGCCGTTTCCGTACAGCGCCATCTCCGAGATGCAGCCGGTGCCGCCGCAGGAGTTCTACGACGCGCAGGAGCGCCTGGCCAGCAGCCGCGTGAAGTCGGCGGTCGAGACGGCCAAGGCCGCCGGGCTGGCCTGCCAGGCGCACACGGTCGAGGCGGTGCATCCGTGGGAGGCCATCATCGAGCACGCCAGAGAAAAGCAGTGCGACCTGATCGTCATGGCGTCGCACGGGCGACGCGGCATGAGCGCGCTGCTGCTGGGCAGCGAGACGCAGAAAGTACTCACGCACAGCGGCCTGCCGGTGCTGGTGGTGCGCGGAACCCCCGCGCCCGGCGCCGTCAGTGCTTGAGGCGGAGCCCGGCCCGGCCCCCGGCGCCGCCAGCCGCGGTCGTCAGTGCAGCGCGGCGCGTGCCGCCACCACGACCGCCAGCCCGGCAGCCAGCCAACCCAGTTGCGACAAGGTGTCGTTCAGCGGCAGGCGCCGCTGCAACTGCGGCATGAGGTCGGCCACGGCCACGTAGACGAAGCTGCTGGAGGCCACCACCAGCAGGTACGGGAACAGCGACTCCCAGGGCCCGACGATGAAGTAGCCCAGCACGCCGCCGGCCACCGCCGCCATGCCCGACAGTGCATTGAACAGCAGCGCCCTGGCGCGCGAGAAGCCAGCGTTCAGCAGCACGATGTAGTCGCCCACCTCCTGCGGGATTTCGTGCGCGATGATCGCCAGCGCCGTCACCGTGCCCAGCCGGGTATCGGTCAGGAAGGCCGCAGCGATGATGATGCCGTCGCAGAAGTTGTGGATGCTGTCGCCGACGATCACGGCCCAGCCACCCCGGCCGGCCTGCTCGGCGTCGAAGCCATGGTGATGGTGGTGCTGTGGGTCGTCGCCTTCGTGATGGTGGCTATGCCGATACAGCTCCGCCTTTTCCAGCAGGAAGAAGAACAGCAGCCCGCCCAGCAGCGTCAGAAAGAGCTCGTGCGTGTCGGCCTTGCTTTCGAAGGCTTCGGGCAGCACGTGCAGCAGCGCCGTGCCCAGCAGCACGCCGGCCGACAGGCTCACCAGATGGCGCACCACGCGGGCGAGCACGGCCGTGGTGAGCGTCGCGGCGACGAGCACGGACAGCAGCCCGCCGGCGAGCGTTGCCAGCACGATGTACAGCAGGGTCATGGACGCGGGTGGCCGGCGGTCAGGTGCCGGCGCAAGCCCGCGATCGTAGCGGTACCGTCGAGGCGCGGATGCGCCGGCAAGGGCCGGCACCCTGCGCCGGGCACCGTGACAGGCCGGCCTCAGCGCACCGCGGACGGACGTGCTTTCAGCATCGTCCGCGGGCGATCAGGCCACGCCGTGGGCCTTGAACCAGTCCTGACAGCGCCTCCAGCCGTCGTCGGCGGCGGCCTTGCGGTAGCTGGGCCGGTAGTCGGCATGGAACGCGTGGCCGGCTTCGGGGTAGACCTGGAACCGCGAGGCCTGCGCCGCGGTACTGCCCCGAGCCAGCGCCGCCTGCATCTGGGCCACCGTGTCCTGCGGAATGCCAGTGTCCTGGCCGCCATAGAGCCCCAGCACCGGCGCGTGCAAGCGGCCGGCCAGGTCCACCGGCTGCATGGGCTGCAGCGGGCTGGCCGGGCCCGCCAGGCGGCCGTACCAGGCCACGCCAGCCTTCAGTGCCGCGCTGTGGGCGCTGTACAGCCACACCACGCGGCCGCCCCAGCAAAAGCCGGTGATGCCCAGCCTGGCCGTGTCCGCGCCCTGTGCGCCGGCCCAGGCCACGCAGGCGTCCAGATCGCCCATGACCTGCGCGTCCGGCACCTTGGACACGACTTCCGCGATCAGCTTGCCGATCTCGCCGTAGGCGCCGGGGTCGCCCTGGCGCGCGAACAGCTCGGGCGCGACCGCAAAGTAGCCCAGCTTGGCGAAGCGGCGCGCGACGTCGGCGATGTGCTCGTGCACGCCGAAGATCTCGCTCACCACCAGGATCGTGGGTGCGCCGGTCTTGTCGGCGGGCGCGGCGCGGTAGGCCGGCATCTTGAAGTCGCCGACCGGGATCGTGACCTCGCCCACATCGAGGCCGACGGCGTCGGTCCGGACCGTCGAATCGGCCAGCAGCGGCCCGGCCGCGGCCGCAAAGCCGGTGCCCAGCGACGTGCGCACGAACGCGCGGCGCGAGAAGCCGGGTGTCGGCACCGGGCGGCTGGATTCGGAGGGCGGCATGGTGGCTCTTCGAGTGGTGGGACGCCGACATTCTAGAAACTGCCGGCCGCCCCTGGCGGCGTCGCGGGCACAATGCCGACCCATGCCCGATGTCATGCCCTCGCTCAGTTCGCCGCTGGCCGCCATCGACATGGGATCGAACAGCTTCCGGCTCGAGATCGGCCGCCTGCAGCGCGGACAGTACCGGCGCATCGACTACCTGAAGGACATGGTGCGCCTGGGCGCCGGCCTGGACGGCGCGGGGCAGCTCACCGAGCCGGCGGTGGCGCGCGGGCTGGGTTGCCTGCGCCGGTTCGCCAGCCGGCTGAAGGGCTTTGCGCCTGGGCAGGTGCGCGCAGTGTCTACGCAGACCCTGCGCGAAGCGAAGAACCGCAACGCGTTCCTGGCGCGCGCGCAGGACGCGCTCGGCTACCCGATCGAAGTGATCTCCGGCCGCGAGGAGGCGCGCCTGATCTACAGCGGCGTGGCGCACCTGCAGCCCACCGACGAGCCGAGGCTGGTGATCGACATCGGCGGGCGCTCGACCGAGATGATCCTGGGCCAGGGGGCGCTGCCGGGCGTGGCCGAGTCGTTCCAGGTCGGTTGCGTCAGCCTGTCGATGCGCTTCTTCCCCGACGGGGCCGTGACCCAGGACGGCTTTCGGCAGGCGCAGATCGCCGCCGGCGCCGAAGTGGAGGAAGGCCTGCAGCCCTTCGCGCGCAGCAACTGGGAGCGCGCGCTGGGCTCGTCGGGCACGGTCAGCGCGGTGTCGCAGTGGCTTGCGGCCGCCGGCCAGACGGACGGTCGCATCACCCCGGCCGCGCTGCGCTGGTGCATCACGCAGTGCCTGGAGGCCGGGCACGTGGACCGGTTGAACTTCGCCGGCGTCAAGCCCGAGCGGCGCGCTGTGCTGCCCGGCGGGCTGGCCATCCTCTACACCTTGCTGGCCAGCTTCGACATCGACGCGCTGTTTCCCGCCAAGGGGGCGCTGCGCCAGGGCGTCATCGTGGACCTGCACCAGCGCCTGGAGGCCCAGCAACTGGCGCGCCCGGGCGACATGCGCGACCGCAGCGTGGTCGAGTTGCAGCACCGCTTCGGGGTCGACCGCACGCAGGCGGCCCACGTGCGCAGCGTCGCGCTGCGGCTGTTCGACAGCGCCTGTCCCGACGCCGACGCCGACGAGCGGCGCGAACTGGGCTGGGCCTGCGACCTGCACGAGATGGGCCTCATGGTGTCGCACCATGACCACCACCGCCACAGCGCCTACCTGATCGACCATGTCGACGCGCCGGGCTTTTCGCAAAGCCAGCAGCGCCGGGTCGGTGAACTGGTGCTGGGCCAGCGCGGCGGGCTGCGCAAGATCGAGCCGCACATGAGCCAGGGCGCGTTCGCATGGCAGGTGATGTGTCTGCGGCTGGCGGTCATCAAGTGCCATGCCCGCGGCGTCGTCAACCGGAGCGCGCTCGGTCTGACGGCGGACGGCCAGCAGGCGCACCTGGCCTTCGACGCCAGGTGGGCGGCGCAGCGTCTGCGCACGGTGTACCTGCTGCGCGAGGAGGCCGCCGCCTGGGCCAGGCACGGGACGCTGACTTTGCACCTGCCCGTCGAATAGGCCGCAGACGGCCCCGGTGTGCCTGCCGCGGCGCCCGCCGACGCGGCCCTCGAGAACGCCGCGCTGAAGCCGGCGCCGCTCAGCGCCGGGTCGCCAGCCAGATGCTGGGCAGGATCAATGCCGCCCCGATGGCGTGGTAGCTCTGCGGCACTTCGCCCAGGAAGAGCCAGGCGTTGAGTGCACCGTAGATCGGTGCCAGGTACAGCATCAGTGCGGTGCGCGAGGCCCCCAGTTCGCGCTGCAGGTACGAGTACGCCGTGTAGCTGAGCACGCCCGGCAGCAGCGCCGCCAGCACCACCAGCCCGAGCGCGGCGGGGGTGAAGGGCTGCTGCGGCTGGGTCCACCACTCCAGCAGTGCAAACGGCAGCAGCACGACCAGGCCGCCGGCGATCACCAGGGCCAGGCGCGCCGCCGGGTCCAGCCGCGAGGGCCAGTGCTTGAGCAGTACCGAATACGCGATCCAGGCCAGCGTGGCGCCGACGATCCAGGCGTCGCCGACGCTGAAGCGCACCGCCAGCAGGTGCGCCGGGTCGCCCTGGGCGATCACCCACAGCACGCCGGCCACCGCGGAGCCCACCGCCACGCGTTGGGCCTTGCTCATGCGCTCCTGCAGCATCTTGACGCCGGCCACCGCGATCGCCACCGGCGACACGGCGTAGATGAGCGCGATGTTGGTGGCCGTGGTGGTCTGTGCACCGAGGTAGACCCAGGCGCCGCAGACGTACATGCCCAGCGACCCCAGCAGCAGGCTGCGCCGCCATTCCTGCCGCACGGCGTCGGCGTTGCGCCGCAGCGCCGGCGCGACGAACGGCAGCATGATCAGCAGCGCCAGCGCCCAGCGCCCCAGCGCCAGCTGGTTCGGCCCGATGACGCCGCTGGCCAGCCGGCCGATGACGTAGTTGGACGACCACAGCGCCGGCACGACCCAGATCAGGCCGCGCGCCAGGCGCTGGCTGCGCTCACTCACCGAACGTCCGCCATCGCCTGTCCGAGCTGGACGGCGCCCTCGGGACGCCACTGCGGGCTGAAGGTCAAGGGCCCTTTCGGCCACAGCAGCACGACGGTGGAGCCGAGCAGGAAGCGCCCCATCTCCTGCCCTTGCGCCAGCGTGTGCGCGCCGGCCGGGTAGTGCCATTCGCGCAGCCGCCCCGGACGCGGCGGATTGACGACGCCGTGCCATGCCGTGGCCATGCTGCCCACGATGGTGGCGCCCACCAGCACCAGCACCCAGGGGCCGGGCGGGTGGTCGTCGCCATCAAAGACACAGACCACGCGCTCGTTGCGCGCAAACAGCCCCGGCACGCCACGCGCCGTGGCCGGGTTGACCGAAAACAGATCGCCCGGCACGTGGATCATGCGGCGCAGCCGGCCCGCGGCCGGCATGTGGACGCGGTGATAGTCCCGCGGGCTCAGGTAGAGCGTGGCAAAGGAGCCCTGCCGGAACTGTGCCGCCAGCGCCTCGTCGCCGCCCAGCAACGCGCCGGCGCTGTAGTGGTGGCCCTTGGCCTGGAAGATCCGGCCGTCGTCGATGCGCCCGAACTGGCTGACGGTGCCGTCCACCGGGCACACCCAGTCGGCCACCGCCACCGGCCGCGCGCCCGGCTTCAGCGCACGCGTGAAGAAGGCGTTGAAGGTGGCATAGGCCGCCGGGTCGGGGTCGGCCGCCTCGGCCATGTCGACCCCGTAGCGGCCGATGAACCAGCGGATCAGCGCTGTTGTCAGTGCTCCCGCCGGCGCGCCGGCGACCAGGCCCGCGAAGGCGGTCAGCGCCTGCTTGGGGAGCAGGTACTGCAGCCCGACCTTCCATCCCGCGCCCACCGCCCGCCTCAGTGCAGCGGCGCCAGCGAGCGAAGCGCGTGCACGGCCCCGGCGCCCACGGCCGCGCCAAAGCGCCGCGCCAGCCGCTCCGCCAGGTTGTCGTAGGACGTGTAGTCCACGATCTCCTCGGCCTTGACGACCTCGCGCGCGACGAAGTCCAGGTTGCCCAGGCCGTCGGCCAGGCCCATGTGCACGGCCTGCTCGCCATTCCAGAACAGGCCGCTGAAGGTGTCGGGCTCGGCCTTCAGGCGTTCGCCGCGGCCCTCCTTGACGACCGCGATGAACTGCTGGTGGATCTGCTCGAGCATCGCCTTGGCGTAGGCAGTCTGTGCCGGGTTGTCCGGCGAGAACGGGTCCAGCATGCCCTTGTTGTCGCCCGCGGCAAGCAGCCGGCGCTCCACGCCCAGCTTGTCCATCAGCCCGGTGAAGCCGAAGCCGTCCATCAGCACCCCGATGCTGCCGACCAGGCTGGCCTTGTCGACGTAGATCTCGTCGGCCGCCACGGCGATGTAGTAGGCGCCGGACGTGCACATCTCCTCCACCACCGCATAGACCTTCTTGTCATGCAGCGCCTTCAGGCGCCGGATCTCGTCGTTGACGATGCCGCTCTGCACCGGGCTGCCGCCGGGCGAGTTGATGCGGATCACCACCGCCTTCGCGCCCTCGTCCTCGAACGCGTCCTTCAGCGCCGACACCAGCCGCTCGGCGCTGGCGTCGCCTTGGGCGTCGATCTCGCCGCGCAGTTCCACCAGCGCGGTGTGCGGCTTGCTGACCGGCGTGGGCGAGCCGCCGCGCGACACCAGCATCCAGGCCAGCGCCACCACCAGTGCCAGCCAGGCCAGGCGGAAGAAGATGCGCCAGTTGCGCTCGCTGCGCCGGTCCCGGATCAGCTCGCGCACGGCGCGTTCCAGCGCCGGCTCCAGGCCGGGGCGGGGGGAGGGGGTCTCAAGCGGGTCCATGGCAGGCTCCAGGGGGTTCGTCAAAAGTGATCGGCCGCAGGTCGGACGATGGCAGCCAGTAGACCTGGCCGTCGCGCTCGACGGTGTCGATCGGTGTCAATCGTCCACGGCCGCAGGGGCCGCCGACGCAGCGGCCGTCCTCGGGTTCATAGGTGGCGCCATGGATGGAGCAGACGATCCAGCGCTTGTCCATGTCCAGGAACTCGCCTTCCTGCCAGTCCATCTCGGTGGGCACGTGCACGCAGCGGTTCAGGTAGGCGACCACGCGGCCGTCGAACCGCAGGGCAAAGGCGCGCGCGGGCCGGCCCCACTGCAGCAGGTCCCAGACCATGGCGCGGCCGCGTTCGGCCAGGGCGTCGGACGGGCACAGGAGCTCGGGGGCGAAGTCGGTCATCGATCCTGGATCGGTCTCACGCCTGCGCCAGCAACCAGTCGTGCAGCTCGCGCGTGGAGTTGAGCACGGCCAGCGGCCCATGGGCCTGGAAGCCGTCGGGCGTGTGCGCGCCGTAGCCGACGCCGACGCTGGCACAGCCGGCGTTGGCCGCCAGCTGCAGGTCGTGCGTGGTGTCGCCGATCATCAGCGTGCGCGCCGGCTCGACGCCGAACTCGCGCATCAGCTGCTGCAGCATCATCGGGTGCGGCTTGCTGGCGGTTTCGTCGGCGGTGCGGGTGGCGTCGAACAGCTTGTGCAGGCTGGCATGCGCCAAGGCTTCATTCAGCCCGGACCGGCTCTTGCCCGTCGCCACGGCCAGCCAGTGGTTGCGCGCCTTCAGCGCGTGCAGCATCTCCAGCGTGCCGTCGAACAGCACCAGCTCGTGCTGGCGCGCGAAATAGTGGTGCCGATAGCGCTGACCGAGGTCGGCATAGCGCTCGGGCGGCAGGTCCGGCACGGCGTGCTCCAGCGCGTCGCGCAAGCCCAGGCCGATCACGTAGGCGGCCTGGGCGTCGCCCGGAACGGCCACACCCAGGTCGCGGCAGGCGGCCTGGATGCAGCGCACGATCAGGCCGGTGCTGTCGAACAGCGTGCCGTCCCAGTCGAAGACGATGAGGTCGAAGCGGCGCAAAGGGGTCACAGGGTGGCCAGCAGGGCCCTGCATTCTGCCGGCAAGGGCGATGCCAGCTCGATGCGCCGGCCATCGGCCGGGTGGTCGAAGGCCAGCTGGCGGGCATGCAGGAACATGCGGCCGAAGCCGTGCGAGCGTGCAAACGCCTTGTTGAGCGCAAAATCGCCGTACTTCGGGTCGCCGACGATCGGGTGGCCGTGGTGCGCCAGGTGCACCCGGATCTGGTGCGTGCGCCCGGTCTTCAGCGTCACGTCCAGCAGCGTGTGCGCGACCTGCGCCTGCGCCACGCGCACCAGCGTGATGGAGCGCCGCCCGTCGGCATGATCGGCGCCCACCACGCGAACCTGGCGCTCGCCAGCGCTGTCCAGCGTCTTGTGCAGCGCCAGGTCGATGACCTTCTGCCGCGCCGGCCAGCGACCGAACACCAGTGCGGCATAGGTCTTGGCGACCTGCTTGTCGCCCTGGCGCTGACGGAACTGGTCCTGCAGCGCCGTCAGTGCGCTGCGCTTCTTGGCCAGCAGCAGGATGCCCGAGGTCTCCTTGTCCAGCCGGTGCACGAGCTCGAGGAAGCGCGCCTGGGGGCGGGCGCGGCGCAGCTGCTCGATGACGCCGAAGCTGACGCCGCTGCCGCCATGCACCGCCGTGCCGGCGGGCTTGTCGATCGCCAGCAGGTGCTCGTCTTCGAACAGCAGGTCGAACTCGCGAGGCGGGGCGGTGTTCGGGGCGCGCTCGGGCACGCGCACCGGCGGCACGCGCACCACGTCGCCGCTGGTCACGCGGCTGTCGGCCTGTGCCCGGCCCTTGTTGACACGCACCTCGCCGGAGCGGATGACGCGGTAGACGTGGCTCTTGGGCACGCCCTTGAGCAGGCGCAGCAGGAAGTTGTCCAGCCGCTGGCCATCGGAGCCGGCGTCGACTTGCACCTCGCGCACCTCCGGGCGTTTTCGCGGTGATTTGGGATCTATAATCCGCGACTCCACGTTCGTGCGGTAAGTGCTTGATTTATCGGAGTTTACCCGGGCACAGACGCGCAGGCGTGGAGGCTCGGAGGCCAATGCATGGCTTCCGGCAGGTGATGCAACACCGCGTGACTGCCGCGCGGGCCGGTTTGCCAGAGCAAGCCGGCGGCGCGCAGGACGTGGTGGCAGGAATCCGCAGCCAGAACCGCGCTCGCCCCGCGTCATCCGACGTGGGTGCAGCACCGAAAATTCGGGGTTCCAGACCGCCCGGGCCGCATGGCCGGGGCAGGGCTGGAACCCGCGTCGTCGCGACGCCCACCCACGCCATGAACCTGTCGACTGCCCGCCACGACCGCCCCGCCCGGACACGATCCGGCCGGCGGGCCGTGCGCGCTGTGTCGGCGCCCTGGTCGGTGGTGGGCGGCGGCACGCACGCGCCAACGCGGCGGGTCTGACGCGCACTCCGGTGCCGTCCGCTCCGTCGCCCAGGGCATTTCGCTACCCGGTTCCCACGCGGCTTTCGTGCATCGGTACCAAGAGCTCCGCGCCCACGACAAGGACGGGCGCGACCAGGAGACCCGATGAAACGCATGCTGATCAATGCCACGCAGCCCGAAGAGCGGCGGCTGGCGATCGTCGACGGCCAGAAGCTGCTCGACTTCGAAACCGAACTCGAAGGGCGCGAACAGCGCAAGGGCAACATCTACAAGGCCGTCATCACGCGGGTGGAGCCTTCGCTGGAGGCCTGCTTCGTGGACTACGGCGAAGACCGCCATGGCTTCCTGCCGTTCAAGGAAATCTCGAAGAACTACTTCCGTGAGGGCGTGAACGCGCGCGACGCGCGCATCCAGGACGCGGTCAAGGACGGCGACAGCCTGCTCGTGCAGGTGGAAAAGGAAGAGCGAGGCAACAAGGGCGCGGCGCTGACGACCTTCGTCAGCCTGGCCGGGCGCTACCTGGTGCTGATGCCCAACAACCCGCGCGGCGGCGGCGTCAGCCGGCGCATCGAGGGCGAGGAGCGCGAAGAGCTGAAGGACGCGATGGACCAGCTCGAGTACCCCAAGGGGATGAGCCTGATCGCGCGCACCGCCGGCATCGGCCGCAGCGCCGCCGAGCTGCAGTGGGACCTGAACTACATGCTCAAGCTCTGGGACGCCATCGACGGCGCGTCCAAGGCGGGCAAGGGGGCGTTCCTGATCTACCAGGAAAGCAGCCTCGTGATCCGCGCGATCCGCGACTACTTCACCGCCGACATCGGCGAGATCCTGATCGACACCGACGACATCTTCGATCAGGCGCAGCAGTTCATGAACCACGTGATGCCGGAGACGGCGAACCGCGTGAAGCGCTACCGCGACGATGCGCCGCTGTTCAGCCGGTTCCAGATCGAGCACCAGATCGAGACCGCGTTCAGCCGCACCGTGACGCTGCCCAGCGGCGGCGCCATCGTGATCGACCACACCGAAGCGCTGGTGTCGGTGGACGTCAACTCGGCGCGCTCCACGCGCGGCAGCGACATCGAGGAAACCGCCACCCGGACCAACCTGGAGGCGGCCGACGAGACCGCGCGCCAGATGCGCCTGCGTGACCTGGGCGGGCTGATCGTCGTCGACTTCATCGACATGGACGAGAGCAAGAACCGGCGCGAGGTCGAGCAACGGCTGCGCGACGCGCTGCGCCAGGACCGCGCTCGCGTCCAGTTCAGCTCGATCAGCAAGTTCGGCCTGCTCGAACTCAGCCGCCAGCGGCTGCGCCCGGCGCTGAGCGAGGGCAGCCACATCACCTGCCCGCGCTGCAACGGCACCGGCCACATCCGCGACACCGAGAGCTCCGCGCTGCAGATCCTGCGCATGGTGCAGGAGGAGTCGATGAAGGAGAACACCGCCGCCGTGCACGTGCAGGTGCCGGTGGAGGTGACGAGTTTCCTGCTCAACGAGAAGCGCACCGAGATCACGAAGATCGAACTCAAGCAGCGCGTGACCGTGCTGCTGGTGCCGAACAAGAACCTCGAGACGCCGAACTACAAGCTCGAGCGACTGCGTCACGACGACCCGAGGCTGGAGAACCTGCAGGCCAGCTACACCATGGTCGAGGAGATGGAAGACGAGGTCGGCATCACGCGCAGGCGCGACGCCGACGACAAGGGCAAGAACCGCCAGACGCCGGTGATCAAGGGTGTGCTGCCGGATCAGCCGGCACCGCCGGCACCGGCTCCCGAGCCGGTCGTTGCCGCGCCGGTGCCGGCGGCCCCCGCACCGGTCGCGATGCCGTTTGCCAAGGATCCGGGCAGCGGCTTCTTCGGCTGGGTCAAGAAGCTGTTTGCGGCACCGGAGCCGCAGCCGGTGGCGCCCGCGCCCGTGCCGTCCAAGCCGGCGGGGGTCGAACGCGGTGCCGCTGGCGAGCGCAAGGAAGGCCGCGGCGGCCGTGGCGGACGGGGCGGGCGTGGTGGCAGCAAGTCGGCCACGGGCGAAGGTCGTGAAGGTCGTGAAGGTCGAGAAGGTCGTGAAGGACGCGAGGGACGCGGCTCGCGTGGCCGTCGTGGCAACGGCGGCGAGCGCAGCGCCGCCAGACCGGCCGAGGTCGACGCCGCAGCAGAGAACTTCGTCGACACCGTCCCGGTGATCGACGGCGAGGCGGGCACCGGCGATGGCGAGGGCCGCCGCCGCCGCCGGCGTGGCGGCCGGGGGCGCAGCGGCGAAGGCCGTGCAGAGGCCCTGAACGGCGGCGCCACCGAGGCCGACAACAGCGCAGACGCGGCCGTGGAGCAGGCGCAGGCGCCGGCGCCGGCGCAGGAGGGCCAGGACGAGGCACCGCGCGAGGGTCGCCGAGGTCGTGGCCGAGGCCGTGGCCGTGGAGACCGGGCGCGCCGCGAGGCCGGCGGCGAGACCACGCAGGCCGACGCTGGCGAAGCCGACGAGACCGCGCCGTCCCGCACCGACGACGCGGCACCCGCGCCTGCGTCCCGGGGCACTGCGATGTCCAGGGCCATCGCCGCGCCAGGCGGACATGGTGATGCCGATGAGGCAGCCGAGACGGCTGCGCAAGCGCACTCCGAAGTGCAGGAGCGAGGGCAGGAGGATGTGCCGGCGCCAGACCGGACGCCCGTGCGCCCGGCGGCGCAGGCGGAACCGTACGCGTCGATGCCGGCCGCGGTGACTGCCGATAGACAGGCGCCCATGCCGGCGGCGGCAGCGGCTGTGCCCGCACCCTCGATGCCCGCGTTGCCCGAGTTCGAGCTGCCGACCGACCAGCTGCACGCGCTGGCCGACGCAGCCGGCCTGCAGTGGGTGGATTCCGATCCCGAGAAGGTGAGCGCGGCCCAGGCCGCCATGGCCGCCGAGCCGCCGCCGATCCGTGTGCCCCGCGAACCCAAACCGGTGGTCGTGGCCGATGAAGGCCCGCTGGTGCTGGTGGAGACGCGCAAGGATCTGTCGCAGATCCGCTTGCCGTTCGAATCGTCCGCGGGCTGACGGCGCGCGACCGTCAGGTCAGGGCCCCTGGGTATCCCAGGGGCCCTTCTTGCCGCGTTTGCAGGACACCCGCGCGCTTCGGTGCTCGACTGAGCGGCGCCGCGATGCGGCGTCTGTGGATGCCCCCGGTGACGGTTTTCCCTTCGCCACGATGGGCGCCACGGCACTCTGGGCTGCGCGGCGCGAGCCCGCACCAACAACGCGCCGGAGTCGGCCGTCGTCGATCGCCGCGCAAGCGGACACTTCGACCCGGCCGCTGGCCGCGCTGCTGGACCTTGCCCGCGTCCGCCCTGTTCGCCCGTTCCGGCGCCTGCTTCGGTTTCACCTTGCCCAGGGGCGCCTGGGCGGGCTTCCCGGGGTGGCCGGTGCCGCCCAGGTTCAGGGCAGCCGTTCCAGCGCGTGCTGGTAGACGGGATCGTGCATCAGCATGTCCCAGGTCTGGGGCGGGCTGGCCGGCAGCATGGCGTGGCGGCGCTGTTCACTGTCGGGATCGGGTGCCCAGTGGCCGGCCTCGGCCTGGGCCTGCAGGCCCGTGAGCAGCGCGTCCACCGCGTCACCGCCGTCCGCGCTCTGATTGCACAGCAGCACCATGTCGCAGCCTGCGTCCAGCGCCAATGCCGCCGCCTCGGCGTAGCTCAGTTCGCGCCCGGCCAGGTGGCGCGCCCCCTCCATGCTGAGGTCGTCGCTGAAGATGGCGCCGGTGAACCCGAGCTGGCCGCGCAGAATGTCCTTCAGCCAGCGCGGAGAAAAACCGGCCGGACGTGCATCGACCTTGCTGTACACGACGTGGGCCGGCATCACGCTCGTGAGCGTGCTCGACAGCCATTCGTAGGGCCTGACATCGTCGGCCAGGATGGCCTTCAGCGAGCGCCGGTCCACCGGCACGGCGACGTGGCTGTCGGCCTTCACATGGCCGTGGCCGGGGTAGTGCTTGCCGCAGTTGGCCATGCCGGCACGCAGCAGGCCGTGCATCAGGCTCTTCGCGAGCAGGGTGGCCACGCGCGGGTCGCGGTGGAACGCGCGGTCGCCGATCACGCCCGAGGGGCCGTGGTCCAGGTCCAGCACCGGCGTGAAGCTGAGGTCCACGCCGCAGGCCCGCAGTTCGGCCGCCAGCACGAAGCCGGCGGCACTGGCGGCGTCGGTGGCCGTCATGGGGTCGCGCATCCACAGCGTGCCCAGTTCGCGCATCGGCGGCAGCGCTGTGAAGCCGTCGGTGCGGAAGCGCTGCACGCGCCCGCCTTCATGGTCGACGCAGATCAGCAGGTCGTCGCGCACGGCCTTGATGTCGGCGCACAACGCGGTCAGCTGGGCACGGCTCTCCCAGTTGCGTGCGAACAGGATCAGGCCGCCGGTCAGCGGGTGGCGCAGGCGCTGCCGGTCTGCAGCGGTCAGCGTCGTGCCGGCGACGTCGAGAATGACGGGGGCATGTTCGGTCATGGAAGGGGTTTCCTTTGTTCGACGACGACGAAGCTGGCGGCGTAGTCGGACTCGTCGGTGACGCTGACGTGGGCCTGCAGGCCCCGCGCCGCAAACCAGTCGGCGAGAACGCCGTGCAGCTGGATGTAGGGTTGGCCGCTGGCATGGTTGAGGATCTCGCAGGCGCGCCACGTCATCGGCGTTCGGATGCCCAGCCCGACGGCCTTCGAGAAGGCCTCCTTGGCAGAGAAGCGCGTCGCCAGGTAGCGCACGCCGCGCACCTCGGCGCGCGTGCGGCGGGCGCGGAACACCTTCAGTTCGGCCGGGCCCAGCACGCGCTCGGCGAACCGGTCACCGCGGCGAGCCAGCGTGGCCTCGATGCGGCGCACGTCGCAGATGTCGGTGCCGATGCCGAAGATCATCCGGCGGCTGCGTCGATGCAGCGCAGGTAGGCCTGCACCGTGGCCGGCAGGCCCAGTTCCAGCGCGTCGGCGACCAGTGCGTGGCCGATCGACACCTCCTGCACGCCCGGCACGGCGCGCAGGAAATCGGTGAGATTGGCCCGGTTCAGGTCATGTCCGGCGTTGACGCCCATCCCGGCCGCCAGAGCGGCCCGGGCGGCGGCGGCAAAGCGGGCGAGCTCGGTCGCCTGGTGCGGGCCACCGTGGGCCGCCGCGTAGGGTTCGGTGTAGAGCTCGACGCGATCGGCGCCGACCGCTCTGGCGGCCGCCATGGCCGCTGCGTCGGCGTCCATGAACAGGCTGACGCGCACGCCCAGGGCATGACACTCGTCGATGAGTGGTCGCAGCGCCTCGCCCTGCGCCGCCAGGTCCCAGCCATGGTCGGACGTGAACTGGCCCTCGCTGTCCGGCACGAAGGTGGCCTGGTGCGGCTTCACCTTGCGCACGAAGTCCATCAGGTTCTGCTGCGGGTTGCCTTCGACGTTGTATTCGGCCTGCGGCCAGGACTTCAGCAGCGCCGCCAGCTCGTGCACGTCCTGGGCACGGATGTGGCGCTCGTCCGGGCGCGGGTGCACGGTGATGCCGTGGGCGCCGGCCTGCAGGGCCAGCGTGGCGGCATGCAGCACGCTGGGGATGCCCAGGTGGCGCGTATTGCGCAGCAGCGCCACCTTGTTGACGTTGACCGACAGGGCGGTGGCGGGGGCGCCAGCGGCGACGAGCGGATTCATCGTGTCTCGCGTTCCAGGGGGATCATGCGCTGCAGTTCGAGCATCACCTGCCGCGTGCGCAGCG
>Ga0316195_10000520_pt1 | contig 15599 bp, 15 predicted proteins | sample Phised1_MG_FD_204937 | JGI IMG/M metagenome (GOLD analysis project Ga0316195, IMG submission 204937) | Coastal sediment microbial communities from Maine, United States - Phippsburg sediment 1 | ecosystem: Environmental > Aquatic > Marine > Coastal > Sediment | place: USA: Maine | collected... | reverse complement strand
GGTTGGTGTCATGGGCGTCGCTGCTGCCTTTCAGCACGCAGGCGTTGCGGGTTTTGAGGCACAGCGCGAAAACGTCGAAGGTGACATTGGGCCGCGATTCGAAGATCACCGCGATCACCCCCATCGGCACCCGCAGCTTGCTGAGTTCCAGCCCGTTGGCCAGGGTGCGCCGCTCGAGCACATCGCCCACCGGAGAGGGCAGGGCGGCCACCTGGCGGAGGTCGTCGCAGATAGCCTGCAGGCGCTTGCGGTCGAGCAGCAGGCGGTCGTACTTCGGATCCTCTTCCGGCATGCGCGACAGGTCCTTGCGGTTCGCCGCCAGGATCGTGTCGCAGGATGTCATGGCCTGGTCAGCCAGGTCATTGAGAACGGACCGGATTACCCGGTCTTCGCACCGAGCCAGTTCGCGGGCCGCGCGGCGCGCCGCGGCCAGGCCCAGTTCCAGGTATGTTTGCTTGTCTTCCATTTCGGGTCGAGTGAGTGGTCGCCGGTCAGTGCACGAGATACAGGTAATCGTAATGAACCAGCGGCTTTTGTCCACGTTTTCCCATTAGCTGCCTGACTTCCCCGTGGTCGTAACGCGCCCTGCCGCAACCGAGCACCTTGCCCGCCGCGTTGCGGATCTGGATCACGTCGCCGCTGCTGAACCGGCCTTCGACCGCTTCGATCCCGACCGGCAGCAGGCTCGCCAGATGCGATCGGTCGAGCAGCGCTGCCTCGGCCCCGGCATTGACCGTAACCCAACCCGTCGCGTGGCTGTCCGCGCTCGCCAGCCAGCGCTTGGCAGATGAGGCTTCTCCCTGGGCGGGGAAACGGGTCCCGGTCGACTGCGCACTGACGACCTTGACCAGCACGTCCGGGTCCGAGCCGTCGGCAATCACCACCTCGGTGCCTAGCTTCGCGGTCTTGAGGGCGATCGCCAGTTTACTGTGCATGCCGCCGCGGCCCAGCGCCGAGGTGCCGCGCTGCACGATGTCCTCGACCTGGTGAACGGCCTCGTCCCAGGTCTCGATGCACTGCGTAGCCGGGTCATCTGGATCCCCGTCGAACACGCCTGGCACCGTGCTCAACAGGACCAGCAGGTCGGCGTTAACCATGCCGGCGAGCAGTCCGGCCAATTCGTCGTTGTCGGTGAACATCAACTCGGTGATGGCAACCACGTCGTTTTCGTTGACGATCGGCACGATGCCGGCCGTCAGCAAGGCTTCGATGCAGCCGCGCATGTTCAGGTAATGGCGGCGGGTTTGAAAGTCGCTTTTGCTGGTCAGGACCTGCGCGACCGTGAGTCCCTGTTGCTCGAACAGCGCACGGTAAGACTCCATCAGCCGGACCTGGCCCGTGGCGGCCAGCACCTGCTTGCGCGCAACCGGATCGGCGATCCGGTCGAGCCGGCTGCCGGCCACGCCGCTACCGGCGGCGACCGCGCCGGAGGAGACCAGCAACAACTGGTGACCCTGTTCCGCCAACCCGCCGACCTGGCCGGCCAGGCTGGACATCACCTCGCGGTTCAGCGCGCCGGTGGCGTCGCACAGCACCTGGCTGCCTATCTTGACGACGACGCGTTGCTTCATTGGGCCAATCGACACTAAAGCCCCAGGACGTCGGTACCCTGCTCGAACACGATGTCGACCGGGATGGCTGCCGCGGCCAGCCGGTCGAGGTCCGCCTGCAGCGCGGGGCTGACGTTCCCCATCTCCGCCACGAAGGCGTCGACGGCGGCATAGTCGCCGTCGCCCTGCAGCGTCAGCAGGCGGGCACTCAGGGCCTGCACCGCCTGTTCGAATTCGGCCCGGTTCACGCGATAGGTGCCGGTGGTTTCGTCGCGGCTGAAAGCGCCTGCCTGCTCGAAGAAATTGAAGCGGATCATATTGGCGCGGCCATGGGCGCTGCTGGCGCCGAAGCGGATAGAGCGGAAAATTCCCGCCAGGAAGGTGACGTAATCGTCCATGGCTTCGCCGTCGGTGATTTCGCCGTTCTCGCGCAGTTTCTGCACCATATAGAGACCCAGCACGTCGGCCTTGCCTTCCTCCAGCGCCGAAGCGTGCTCTTTCATCGCCTGCCGGACGGTGCTCTTGCCGTCCAGCGTGTTTTTGATGCCAAGGCCATGCGCCACTTCGTGGAACATCGTGTTGCCGAAGAAGGAGTCGAAGGTGATGTGCGCGCGCTGGTCCTCGGCGATCAGTACATCGGCCAGCGGCACCAGGATCTGGTTGTACTTGGCCAGCATGGCGTTTTTCAGTTGCAGGCGGCGGGTGCCCTTGGCCAGCTGAACCTGCTCGTCGTTGGGCAGATTGATGGCGATGGTCTTGGAGCCGGCGTTGCAGTGACCGGCGTAATAGACCACGTCATACGCATTCAGGTCGGCGTCCGAGCCCGGGGTCTCCTGCTTGTAGGCATCGGGTACCGGCAGGCCCTGCTGCAGTTCAGGCAGGTACTGCGCGAACCGGGCCAATCGCTCGCTCCACTCCAGGTCCTTGATGAGCACGTAGGCTTCATAGCTGGCGCGGTAGCCGAACAACTGGTCCTCATAGGTTTCGATCGGCCCGATGACCAGTTCGATGGGATTGGACTTCATGTCCATCCAGGCCATGTCCGAGGGCTGGAAATCATCGGTCTGCAGGGCATCGGCTCGCATCCGCAGGTAGTTTGCAAACTCTGCATTGCTGGCCAGCTCGGCGGCCTCACGCAAGAGTTGGGCTGCAGCCGCCAGTTGCGGTGCGAAAGCCTCGCTGTAGGGTTGCAGCAGCAGGCGCCCCGCGTCATCGCGGCGCACCAGCGTGTAGAGCCCATCCTTGCCTTCCTGCTGCCAGGCGTCGAACTCTTCCTTACTCATGTCCGCCGGGTAGAACTGCGCCCCCAGCGGCTTCGGCCCATAACTCTCGATAAATGGCTGGTCCGCGGCAAGCCGGTCCCAGGGACCGTAGTTGATCTCGGCAAAACGGCGTTCACGGGGGTCGTCGATGGTGGCGAGGAACGAGTCCTTGTCACCCACGGCCTGCAGCCAGTACAGACCATCCATGATTTGCGAGGCTTCGATAAGCAGCGGGATCATCTGCTTCTGTCGCTCGTCCAGGCGCGACAGGTCGGCGGTTAAACGGACGGTCGCATAAATGTCGAAGCGCGAAGGCGCCGCGGCTTGCTGCTCCGGCACACTGCTGGCGGGTTCGCTGGCCTGCTGTTCGGCCGGAGCGGGCGGTTCGGCCGGCTTGCACGCGGCCAGCAAAAGCACGGCGGTAAACGCGAAAAGGCTGTTGAATCTCATGGATGATCTCCCGGAAATCTGACTATCTCAAACTCCCAATGATATCAGAGGTGAATTGGGCACAGCCGCGAAAATGACCGTGGAAAAAAGGGATCATTGTCCCCATTTATCTGGTCTTACCTTATACTTGAGCGGTTTTGACAGGTGTAGTGCCATGCCCATTTACGAATACCGATGCAGTGCCTGCGGCCACGAACTGGAGAAAATCCAGCGCATGAGCGACGAGCCCCTGACCGACTGTCCCGATTGCGGCGCGGCCGAGCTTCGCCGCCTGGTCTCTGCCCCCGGCTTTCGCCTCAAGGGTGGTGGCTGGTACGAAACCGATTTCAAGAAGGACGGCAAGCGGAATCTGCATGATTCCCACTCCCCCGGCAGCACTTCGACCGGCGGGGCTGGCGAATCCAAGGACACCGCCAAGCCGGCGGAATCAAAAAAGACGGCCAGCAAGAACACAGACCCCAAGCCGAGCGCGGCCTGATCCGCCGCGCCAACAGGCGCCCAACGACCGAAACCCGAAACCCGTAACCCAGGAATAGCCTTCATGCGCACTCATCTTTGTGGACAAGTAACCGAACGACTCGCGGACCAGTCCGTGCAACTGTGCGGCTGGGTGGATCGCCGCCGGGACCTGGGCGGCCTGATTTTTATCGGCCTGCGCGACCATACGGGCATTGTGCAGGTGGTGGTCGAGCCGGACAGCCCTGTTTTCGGTGACGCGGAGGCGCTGCGCAACGAGTTTTGCGTACGTATCGGCGGCCAGGTGCGGATGCGGCCCGAGAGTCAGTGGAATGAGGCGATGGCGACCGGCAAGATAGAAGTCGTCGCTGACCGCGTGGAGTTGTTGAATGCGTCCGCCCCCATGCCTCTGATGATGACCGACGAAGACGGCGAGGAAGTAAGGCTCAAATACCGCTACCTGGACCTGCGCCGGCCGCGCATGCAGCGCAACATGCGCACCCGGGCGCGGATGTACCAGGCGATCCGCCACAGCCTCGACGGCAAGGGATTCACCGAGTTCGAGACGCCTATCCTGACCAAGGCCACACCGGAGGGCGCGCGCGACTACCTGGTTCCCAGCCGGGTGCACGCCGGGCAATATTACGCCCTGCCGCAGTCGCCCCAGTTGTTCAAGCAATTGCTGATGATGGCCGGCATGGACCGCTACTACCAGATTGCGCGCTGTTTCCGCGACGAGGACCTGCGCGCCGACCGGCAGCCCGAATTCACCCAGCTGGACATCGAGATGGCGTTCGTCGATGAGCCTGACATCCAGGCGCTGGCTGAAAGCATGATTCGCGAAGTGTTCAAGGACACGCTGGATGTGGATCTGCCTGATCCCTTCCCGCGGCTGAGCTGGCGCGAAGCCATGGATCGCTATGGCTCCGACAAGCCGGACCTGCGTATTCCGATGAGCCTCGCCACCGTGGACGAGCACGTGGCCCACGTCGAATTCAAGGTGTTCGCCGCTCCGGCCAATGACGACGGTTCCCGCGTCGCCGCCTTGCGGGTGCCTGGCGGCGCCACGCTGTCGCGCAAGCAGATCGACGAATATACGGATTATATTGGCCGCTACGGTGCCCGCGGCCTGGCCTGGATCAAGGTCAACGATGCGGCGGCGGGCCTGGAAGGGCTGCAGTCGCCTATCGCCAAGTTCCTCGACGAGAGAGCCTGGCAAGGCATCGCTGGCGCCACCGCTGTCGAAACCGGCGATCTGCTGTTTTTCGGCGCCGGTGAGTGGCTGACCGTCAGCACCTTCATGGGCGCCTTGCTGGTTCGCGTCGGCCAGGACCTGGGTTTGGTGCAGGAAGGCTGGGCGCCGCTGTGGGTTACCGGCTTCCCGATGTTCGAATGGGATGAGGAATCCGGCCGTCACATGGCCGTGCACCACCCGTTCACGGCGCCACTGGAAGCCGATCCGGAGTCCCTGATCGCAGATCCCGGCCATGCCCTGTCCAAGGGTTATGACATGGTATTGAACGGCGCCGAGATCGGCGGCGGCTCGATCCGTATTCACCGGCCGGAGATGCAGCAGGCGGTGTTCGGCCTGCTGGGCATCAGTCCGGAGGAAGCGCAGCTGAAGTTCGGATTCCTGTTGGAAGCCCTGCGGTACGGCTGCCCGCCCCACGGTGGCATCGCCTTCGGGCTCGACCGTATCGCTGCGCTGATGTCCGGCGAAGAATCGATCCGCGACGTGATCGCCTTCCCGAAGACGACGACCGCACAGTGCCTGCTGACCTCCGCACCGTCTACGATACCTGACGCCCAGGTGGCGGAGTTGCATATTCGCAGCCTGGACGAAGAGTGATCCGACCGGGACTTTCAGCACTGCCCTTCGCAAGGAGTCTTGTTAGAATACAAAATTGAGCAAATCAAGCCGGCAAGGCCCCCGCCGGGGCCTGCGGCACCCATTTCCAGGAGAGACACTGTGATGGCATACAGAACCGCACTGAGCGTCATACTGTTGGCGATCTTCACCAGCCCGGTTGCGCTGGCCGAAAAACTTCCACTCGATACCTTCTTCAAGAACCCCCAATTCGCCGGCTTCCAGGTGTCACCCAATGGCAAGGAACTGGGCGCGCTGGCCAACGTTGGCGGGCGCATGAATGTCGTCGTCATGGACCTTGAAACCCGCAAGCCGCGCGTTGTCACCAACGTAACGTCGCAGGACGTGAGCGGGTTCATGTGGGCCAATAACGACCGGATCCTGTTCTTCATGGACAAGGACGGCAATGAGTCCTTTGGCATTTTCGCAGTGAATACGGACGGCAGCATGGCGCGCACGCTGGTGACGCCGCTGGACGTGGCGATCAAGAGCGGTGGCCGAGCCAAGGTTCGTATCGTTAGCGTAATCGACACGCTCGATGACGAGCCGGAGTGGGTGCTTGTCAGCAGTAACGAGCGGCGCGCCGCCTACCCCGAACTCTTCAGGATGAACATCATGAACGGCCGCACCAAGATCGTTCAGCGCAATCCCGGCGATGTGGTCGGATGGTTTACCGACTGGGACGGCAAGGTGATCGGCGCCGGTTTCCAGGACGGTCTCGAGGTGGGCTTCAAGATGCTGAAGGACGCCGAAAAAGATGAGTGGGAAACCATTACCCGCGTTCGTTTCGACGATCCCACTTTTTCTCCGGCGGGGATCAAGGGCGACGGCGAAAACGGCTGGGTTACCTCGAACGTCACGCCCGAAGGTGAGGCCCGCGACAAGGCGGCCCTTTACGAATACAACTTCAAGACCAAGACATTTGGCAAGCTCGTCTACGAGCATCCGGAGATCGATTGCTGTGGCCTGATCATGAATGAGAAAAAGCGTGACATGATCGGGGTCGCCTACATGGTTGGCCTGCCAGAGCGAGTCTATCTGGACGAGCGCTGGAAGAATGTCATGCTGGCCGTCGACCAGGCGCTTCCGGGTACCGTCAACACCATCACCAGTGTGGACGACGACGAGACGATCGGTGTGGTAGTGGCGCAGAACTCTCGACAGCCGGCCAAGTACTATTTGTTTGATTTCAAGAACAACACGCTGGAATGGCTGGCGGATTCGAGACCCTGGCTCGACCCGCAGCAGATGGCTGAAATGCAGCCCATCGAGTTCGAGTCACGCGACGGTATGAAGATGCACGGTTACCTGACCGTGCCCAACGGCACTGACGGCAGGAACCTGCCGCTGGTGGTCAATCCGCACGGCGGGCCCTGGGCCCGGGACGGCTGGGGCTACAACCCGGAAATCCAGTTCCTGGCGAATCGCGGTTATGCGGTGCTGCAGGTCAACTTCCGCGGCTCCGTCGGCTTCGGCATGAACCACCTCATGTCCAGCTGGAAGCAGTGGGGCCAGGCCATGCAGAATGACGTCACTGACGGTGTCAAGTGGGCCATCGACCAGGGCATTGCCAATGCTGATCGTGTCTGCATTTACGGTGGCAGTTACGGCGGTTACGCGGCCATGGCCGGCCTGACCTACACGCCCGAGCTCTACAAGTGCGGCATCAATTACGTGGGTGTGACAGACCTTCCGCTGTTGTTCAAGACAGCCCCCGATTCCTGGGCGGCCGGTGAGGAGCAGATGAAGATCATGGTTGGCGACCCGAAAACGGAAGAGGAGTTTCTCGAAGAGTGGTCACCAGTCAACCACGCCGACAAGATCACGGCGCCCGTATTCATGGCCTATGGCTTGCGGGATCCGCGCGTCAACATTCGGCATGCGCAGGTGATGGAGAATGCGATGGAGGATGCGGGCGTCAAGTACGAGTTGATGATCAAAAAGGACGAGGGTCATGGTTTCCGCAAGGAAGAAAACCGCTATGACTTCTATGGGAGAATGGAATCGTTCCTGGCGGAAAACCTGGGTCCACAGCAGGCTTCCAACGTCAATCCCTGATCCTGTCACACTGAGGATGGAAACAGTCGAGGGGCCGGCATTTGCCGGCCTCTTTTATGCATGTCGAGGTGCCTTGCGTTGAGAGCGGACCCATCCGGATCACAGCGTGAAGCGGCGCGCCGCCACGGCGTGCCGGCGGCTCTTGGCGCCTACATTCTCTGGGGCCTGGCGCCGATCTACTTCAAACTGATCCAGTCGGCCCCCGCACTGGAGATCATCGCCCACCGGATTCTGTGGTCGGTGCCGGTCCTGGCGGGCTTCCTCTTGCTGCGCGATGGCAGCGCATTCTGGCGGCGTATGCGTTTGCCGCCCCGCAAGGTGCTGATCCTGCTGCTGTCCGGTTCCCTGGTTGCTCTCAACTGGCTGATCTTTGTCTGGGCTGTGGTCAACGGACAGGTGCTGGCCACCAGCCTGGGCTACTTTACCGGGCCACTGGTCAACTTCCTGCTTGGCTTCCTGTTCCTGCACGAACGCATGACTCGTGTGCAGTTAATAGGCGTGCTGATCGCCGCCTCCGGCACCGTTTACCTCGGTTGGTACCTCGGTGTGCCGCCATGGATTTCTCTCAGCCTGGCGTTTTCCTTCGGAATTTACGGACTGGTGCGCAAGATGCTCGATGTCGGGCCCATGGTCGGCCTGCTGTGGGAGACGCTGTTGCTGTCTTTACCGGCGCTGGCTTTCGTGCTGTGGACGGCGCGCCACGGCAACCTCTACTTTGGCACGGCTGGAACGGGTCAGGATGTTCTGCTGGCATTGGCCGGGCTGGTCACGGTGCTGCCGCTGGTCTGGTTCAACGTTGCCGCACGGTCTTTGCGGTTGACGACGCTGGGTTTTTTCCAGTACATCGCCCCCTCGATGACCTTCCTGTTGTCGGTCTTCGTTTATGGAGAAACCTTCACCCAGGGTCACGCGGTGGCTTTCGGCTGCATCTGGTTCGCCCTGGCCATGATCTCGGTGGAGTCGTGGAAGCGATCACGCGCCATCGCGGCGGCCATAGCGTGAACGGTGGGCACGGCGCACCGGTTGTCATCCTGGTCCACGGATTGTGGTTCGGCGCCTGGTCGCTGGGGCTGCTGGCCCGGCGCCTGCGCAAGGCGGGTTTCGAGCCCCGCCGGTTTCGCTACCGTACGACCCGGAGCGGACTAGAGGGACATGCCAGGGCATTGCGGCAATTCATCGATTCCGGTAGCTATCCCGCCTTGCACATCGTGGCCCACAGCCTCGGCGGCCTGGTCACGCTCAAGATGCTGGCCGACGACGGTGACCTGCCACCGGGGCGGGTCGTGTTGCTCGGCAGCCCCTTGCAGGGCAGCGTCGTCGCACGAAAGGCTGCGACGCTGCCGGGTGGCAGCCGCCTGCTCGGCACCGTTCGATCGGAGTTGGCAGCCGGTTTTACGCGGCTGGCGAGCGGGCGTGACATCGGCATGATCGCCGGCGCACGGTCATTCGGACTGGGCCTGTTGCTGGGGGGTCTCGGCGAGCCGGGAGATGGTACCGTGGCCGTCATGGAAACACGCGCCGAGGGTATGCGGGAACATCGTGTCCTGCCCGTGACCCATACCGGGATGCTGTTCTCAAGCGCGGTGGTGCGGGAGGTTGTCTGCTTTCTGAGGAGGGGTAATTTCATTCCTTCTCCATGATAAAATAATCTGTTTAGGTAACCATCAGGGATTTCTCACCATGGCCGGACACAGCAAATGGGCCAATATCCAGCACCGCAAAGGCAAGGTCGACGCCAAGCGCGGCAAGATATTCACACGGATCAACCGCGAGTTGACGGTCGCCGCCCGCGAAGGCGGTGGCGACCCCGACGCCAACCCGCGCCTGCGACTGGCGGTCCAGAAGGCCAATGCGGCGAACATGCCGAAGGACACCATCGAGCGCACGATCAAGAAGGCGACCGGTGAACTCGAGGGAGTGACCTACGAGGAAATTCGCTACGAGGGCTACGCCCAGGGGGGCGTCGCGGTCATGGTCGACTGCCTGACGGACAACCGCAACCGCACCGTGGCCGAGGTGCGTCACGCTTTTTCCAAGCAAGGCGGCAACATGGGTACGGACGGCTCGGTAGCCTACCTGTTCACCAAGATGGGCATCCTCAATTTCGCGCCGGGCACGCCGGAGGAAGCGATCATGGACATCGCGCTGGAAGCCGGAGCCGATGACGTGGTGACCGAAGAGGACGGCTCCATCGAAGTGCACACCGCGCCCGAGGCTTTCGATGAAGTCGTGGCCGCCATGGAAGCGGGTGGCTTCGAGCCGGCGAACTCCGAGATCACGATGCGTGCGAGCACCGAGGTCGAACTGGATGTCGAAACAGGGCAAAAGGTGCTGAGGTTGCTGGACATACTCGAGGATCTCGACGATGCACAGGCGGTGTACTCCAACGCCGACATTCCCGACGAGGCCTATGAGGACTGAGATCACCAGCCCGGGTAGCGCCAGTGCCTGGAATCGACATGCAGTGAGCGGGACCTGATGCGCATCCTCGGCATCGATCCCGGCTCGCGCTTCACCGGTTTCGGTATCATCGATGTGCAGGGTGATAAGGCCACGCTGGTTCGCCACGGCGTCATCCGAACCGGAGCCGGCGAGTTTACCGAGCGCCTCGGAGTCATCTTTGCCGAACTCAGGGAACTGATCCAGGAGCACGCCCCGGCCGAGGTGGCCGTGGAAACCGTTTTCGTCAGCCACAATGCCGCGTCCGCCCTGAAGCTCGGTCAGGCGCGCGGCGCGGCGGTCTGTGCAGCCATCTCGATGGGTCTGCCGGTGGCCGAGTACTCACCTCGTTCGGTTAAGCAGGCCATCGTAGGCCGCGGCGGCGCCGACAAGGTGCAGGTCCAGCACATGGTCTCCGTGCTGCTGCAATTGCAGGAAACGCCGGCGGAGGACGCTGCAGACGCCCTGGCTGTGGCATTATGTCACCAGCATACGCAACAGACCGTCAACCGGATGCAGGCACTTCAAAAACCATGATCGCGCGTTTGGCAGGGACCCTCGTATCCAAGCAGCCCCCGCTGATGGTCATCGACGTCGCCGGCGTCGGTTACGAAGTGGAGGCGCCGCTGCCTGTTTTTTACGATTTGCCCGAAAACGGGCAGCCGGTGGTCATCCTGACGCACCTGTCGGTCAAGGAAGACAGCCACACCCTCTATGGCTTCGCCAGCGAGGCCGAACGCAGCCTGTTTCGTCAACTGCTCAAGATCAGCGGCATCGGCGCCAAGCTGGCGCTGACCATCCTGTCCGGCGCCAGCGGCGACGAGCTGGCGCGGTATGTCGTAGAGCGCGATGCCGCCGCCCTGACGCGGCTGCCGGGCATCGGCAAGAAGACCGCGGAGCGGATTATCATCGAGTTGCGTGACAAGCTCGACAACCTGCCGGCCGGCACTGCTCTCGGTGCGGGCGGCAAAGCGCCGGCTGGTACGCCGCTCGGCGAAGCGACCAATGCCTTGATCGCATTGGGCTACAAATCCCAGGAAGCCGGGCGCATGGCGCGGAGCGTAGCCCAGCCGGAAATGAGCGTCGAGGAGATCATCCGCCATGCCTTGCAGGCAACGGTGCAGAAATGAGTGAAGCCGAAGAACGGGTGATCTCCGCGCAGGACGCGGACGAGGATGTCGAACTCGAAGTCAGCCTGCGGCCCCGGACATTGGACGAGTACATCGGCCAGCCGGCCATGCGCGAGAAACTGTCGATTTTCCTGGAGGCCGCGAAGCGGCGCAACGAGGCGCTCGATCATGCCCTGATTTTCGGGCCGCCCGGCCTCGGCAAGACCACCCTGGCACACGTGATCGCCAACGAGCTGGGTGTGCGCCTGCGCCAGACCTCCGGCCCCGTGCTCGAACGGGCCGGTGACCTGGCGGCGCTGCTGACCAACCTGCAGACCGGCGACGTGCTGTTCGTCGACGAGATTCACCGCCTGTCACCCGTAGTCGAGGAGGTGCTGTACCCTGCACTCGAGGACTTCCAGATCGACATCATGATCGGCGAGGGGCCGGCGGCGCGCTCCATCAAGTTGGAATTGCCGCGCTTCACGCTGATCGGGGCGACCACGCGGGCCGGTTTGCTCACTTCGCCACTGCGCGATCGTTTCGGCATCGTCGAGCGCCTGGAGTTCTACAGCGCCGAGGAATTGACCCAGATCGTCACCCGCTCGGCACGTATTCTGCAGATCGGTATCGATAATGAAGGGGCAATGGAGATCGCCTGCCGCTCGCGGGGGACGCCCCGCGTGGCCAATCGCCTGCTGCGGCGCGTGCGGGACTATGCGGAGGTCAAGGGTGGCGGCTACATTGACCGGCCAATTGCGGCGCTGGCGATGGAAATGCTGCAGGTGGATGAGCACGGTTTCGACACCATGGACCGCCGTCTGCTGAAGTTGATCATCGCCCAGTTCGACGGCGGTCCGGTTGGCGTGGAGAGCATCGCGGCGGCCTTGTCGGAGGAGCGGGGCACGGTTGAAGACGTACTCGAGCCCTTCCTGATCCAGCAGGGTTACATCACGCGGACGGCACGCGGCCGCATCGCGACGGCCCGGGCTTACCGGCTGTTTGGCCTGGACTCGCCCAAGGGCCCGGGCGGCGACGATCTGTTTGCCGGCAAGTAGGGCCGATGCACTCGCGGCTACCCGCATTCAACGGGACATGACGGAACTAAAGAAAGCGCCTTTTGTCTGGGCATTGAGGGTTTATTTCGAGGACACGGATGCCGGCGGAGTCGTATATCATTCGCGCTACCTGAACTTCTTCGAACGGGCCCGCACCGAAATGCTGCGCGACCTGGGTGTTTCGCAGACCGGTCTGAAAGACCAACACGGTCTGATCTGGGTGGTTCTCGATATCCAGGTGACGTTCAGGCAAGCGGCGAAGCTGGACGATGAATTGCTCGTAAGTTGCGAGCTGGCCTGGACCAAAGGTGTGCGGCAGGGGTTCAGGCAGGAGATGACAAGAAAATCCGACGGCGTACTGGTGGCAAAGGCCGAGTTGAGCGCGGCCCTGCTGCACGCCGACAGCCACAGGCCGGCACGGGTGCCGCCATGGATCAGGAAGGTGCTGACTAATGAGTAGAAGCCATCTCAATAATCCCCGTGCGCGCCGTTATCGGCCCATTTTTTCGAGTGCAAGGCGGGACACGGGTCACAGTAGCGGGGTCTACGGGGCGCGTGGCCCAACGCCGCAATCGGGAAAATGGGCCATAACCCTTCGGGCTGCCATTGATTTTCCGCCCGGACGGCGCCAAAGCTCCTTGAAGTACACCGAGTACGTCGGCGTCGCGTTGGCTCCACCGGATCGGAAAATCATTGGCAGCGGATCGTACGGAGATTATTGAGATGGCTTCTAACGATTTACAGATCTGGCAATTGGTCATGGACGCCAGCTGGCTGGTTAAGGGCGTGATGCTGCTGTTGCTGGCCGCATCCGTCGCCTCCTGGATGATCATTTTTCGCAAACGCCAGGCCCTGGCCGCGGCGCAACGTGAAGCCGAGACCTTCGAGGAAAAGTTCTGGTCCGGGACTGACCTCACGGCCATGCACGAGGGCATCAGTTCCAGCCACCGTACGACCAAGGGCATGGAAAAGGTCTTCGATTCCGGCTTCTCCGAGTTTCTGCGCATGCGCCAGCAAGGCCGCATGGGGCCCAATTCCATAGTAGAAGGCGCCCAGCGTGCCATGCGTATCGCGCTGACCCGCGAAACCGAGGAACTCGAACAGCATCTGAATTTCCTGGCTACGGTCGGATCGACCAGCCCTTATGTCGGCCTGTTCGGCACGGTCTGGGGCATCATGACGTCCTTCCATCAACTGGCCAACGTCAACCAGGCCACCATCGCGATGGTGGCGCCGGGTATCTCCGAAGCACTCGTCGCGACAGCCATGGGTCTGTTCGCCGCCATCCCGGCGGTCATCGCCTACAACCGTTTTTCGAACCAGGTGGAGCGGCTGGAATCGCGCTACGACAACTTCAAGGAAGAGTTTTCCAGCATTCTGCAGCGCCAGGCCCACCTGCTGAAAGAGGAGTAGGGATGGACAGGGTCAAGGCACGTCGCCGCCCGATGGCAGAGATCAACGTCGTACCGTACATCGACGTGATGCTGGTGCTGCTGGTAATTTTCATGATCACTGCGCCGCTTCTGAACCTGGGTGTCGAAGTCGAATTACCGAAGGCCGACGCCGAGCCCATGGATGTGCAGGAAAACAAAGAGCCGCTGGTGGTCACCGTGTTGCAGAACGGCGATCTCTATTTGAACGCGGGCGGCGATCTCGACGGTACGTCGAGCGGCCTGATCGATCCGGATTCCCTGGTCACGACAGTGACCGCGATCGTGAACCGCAATCCCGAAATCCAGGTGCTGGTCGGTGGCGACGAGAGTGCCGGCTACGGCCAGGTTTATGCAGCGCTGGTGCTGCTGCAAAAAGCCGGCGTGACCAAGGTCGGCCTGATGAGCGATCCGGCGGAGCTTGGATACGGTGCGGAGGCCGGGGCGGAGTAGGCGATGGATGCGCATCCGTCATGCCGCAAAACCGCGCCGCCCTGCCGCGAGGCGCGGTGAGCGATGCCGGCCTGGCCCGAAATCTTCGCGCGGTTGCGGGCCTTCGCGGGCGCCATCGGCGTTCACCTGCTGATGTTGGCGCTGGTCGTGCTCGGCACAATGAACTGGCAGCCCTTCCGCAAGCCTCAGCCGGTCGGCCTGACCATCGAGGCGGTGATCGTCGACACCAGTGAGATCAAGAAGCAACGCGACGAGGCGCGGGCGGCGGTGGAGCGGGAGCAGCGCAAACGCGAGCGTGACGCGGAGCTGGAAAAACAGCGCCAGCGCGAGCAGGATCGCAAGCAGGAAGAGCAGCGCAAGCAGCAGCAACTCGAGGCCCAGCGCAAGCGTGAAGCCCAGGACAGGCTGCAGCAGTTGCGCATCGAGCGCGAACGCAAGCTCGAAGAGGAGCGGCAAAAACAGCAGCGCGAGTTGGAACAGGTTCGCGAACAGCGCGAAGCAGCCGACAGGCAGAGGAAACTGGAAGCCGAGCGACTCAAGCAGCTCGAATCACGCAAGGAACAGGAGCGCCAGGAACAGCAGCGCCTGCAGCAGCAGGCCGAGGCGCAACGCCGCGCGGAGGCCGAAGCCCGGGAGTTCAAGGCCGGCCAGGTGGCGACCAAGCGTGACAACTACCAGGCGGCGATCCAGGCCTTCGTCACCCAGAACTGGCTGCGCCCGCCGACCGCCCAGCCCGGCCTGCGGTGTACACTGAAGATCGTCCAGATTCCGGGTGGCGAGATAATTTCCGCCGCCATCAGCGGCAAGTGCAATGGCGACGAGGCTACCCGGCGCTCGATCCTGGCGGCGGTGGAACGCGGCGGGACACTGCCTTACCGCGGCTTCGAGGACGTTTTCGAGCGGGAAATCGACTTCATTTTCATCTACGACGGTGACTGACAACGTGAAAAAACTGATCTGCCTGGTCCAATTCATGATCCTGGCCGTGCTGGCAACGCCCGCGGTCGAAGCGCAGCTGGAAATCGAGATCATCAGCGGCAATCCGAGTGCACTGCCGATCGCCATCGTGCCGTTCGAGTGGCGCGACCCGTCGCCGCCGCCGATCACCGGCGTCGACGAAATCGTGTCCGGCGATCTCTACCGTTCCGGACTGTTCGACCCCATGGACGTCGAAGACATGGCGGAACGGCCGGTGGACCAGGAAGCGATCCGCTTCGGCACCTGGCGCCTGCTGAAGGTCGACTACATCGTCATTGGCAAGGTCCGCCAGCCCGACAGCGGGGAAGGCCATGAACTCATCTACCAGTTGTTCGACGTCCATACCCAGGAGCAGTTGTTGTCGCGCATCACCACCGTGGGACCGGGCGACCTCCGTTTTGGCGCCCACCGGGTGGCCGACGCGATCTACGAGGCGCTGACCGGTGTTCCCGGGGCCTTCTCCACGCGCATTGCCTATGTGACAGCCAC
>Ga0316195_10000519_pt1 | contig 15603 bp, 18 predicted proteins | sample Phised1_MG_FD_204937 | JGI IMG/M metagenome (GOLD analysis project Ga0316195, IMG submission 204937) | Coastal sediment microbial communities from Maine, United States - Phippsburg sediment 1 | ecosystem: Environmental > Aquatic > Marine > Coastal > Sediment | place: USA: Maine | collected... | reverse complement strand
AGTCCGGTCATCGAAACTGGGTTGCGCATCGCTGTCAGGCGGAACGGCTTCCACCAGTCCCACGCGACAGGCAGTCTGTGCCAGCGCAATTGCCAGGCTGCCACCCACAAGGCCGCCACCGGCAATAAGCACGTCGAAATCGGCGGTGCTGCTGCGGGCGTGCATCAGGCTGCGACGGCACCCATCAGGCGCTCTATTTCATCGGGATCAACGGGCAAGGCCTTACTAAGTACCTCGTGACCGTCGGCGGTAACCAGCACGTCGTCTTCGATACGTATACCGATACCGCGCCATTTTTTAGGCACAGTGCGATTGTCCGGGAGGTAGATACCCGGTTCAACGGTCAGCACCATGCCCGGCTCCAGCAGTCGCCAGTGGTCACTGACTTTGTAGTCGCCCACATCGTGCACGTCCATACCCAGCCAGTGCCCCGTGCGATGCATGAAAAACCTGCGGTACGACTGTTTGCTCAGCAGGGTGCGCAGGTCGCCCTTGAGCAGTCCGACGCGCTGCAAGCCTTTTGTGATGACCCGAACGGCCGCATCGTGCGGATCATTCCAGTGACGTCCGGGTGCAATCATTTCGAGGGCCGCGTTATGCGCCTGCAGCACGATGTCGTAAATCTGCCTTTGCTCCGGGCTGAACCGCCCGTTTACGGGCCAGGTACGCGTGATATCCGATGCGTAATAGTCGTATTCGCAACCCACGTCCGCCAGCACCAGGTCACCATCCCGCAACGGCTGGTTGTTCTGGACATAGTGAAGAACACACGCATTGGCCCCGCCGCCTACGATCGGCTGATACGAGCAGCCAACAGCGTTGCGCCGAAACTCGTGTATGTACTCGGCCTCGAGTTCGTACTCATGTATACCCGGCCTGCAAAATGCCATCGCGCGCCTGTGGGCGCCTACCGCAATGTTTACTGCTTTTTTGATAGCACTTATTTCGGAGCGGCTCTTGAACAGGCGCAGGTCGTGCAACATGGGATCGAGGGCTATAAATTCCTCGGGCGCGTGTGCGCCGCCGCGCGATCGCAGGTCGGTAACCCAACCGATCAGCTTGCTATCGAAATCGGGGTGCGTACCCATGGTGTAATAAACACGATCGCACTGCTCGATCATGCCCGGAAGAATCTCATCGATATCGTTAATAGGGAATGCGTCGTCTGCGCCGAACTCACGAATTGCGCCGGCCGGACCTGCGCGCTTGCCGTCCCAGATCTCACGCGCCGGATCCGGGTCACGACAAAACAGGACAAACTCGCCCTGCTCCCTTCCCGGCACGAGCACAAGGACGGCTTCAGGTTCCGCAAAGCCACTCAGATACTGAAAATCACTGTCCTGCCGATAAGGATATTCGACATCGCGATTGCGCAACCTTGCCGGAGCGGCAGGCAATATAGCGATTCCACCCTTACCCATCAGGCGCATAAGTGCATGCCTGCGCCTGACAAATTCACGATTATTCATTAGTGCTCCTGTGTGACGGGACGCGCTTTGGCACGCAATGCTGCCGTTTCGTCGTAAATCAGTTGTGCTGATACGCGTACATATTCGGCGAGTTCGAAAAATGCCTGCTCCGATTCTTCGCTTTCATCCGCGACGGTGGCGCGGGTGATTTCGCTGAAATCTTCCAGTATTTCACTAATCAACGAGGCTTCAAGCACTTCGGCTTGCGCACCCTGGTCTGCACGACCACCGGCAACCAGGCCATGCATAAAACCCTGACACCAGTCAGCCAATGCGGCCGTTCTCTGCTGCAGCGGCTCATCGTCGGACGGCAATAACGGCCGAAAACGCAGGTCCCCGGCCTCGAAATCCAGCAGCGTAGCGGCGGCCAGTCGCTCGAGTGCGTTGCCGCATTCGTGCGCAAGCACATCATTTACAGCAGCATCCGCCATTAATTCCTTGCTCCACGGCTTTATGGCCGTCGGGCCGCCCAGGCATACCCGTCCGCAAAAATCACCGTGCGTTTCGGAAGGATCAGCCGCGGCGCCTGCCGCCGTCAAAAGGCGGCCCAGTTCTGCTATGTCGGTTTTGGTCTGGGTTTTCATTGTTTCACAATAACCGGCAAATACGCTTAGAATCCGCCGCAGCTCCGCTAAAAGGCGTATATCCTAGCACCCGTCCGCCGGGCCGCATATTGACCGCAACGCAACGCAGACACTATATTGACACCATGTCCGACACACCCGAACAAAGCTTTGCCCAGGAACTCAACCGGCTTGAAAAGCGGCTGGATGAACTGGTCATTATCTGCCGACAGCTTAAGGACGAAAACCGCTCCCTCAAGGAACGGCAGGATTCGCTTACCGCTGACAGGGCAACCTTGTTGCAGAAGAACGAGCAGGTGCGAGTCAGGGTGGAGGCAATGATCAGCCGTCTTAAAGCCATGGAGCACGGGTCATGACGGAGGCGATCGCGCACGTCAACGTGAAAATACTGGAAAAGGAATACCAGGTAGCCTGCAAATCTGGCGAGCGCGCAAACCTGCTGGATTCCGTCGAACTGCTCAATGCCAAAATGAAAGAGATTCGCGATACGGGCAAAGTCACTGGCCTGGATCGGATTGCGGTTATGGCCGCACTCAATATGGCAAATGAATTGCTCATGTCCAGGGGCAAGGGCGAGGCGCTGGAATCGGGCGCAGCCCATCGGCTTCAGTTAATGCGCGAGCGCGTCGAATCTGCGCTGCAGTCCGGTCAGCAACTCGAATTTTAGTCGGCTCCTCCCCCATTTTCTGCCCAGCTGATACACTAGTCATCGGCTCCTCCTGCGGTGTTCGATGCGGATCTGGAAGTCCCTCGACCCTAAATTTCAGATTGGGGTCGTCGCCTGCAAGGCGGCTGTGTGCATTACCGCTTCGGCGGATAGCCTGGGCCGCCCGCGGTTGACCCCACCTTCCGCTCTGGTTCGAGAGCAATGATTCGTGACGGCACAGGCGGGAGGAGTCTTTATATTTTGCGCGCACAAAACCGCAGCAAGGTTCCCCGATGCAACACGATTTACAGCAACTGCGCCGCAGTTTAAAGGCACGTCGCGCAGCGCTGAATCCTGCAGAAACCGAATCGGCATCTTTAGCCGTGGCTGAAAATTTCTGGCGTTTGCCGTGCGTGCAACGCGCAAGCAACATCGGAATTTATATGTCTGTGGCGGGCGAAATAGACTGCGGACCGCTCATAAAAATGGGCTGGTTGCGCAAAAAGCGCCTTTTTGCTCCCGTTTTGGCAAAAAACCGGCTGAAATTTGCGCCCCTCAAACCCGGCTCAAAATTGGCCCAAAACCGTTTCAATATCTTAGAGCCGGTCTATCGTAAACGTGATTTACTCGAACCAAGGCAACTGAATATTGCAGTCGTCCCTCTGCTTGCATTCGATGCACAACTTAATCGTTTGGGAATGGGAGCAGGTTACTATGACCGGTCTTTCGCATTCAGCAGACGTCAGCGAATCTGGCGCCATCCGCTTCTAATCGGCGTGGCATATAGCTTTCAGCGCGTCGACAATCTGCGCGCTCATCCCTGGGATGTACCTATGCACATGGTAATTACAGAAGAGCAAAGCTTTGGAAGTAATTGATCGATCACGCGACATCTAAAAAATTTTAAAGCCTGATATTTTTTTCGAAGTGCTTAACGAGAGCGAAAATTTATTTAGCCCCGGCACGAACCGCATTTGTCCAAATTGGGACTAAAGTCACGTTCTGAGAAAAATCTCACAAAAATTCTTTACTTACTGGAAATTTGGGCCGTCTTGTATATACTCAATCGCGGTTAACCCGACATGGAGACTGCAATGGCAAGTCAAAAGAAAGTATCAAGCAAGAAAGTGTCAAAGAAAAAAGTAGCCAAGAAGGCGAAAAAGAAAGTAGCCAAAAAGGCGAAAAAGAAAGTAGCCAAGAAGGCGAAGAAGAAAGTAGCCAAAAAGGCGAAAAAGAAAGTAGCCAAGAAGGCGAAAAAGAAAGTAGCCAAAAAGGCGAAAAAGAAGGCCAAGAAAAAGGCCAAAAAGAAGTAAGGCAGAAGACTCAATGCTTCTGCCGCCACTCTGAAAGTGGCGACAACGGATGTGCCCGCCCTGTGCGGGCACATTCATTTTTGGGGCCCGGAATCCTGCCCCCAACCCAATAACAACCCGCGTATGTCTTACTCGTATGTATAATTGGGCGCTTTCGCAGGGGACGGCCAATGGATCAAAATGAGAAAAAGCGTCAGGCAGCCCAGGCAGCGCTGGAGTACATCCCGGACGGCGCATTGCTCGGAGTCGGCACAGGGTCGACCGTCAATTACCTGATAGACGCATTGCCGGCCCTGCGGCCCCGCATTCAGGCCGTTGTAGCCAGCTCTGAAGCTACGCGGCAACGTCTGGAAAAGCACGGTTTCGAGGTGTCGGAACTCAGTGAAACAGGTGATCTGGATCTCTATATAGATGGCGCGGATGAAGCGAACAAGCACTTCCACCTCATCAAGGGCGGGGGCGGCGCGCTGACGCGGGAAAAGATTCTTGCTGCCGCGTCGCGAAAATTTATCTGTATCGTCGACGAGTCCAAGATGGTTGGGGCGTTGGGCAAATTTCCGTTGCCAATCGAAGTGATTCCCATGGCACGATCGTACGTTTCCAGGCAATTGGTCAGGCTCCGCGGGCAACCGGTTCTGCGCGAAGGTTTCGTAACCGACAACGGCAATCAGATTATCGATGTCTGGAATTTAAGCATCACGAATCCGCCGGAAATGGAAGAACGCCTCAACTGCATTGCCGGCGTGGTAACAGTAGGGATTTTCGCGCGGCGCGGCGCCGATATGATCCTGGTAGCGACGGACACTGGAATACAGACTTTGCAAAAGAAATAAGGCGGGCAAAGCCTGCAGAAAAACAAAGGGCCCTGATGGGCCCTTTTTTTTGGCTGGGGGACTAGGATTCGAACCTAGGTTGGCGGAGTCAGAGTCCGCAGTCCTACCGCTAGACGATCCCCCAATTCGGAGAACCCGGGTACCCGCTCTATACGTTAACGCTTGGAGAACTGCGTGGCCCGGCGAGCCTTGCGAAGACCCACTTTCTTGCGTTCTACGGTCCGGGCATCACGGGTAACGAAACCCGCCTGGCGCAGCGATTTGCGCAGGCTTTCATCATAGGCAAGCAGCGCGCGGGTCAACCCGTGGCGAATCGCACCTGCCTGGCCCGTTGTGCCGCCACCGCTTACGGTTACGGCAATATCAAAATTCGACGTCAGGTTGGCACGCTCCAGCGGCTGTTTCACGATCATGCGGGCAGTCTTGCGCCCGAAGAACACGTCGAGCGGACGCGCGTTAACCGTAATTTCGCCTTTACCGGGGCGCAAATAGACCCGGGCTGTGGAGGTCTTGCGGCGACCCGTGCCGTAAAAAACGTCTGTGCTCATCAATAGTTCTCTTGAAGATTGGCGCGTGCTGAATAATCAACCCGCGTTTCAGATATCCAGCGGCTGGGGCTGCTGGGCCTGATGTTCATGCTCGGGACCGGCGAAAACACGCAGCTTGCGCATCATCGATCGACCCAGCGGGTTCTTGGGCAACATGCCCTTTACTGCCAGCGTAAGCGCCTGCTCAGGCGCCTTTTCCATCAGCTTGGCGAGCGTAATCGACTTCAGGTTGCCGATATAACCCGTATGGCGGTAATAAATCTTGTCCGACATTTTATTGCCGGTAACGCGGATACGGGCCGCATTCACCACGACGATGTGATCACCGGTATCGACATGCGGCGTAAACACGGGCTTGTGTTTGCCGCGCAGGCGCGATGCAAGCTCGGCTGCAAGGCGTCCCAAAGTCTTGTCCGTCGCGTCAACGACGAACCAATCACGCCTGACTTCCTCAGGCTTGGCAGAAAAGGTCTTCATGAATTGTCCTGATATCAGTAACGTCGGGGCCGTCTTGTTGCGGATGCGTGTTGCGGCCCTGTCGCGGAAAAGCGTGGCATTCTAGCCGAGCAATCAAGGCTTTTCAATGGCCACGTGGCCGGAGGGGCTGACCTGGCTAAAATGCGTAATTCAGGGCCACCGACGTGTAAGTATCTGTTTTATCAATGCCTGGAGCCACATCCGAGTTGTTTTGGACCGTGTAACTGAATACGAGCCCAACATTGCCGATTAACCCGGCCTTCACGCTGGACACCGACTCTGTCCGGGTATTGTCCGACGAATGGAAAATACTGAGGGTTTGCCCGAATGACGCATTTTCACTGATGTTCCAGGTGAAGTCGCCGCCCACCCTGACGAGCCCGCCATCCTGGTTTTCCTTGAGGGTTTCGAATTCGGTGTCGCTGATTATTGCGCGCTGCTTCGTATAACCGGCGCCGATTTCCGCATTGAGGATGAAGCGCTTGCTGGTCAATATGCGGCGGCCATAACCCGACGTAAGGAAGGTCTGGCGCGTGTAACTGCTAAACCGGTCCTTGTTCCAGTCCAGTGCACCGAAGATGTAATTGTAGGTGCTCAGGTCATAACTGGTCTTCCAGCCCGCCTGGTAATTTTCGGACGTTGATTCGCTATTCTTGCTGGCAGTGAAGGCCTTGCCTTTCAGGAGATGGTGCCAGGCGTCCAGGTCATAGCCGGTCTTGACGTCGATGGTCAGGCTGCTGTCATCCGTATTACCGGAGGATGCCAGGTAGCCAAGTGCGTAGTCACCGGACCATGGGCCCTTTTTCTCATCCTCGACCACGTCATGCGCAAGCGCGGGTATCGCTGCAGATGCACTACACAGAAACAGTGCCCATACCCTTATATTTATACGCATCTATTCACCTGCCATCCGGCTGATGCACAACGCTGCCGCAGCCAAAAAATTTGAAAAGGGATTTCGCGCCAGCTAGCAGAAGATGCCGTCGGGCACGAGGCCGCGTATGATAAACGCATCAATCCAAACTGGAAACCCGCAATTTCAATATGGAACAACGGCAACTGAGTTTTACAGACCGCTGCCTTACTGAACTCGACAGCGCGCTCCGCACCCTGCTGGCGCGCCCCAGGGCCGCGAGACCGGCTCCGGCGGGCAGCGGACCGGACAAACTGGACGATATCGGCCGTGACCTTTCCAGGCGGCTGATGCGCGTGAATCATGCGGGTGAAATTGCCGCCCAGGCGCTCTACCGCGGTCAGGCACTGGTGGCGCGGGATGAACAGTTGCGCACCCGCCTGCTGCGCGCAGCCGATGAAGAACACGATCATCTTGCCTGGTGCCGGCAGCGTGCCGAAGCGCTCGGCGGCGGGGTCAGCAAGCTGGCACCACTCTGGTATGCCGGGTCTTTTGCGATTGGCATTGCTGCGGGTCTCGCGGGCGACAAGACGAGCCTCGGGTTTCTGGCGGAAACCGAGAAACAGGTGGCGGCCCACCTGGACGGACACCTGCAGCGACTGCCTGCTGAAGACAGTCAGAGCCGGTCTATACTGCTGCAGATGCGCAACGACGAGGTTCGCCACGGCGAAAGTGCAATTCGCCACGGCGGCGGGCCTTTGCCGCAACCTGTGCGCACACTGATGCGGCGGGTATCTTCCCTCATGACCGGCATTTCATACCGGGTCTAGTATCGCCTTATGTCCGGCTGGCGGCTTGCCCTTGGTCGCTGAAACAGTTACAAAGTGCCTTGGGTTATAGGGTTACTCGCGGTTTTCGCATAAACCGCGGGGTTGTTGGTTTACCGGGTGAGGATATAAATATGACCACTAATGGAAAGGCGCTCAGTGATGTGCCCGCCATTAACCGTTTTCTGACGTACTGCCGCACGCGCACAGTGCCTTCCAAAACGGTGATGATTCACGCGGGGGACCTCCCCGACAGCCTTTATTACATTATCAGCGGCTCCGTTGAAGTCATGATCGAGGACGAGGACGGCAACGAAATGGTGCTGGCCTACCTCAACAAGGGCCAGTTTTTCGGTGAAATGGGACTCTTCCATGATGAACCGGCTCGCAGCGCCTGGGTGCGCACGCGCACCGAATCCGACATTGCAGAAATGACCTATCCGCGGTTCCGGCAGATTGCCAGCGAAAACCCGGGCCTGGTATTTGAGCTGGCTACCCAGCTGGCACTGCGGCTCGATCGCACGAACCGGAAACTGGGCGACCTGGCTTTCGTCGATGTCACGGGCCGGGTAGCCCATGCCATCATGGATCTGTGCAAAGAGCCGGATGCGATGACCCACCCGGACGGCATGCAGATCAAGGTCAGCCGCCAGGAACTGAGCCGCCTGGTTGGCTGCTCACGCGAAATGGCGGGCCGGGTGCTGAAAGTGCTCGAAGATCAGGGGCTCGTATCTGCCAGCGGCAAGACGATCGTGGTATTCAATGCCCGACCGAAACAGACGATTTCGGCCATGGCCGTCAGTTAGGTTGCCCTGAGCCGATCCGGGCTGGATAACGACAATCTGTCAAAAATGCCGCGGCCAAAAGCTGCGGCATTTTTTTCTGCGAAGCTCGGGTGACTGACGGCAAAACTGCTTATTGGCGGTTCTCAAACGGCACTTAAGGCTTTCCGCATGGCCCCGATCGTTGCCTTGTAATCCTTGCTGCCGAATATCGCCGAACCGGCTACCAGCATGTCGGCCCCAGCCGCTGCAATTTCTGCAATATTGCTGGTCTTGACGCCGCCATCGACCTCCAGCCTGACGGCGCGACCGCTGGCATCGATGCGCGCGCGGGCCGCACGCAGCTTTGCAAGGCTCGACGGGATAAAACTCTGCCCGCCGAAACCAGGATTTACGGACATGATTAACACCAGGTCCAGATACTCGAGGCAGTGGTCGAGCCAGTCGAGCGGTGTTGCAGGATTAAATACCAGCCCAGGCTTACAGCCCGATTCGCGAATCAGCGAAATGGTCCGGTGGACATGATCGCTGGCCTCCGGATGAAAGCTGATATAGGTTGCACCCGCAGCTGCGAAGCTGCTGACCAGCTGGTCCACGGGACGCACCATCAAATGCACATCGATAGGCGCTGTGACCCCGTGTTTGCGCAAAGCCTCGCATACGACCGGGCCGATCGTCAGGTTGGGGACGTAGTGATTATCCATGACATCGAAATGCACGACGTCCGCGCCGGCGGCCACCACAGCATCGACTTCCTCGCCGAGCCTTGCAAAATCGGCGGACAAAATCGAAGGTGCAATCAGATAGTCCGGTCGCTTGGTCATAATTCCCTGCCAGAATTTAATGGGTACATGGCCTGATGCTCCAGGTTACGATGCTTTGCCAGCGGCGCGACATTGCGCGCAACAGCAGCACCCGGCTGACGTTGATCATTCACGAAATCGCAGCGGGCAGCAAGTTGCCGCCTGCAGACGCTAGCGCATGCCGCGCTTATCGCGAATCTTTTCATAGGCCGCGCGGATTTCCCGCGTGCGCTCCTCGGCCACCTCAAGCATGGAATCCGGCAAGCCTTTAGACGCCAGCTTGTCGGGATGATGCTGGTTCATCAGCCGCCGGTAAGCCGTCTTGACCTGCTTGTCTGTCGCCGCAGGCGTGAGGCCAAGCGCCTTGTATGCCTCGTTTAACTCGGCCTCTGCCGACGGCGGACGCCGGGCATCCTGACCGAAGCTGCGCTGGGCGCGCAACAGGGCCTCGATCTGCACCATCTCGACGCGACCTATGCCAAGCCCCGCACCCAGCCGCGCCAGCAGCTCGCGCTCCGCGGGTTTTATCCGCCCCTGGCTGAGCGGGATCTCCAGCAGAAACGCGAAAAAATTGCGCAGCAAATCGGGCTCGCCGCGACATGCGGCAGCGAGCTTTTGCATCTGCGCATCGATGGGAAAATCGGGCTGCTTGCCGCGATTAAACAGATCGATCGCGATACGAACCTGCTCAGGCCCAAGACCCAGTCGATGCATCCGGCTTCGCGCAATCCGGATTTCTTCCTCCGATACTCGTCCGTCGGCCTTCGCAAGGCGCCCCATCGCGAGAAATACGCTCTCGAGGTAAATGCGCTGACGTTCAGCGGCCGAGACGCGCGTGAATCCGCCAAAGGGCTTCTCTGCTGTGCCGCCGGCAAGCCCCTTATCGAACTGATGACCGATGAGGACGCCGAGCGCTGCACCCCAGATGCTTTTTGACAGAAACAGTCCGAGCAGCCCGCCCGCCAGCTTGCCCAGCCAAGTGAGTTTGATCATAAATCCTTTGATTGCTGGCCACCGGACACAAAAGCCCCCGGCGCGAGGAAACTCGGGCTAAAATACGCGCTTTTCCGCAACCGCGGCAACACCATGAACGACACCCTCTACGAATCGAATTTGTCAGGCCTTGAACGGCTAAGTCAAGGCAAGGTGCGTGATATCTACGCAGTCGACGAGCAACATCTGCTGATCGTCACGACGGATCGCCTCTCGGCATTTGACGTGGTATTGCCCGATCCCATTCCCGGCAAGGGCGCGGTGCTGACCAGTCTGTCCAATTTCTGGTTTGGGCGCACACGTGACATCGTGCCGAATCATCTTACCGGGATCAAACTGGCTGACATCATCAGCGATCCCGCGGAACGTGCACTCGTCAGCAACCGTGCGATCATCGTCAGGCGTTTGCAGCCCCTGCCCGTGGAAGCGGTCGTACGAGGCTACCTGATCGGATCGGGCTGGAAGGATTATCAGCAAACCGGTGCCGTATGCGGCGTAAAACTGCCGGCAGGCATGCGCCTGGCCGCAAAGCTGCCGGAGCCGATATTCACGCCCGCAACCAAAGCCGAAGCAGGCGATCACGACGAGAACATCAGCTTCGAGCGCATGTGCAAGCTGGTGGGTGCGGATCTTGCTGCGAAGGTGCGTGACCTTAGCATCGCTATATATTTGCACGGCGCAGCTTATGCGCGTGACCGCGGCATCATCATTGCAGATACCAAGTTTGAATTCGGCCTCGATGGCGACGGCAAACTGTATCTCATTGACGAAGTGATGACTCCCGATTCGTCGCGATTCTGGCCTGCAGAGCAGTATGCAGAAGGTATCAGTCCGCCCAGCTTTGACAAACAGTATGTTCGCGATTACCTGGAAACACTCGACTGGAACAAAAAGGCACCGGGCCCGCATCTGCCCGCAAACATCATCGCGAGAACCGCAGAAAAATACCGCCAGGCACTGGACCAGCTGACAGCCTAAGCATCGGGACAATTAACTTGGATTCCCTGCTGCTTAAAATTGAAAATCTGCTCTGGAGTCCACGGATATATAAATTGCCCGGGACAGTACGAGCCCTGATCCGGTTCGTGCGCTTTGCCTATGTGCTTGTCCGCGACGCACTGACTACAACCCTTACGCTACGGGCAATGGGGCTGGTATACATCACCCTGCTATCGGTTGTGCCCATGCTCGCACTGACTTTTGCGGCGCTGAAGGGCTTCGGCATCCACCAGTCGAAACTTAAACCATTGCTGCTCAGCGCCTTTCAGCCGCTTGGCGCCAAAGGCATCGACATCACGGACCAGCTCATTGCCTTTGTAGAAAATGCGGAGGGTGGATTTCTGGCAGGCATCGGACTGCTTTTGCTTATTTACACCGCCGTATCGACCATAAACAAGATCGAGAACAGCCTGAATTTCGTATGGCGTGTAACGAATGCCAGAAATATCCTGGAACGCTTCGGCCGATACCTTAGCGTGGTGATAATTGGGCCGCTCCTGATGCTTACCGCGATGGGGCTTATCGCGACCATCGGCAGCAACGCAATGGTAGGAAAGATTCTCAGCATAAGTTTTCTGGGGACTACAGCGGTCATGATCGGCAAACTCATGCCCTATGTGCTCGTGAGTGCGGCCTTCGCCTTCGTTTACTGGTTTATCCCCAATACCCGGGTGCGAGTGTCTGCCGCTCTGGCGGGGGGTATCACCGGCGGCGTGCTGTGGGCATTCTGCGGCGTGGCTTTCGCGACTTTCGTAGTGGACTCGTCGCATAATATTTCGATTTATGCATCCTTTGCGATCGTCATCATCGCGCTCATGTGGCTCTATGTATCCTGGGTAATCCTCCTGATAGGGGCGCAAACCTCTTTCTATTTTCAGAACCCCGAATATCTGCGCCTTGGCTACCGGGAATTGAACATCGGCAACCGTATGCGAGAGCAATCTGCGCTGAGCCTGATGCTGTTTGTTGCAGATTCCTTCCGCAAGGGTGGCCCCGGGTTTACGTCCAACACCGTTGGCGAAAAGCTGGGGCTGCCGGGCATACTGCTCGGCTCCGTGAAAGAGAGGCTCGTAAACGCAGGGCTTTTGGAGGTCGGCAGCCGCGACCAGTTACTGCCGGCGCGTGACCCCGGGAGCATTACGGTCGGAGATGTGCTGGAGGCGATACGGCGTGATCAGGATGCAGATATCTTTCGGGGTGGCCGCTGGCCAGGCAAGGTAGACGCCGTATTTGCGGAAATCGCCACCCTCACTAAATCACCGATGTACAGCACTACCCTCTTCGAGCTACTGGATCAACAACCTGCAGGAACCGGCGGCGTCTAGCCGCTGCGCCCGAGATCGCGCCCAGGGCCACCGGAGCGCTGTCGACACTCGCGCAGAACAGATAAAAGCGCTAGCTGCCTGCCAGCGTAATTTTATTGATGAGCATCGACCCGGTCCGGATGCCGCCGCGGCAATCCGTATCGGTTGCGACGGCAACGATATTCCGGTACATGTCGCGCAGATTTCCGGCAAGCGTCACTTCGTGTACCGGGAACGCAATCTCGCCATTCTCCACCCAGAAACCACTTGCGCCGCGCGAGTAATCACCCGTAACCGGATTGACACCCTGCCCCATCAACTCGGTAACAATAAATCCGCTGCCCATCTCCTCGACCAGGTCGGCGTAGCTTGCACCGGTATTGCTGACAATAAGGTTGTGCACGCCGCCGGCATTGCCGGTGGACTCGAGTTTCAGTTTGCGTGCGTAGTAAGTCGCCAGCACGTAGCCGCGCAGCACGCCCTCGGCCACGAGCATCCGCGGACTTGTGGCAACGCCCTCGTCATCAAAAGGTGCGCTGGCGAGTGCATTCGGCAACCACGGATCCTCCTGGATCGACAGATGTGACGCAAAGACCTCTTCGCCCAGACAGTCCAGCAAGAAGCTTGCCCGTCGATACAGCGAGCCGCCTCGTAAAGCACCGATAGCATGCCCTATCAGTCCGCGCGCCAGCTGCGCGGGGTAGATGACAGGCGTCACGCGCGTATCGAGTTTGCGTGAACCGAGTCTTTGCACCGTTCGCCGGGCCGCTTCCCGGCCAACGACAGCCGGCCCGACCAGGCTCACGGGATCACGCGCCACCGTATATTCATAATCACGCTGCATTTCGGAACCCACCGCCGCCAGAACGGCGCAGCTGACGCTGTGTTGGCTGTCAGGATAGCCCGCAAGAAAACCGTGACTGTTGCCGTAAGCACGACAACCTTCATGAGTACTGACTGTTGCGCCCTCTGAATTGTTGATGCGCTTGTCGTAGTCGAGCGCTGCGGCTTCGCATTCGGTCGCAAGCTCGATGGCCTGCTCCGCTGTCAGTGCCCACGGATGGTAGAGACTGAGGTCGCGTATTTCAGTCGCCATACGCGCCGCATCGGCAAGTCCTGCCGCTTCATCAACGGCGCCGTAACTTGCAAGCGAACAGGCTTTGTCAACCGTCTGGGCAAGCGACGCGGAACTCATATCGGAGGTGCTGGCGCTGCCTTTGCGCCCTCCCATGTACACCGTAACCGACAAACCCTGGTCACGATGATATTCGAGTGTTTCAGTCGCCTGCTTGCGAACCGTTACAGACAAACCCGATCCGGAACTCGCGCTGACCTCGGCCTGATCGGCGCCGAGTTTTTTGGCGCGGTTCAAAACCTCCTGAATGCTCGTTTCAAGGCGCGACTGCTGCGAACTTATGTCGTTAGATGTCAATGGCTGCTCTCTAAAATAATCAAGGTCCCAAAAATACGGCATTGGGCATCGTGTTGCCGGCCGGCATGCGCCGGCTAAATGATCGGGGCGCGGGTAAAACTATTGGCCGGGTTTACGATTCTTGCGCGCAGGCTTGTGATCCATACGGAAATCGCGGCGTCGCATAAACACCACCAGTCCCAATACCAGGCACATAACTCCTGCAACCAGGCCAATAATGGGCCAGTACCAGTAGTTAAGATAAAGCGACGCAAACAGGCATACAGCTCCGGCCAATAAATAAAAATACGGCAGGACTTCGTAAATGGGTTTGGATAACCATATGCGCATAGGGCCGATGTTTATCCCACTACTGCGCCGTCAGAGTCAAGCGCTGCCTGTGCACTGCATCGGACTCAACCCGCAACTCCGCCCACGGTCAAACGGTCGACCCGCAGCGTGGGCTGCCCGACGCCTACCGGCACCGATTGACCGTCCTTGCCGCACACGCCTACGCCGGCATCCAGCTCGAGGTCGTTGCCAACCATGGATACTTCGTTAAGTACCGAAGGCCCGTCACCGATCAGGGTGGCATCCTTAAGCGGTTTGCCCAGGCGACCGTTTTCTATCAGGTAGGTTTCGCTCGTCGAAAAAACGAATTTACCGGACGTAATATCCACCTGGCCACCTGCGAAATTGCGGGCATAAATGCCGCGCTTTACGGACGCGATGATCTCGGCAGGATCGTGGGGACCGGCGAGCATGTAGGTATTGGTCATGCGCGGCAGCGGCAAATGCGCGAAGGACTGGCGACGCCCATTGCCCGTGGGTGCCATGCCCATCAGCCGCGCATTCATCTTGTCCTGCATATAGCCGGTCAGTCGACCTTTTTCGATCAGCACCGTCTGGCTGGTCACCGTGCCTTCATCATCGATGTTAAGCGAGCCACGACGCCCCTCCAGCGTGCCGTCGTCAACCACCGTGCAGAATTCGGACGCCACCTTCTCGCCCAGACGGCCCGCGAACGCCGAAGTGCCCTTGCGATTGAAATCGCCCTCGAGACCGTGGCCGATCGCCTCGTGCAGGAGCACGCCCGGCCAGCCAGGGCCAAGCACCACGGTCATCTCGCCCGCGGGCGCGGGCTGCGCTTCGAGGTTCACCAGCGCCTGGCGCACGGCTTCCCGGCCGTAACCGATACCGCGCTCGCCATCCAGAAAATAACGGTAACCATGCCGGCCGCCGCCGCCGCTGGAGCCCTGCTCGCGCCGGCCTTTCTGCTCAACGATGACCGACACATTGAGACGAATCAGCGGCCGGACATCGGCAGCGAGCGTGCCGTCGCTTGCGCAGACCAGGACAATCTCGTGGACCGCTGCAAGGCTCGCCATGACCTGGGTAACCCGCGGATCAATCGCGCGAGTCATCCGATCGACTGTCTGCAGCAAATCGACTTTTTCGGCATCTTCGAGCGTGGTCAGGGGGTCGACCGCAGGATAGAGCTTGCGACCGCTGCGGGCCTGCCAGGCCTGCATGGCGGCCGACTGGCCCTGCCGGGATATCGCGCGTGCCGCATCGGCCGCGGAAATCAGTGCCGGCAAAACGAGTTCATCCGAATAGGCAAAACCGGTCTTGTCGCCGGAAATGGCGCGCACGCCTACTCCCTGGTCGATGCTATGGCTGCCCTCCTTGACCATGCCATCTTCCAGCGACCAGGACTCATGGCGCACGAACTGAAAATAAAGTTCGGCGGCATCCACGCCA
>Ga0316195_10000518_pt1 | contig 15619 bp, 8 predicted proteins | sample Phised1_MG_FD_204937 | JGI IMG/M metagenome (GOLD analysis project Ga0316195, IMG submission 204937) | Coastal sediment microbial communities from Maine, United States - Phippsburg sediment 1 | ecosystem: Environmental > Aquatic > Marine > Coastal > Sediment | place: USA: Maine | collected... | reverse complement strand
CTCCCGGAGGACCAGGTCTCCCGCAGCGTGACCATGCTCGTCATTGATGCTCTTGAAGCCGTCGAGGTCAAGGAACATCACCGCCAGGCTCCAACCATGTCGCTCGGCCAGCGAGATTCCCTGCGTGACTCGATCATCGAACAGGACACGGTTGGGCAGTCCCGTTGCCGAGTCATGCAGCGCCCGCAACGTGGCGTGCCGTTCGTCCTCCTGTGCCGCCAACAGCGCTGTTTCGGCTTCCACCAGGGCCACGCGCGACCGAGTCAACGCGACCTTGACGTGCTTGATGTCCGCGATGCCCCGGGCCAGCGTATCGGTGACCTCATCCAGGTCGTCGGCGCACTCCTGCACCGTGGCTTCGACGACCTGACTGTCCTGCAACGCCTGGTCGGCGGACAATGTCGTCGCACCGCTGATGATCTCCTGCTGTGCGGCTTCATTCTTCTGGGCCAGGTCCTCCGCACACGCCTCCACCTTGGCCTGCACGTCGTGGCTTTGCTCGAGCGCCTGCTCCAGCGCCGCCGGTGAATCAGCAGTCATGCCGCGGCCTCGATCGGGCGGCCAAACCAGTTGGCTGAGTCGTCATACGTGGATTCTCCCGTGGATAACGGCGGTGGCAGTCGGCCCGACGTGGTGTGGCCCTCATCCAAGGATGGCGCGGACCCGGTGCGTCACCCCATCGTCGACCAGCGGAACGACCCCTGGCTGTGGCGGCAGTTCAGCGTCGTCGAGGTGCAGCGTGACGAGCCCCTTGTTGACGCCGCCTGGATTCTCGAATGCGATCTCGTAGCGGGTTCCACGGTAGCGCAGGCTGACGTGGAATTCCGTCCAGTGCCGCGGCACGCACGGATCGAGCAGTAGCGTCGCACCCTGCACGCGGCAACCAAGAATCCATTCCAGGCCGGTGCGATACAGCCAGGCGGCCGAGCCCGTGTACCAGGTCCAGCCGCCGCGTCCAACGTGCGGCACTTCGGAGTAGACGTCGGCCGCAACCACGTAGGGTTCCACCTTGTAACGCAATGCGTCGTCTTGAGTGAGCGCATGATTGATCGGGTTCAGCAGCGCAAACAATTCACCGGCCTTGTCACCGTCACCGAGCTGCGCGAACGCGATCGCCGCCCATGCGGCAGCGTGCGTGTACTGCCCACCGTTCTCGCGGATACCGGGCGGGTAGGCCTGGATGTAACCGGGATCCGGCGCAGAGTGATTGAACGGGGGCGTCAGCAGCAGGGCCAGTCCGTCTTCACGGCGTAACAGATGCCGCTCGAGGGAAGCCATCGCTCGCACCGCCCTGCCCCGTTCCGCGGCACCGGACAGCACACCCCACGACTGCGCGATCGAGTCGATACGGCACTCATCATTCGCGGCAGAACCCATCGGTGTGCCGTCGTCGAAGTAGGCGCGTCGATACCAGTCGCCGTCCCAGCCGTGTTCCTCGAGCGACGACCGCAAGGCGGCAGCGTGTGCACGCCAGATCATGGCCCGCCCATGCTCACCCCGTGCCTCTGCCAGCGGCAGGAATGCCGACACCACGAAGTGCAGGAACCATCCCAGCCAGACGCTCTCGCCCCGTCCCTCGGCGCCGACGTCGTTCATTCCGTCGTTCCAGTCACCGGTCCCGATCAGCGGCAGACCGTGCGACCCGACGGCAAGGCTGCCGTCGAGTCCACGCGCGCAATGTTCGAAGAGCGTCGCCGACTGCTCGTCGGCGGTGGGCAGGAAGAAGTTGTCGGTTTCGCCAGGCTGCAGGGCCGGCCCGTCCAGGAACGGGACGATCTCGTCGAGAACGCCCACGTCGGCCGTCGTCTCGACGTAGTGTGCGACGCAATAGCCGAGCCAGACACGATCGTCGGAGACACGGCTGCGCACGCCGCGTCCCGTTTGCGGCAACCACCAATGCTGCACGTCACCCTCGCGGAATTGCCGGCCTGCGGCTCGCAACAAGTGCTCGCGTGCAAGGGCAGGCTGCGCGAGGATCAGCGCCATCGTGTCCTGCAGCTGATCGCGGAAGCCGTAGGCGCCGCTCGCCTGGTAGAACGCGCTGCGGTCCCAGAGGCGGCACGCGAGTACCTGATACAGCAGCCAGCCGTTCATCATGACGTCGAACGCGCGGTCCGGCGTCCGCACGATGACTGTGTCGAGCACGGCGCTCCAGTCCGCGCGCACGGACTGCAGGGCGACGTCCACGTCCTCGCTGCGCCAGCGCGCGATCATTGCCTGGGCGGCTTCGGTGGTGCCTGCCTCACCCAGCAGCCACACGAGTTCTGCGGAAGAATGCGGGGCGAGCACAATGGAGGTCTGCAGTGCGCCGCAGGGGTCGAGGCCAGCGCCGGTGCGGCCGGAAAGCCGCACCCCTGTCGCGAGGGCCGCGGGCCGCTCGAGCGTGCCGTTGCGCCCGATGAACTCCATCCGGTTGCCGGTCCACGCAGTCTGCAGACTACCAAGATCGGTGAAGGCAACGCGAGAGTCGGCGCCGCCCCAGAGGTTGCGCGCCAGCATGCCACCGGTGACCGGATCGATCTCCGTCGCGACGAAGGGCGCGGTGCTGCTGCGCGACGTGCCGAGCACCCACTCCACATAGGCCGTCAGCGTCAGTCGACGCGCTCGACCGGAAAGGTTGCGGATCCGCAGGCGCGACACCTTGACCGACTCGTCACCGGGAACAAACTGCAGCAAGTCGAGCGCGATATCGGCACGTGTATGCTCGAACCGGCTGTATCCCCGTCCGTGCCGCGCCAGGTAGTCGCCATTTGCCTTGCGGACCGGCAGTGCCGTTGGCCCGAATAGCAGGCCCGAATCGTCGTCACGAACATAGATGGCTTCGCCCGAACGATCTCCGACCGGATCGTTCGACCAGGGCGTGAGTCGATTTTCGCGACTGTTGCCAGCCCAGGTACAGCCGCTGCCATCGGCCGAAACCTGGAATCCGAAGCCAGCATTGGCAATCACATTGACCCAGGGCGCGGGCGTGCTCTGCCCATCGCGCAGCACCGTCACGTATTCCTCGCCGTCGGGCGTGAAGCCGCCGAGGCCGTTGAAGAATTCGAGCGTCGGCACGTCGGGAGAGGCATCCGTCGAATCGTGGCGTGAGCGAACGACGGCAACCGGCGGCGATACGGGCGGCGGCTCCTGCTCCAGCCGGTCGAGCTGTTCCGCAAGGCTGCCGTGACGGCTTAGCAGCACGGCACCCGCCGCGGCGAGCAAGGCCAGGCGCGATTCACTCGGGATGATGTCCGAGCGCAGGATGAACATGCCGCCGCGCACCGACTCACCATGGATCTTCGCCCGTGACAGGCCGGCGCGGATCAGCGTCTCCAGCGCCGACTGCAGGTCCTGCGTATAGGACGACGAACGCTCGTTGAGGATCACGACATCGACGTTCAGCTGTTTCAGGCGCCAGTACTCGAACGCACGCAGCAGCTGCCGCACGATGCCAAGATCGTCCGTGTCGTCGATGCGAATGAGCACGATCGGCAGGTCGCCCGAAATGCCATGGCCCCAGAGTGCCGGCTGTCCGCCGTTGCGGCGCCGGAGCACGTCGGACGACGGTCGCAGCGCTGGATCCCTGTAAAGAAAGTGGCCGGCCAGGCGTTGGAAAAGCGTTGCCTCGTCGGGGGTGATACCCAGGTGATGCAGCTCCACCTGGCCCTGCGTCCAGGCGAGCGTCGCGGCGCGGTCGAAGGCCGGCATGTCCCGATGCTGGTCCACGAGATCCAGCACTTCTTCACGTGACGGCGCGACCAGCGTCCAGAACGCGACGCGCGCCGTGGCGCCCGGCGCCAGTCGCACGCAGCGCGTGAGACTGAAAATCGGATCGAGCACCGTCCCTGCCTTGCCTGTCGCGGGGGGGTCGCCGGCAAGGGCAACCGGTGCGCGCACTTGCCGACCGCGGCCCACGAAGCTTGCACGATCCGTTTCGAAGCGACCGGTCCCGACGACCTCGCCCTCGACGACCACGAGATGCGCGGCCCAGGCGACTTGCTCCTGCAGTGAGCGACGGCGTCGTGTCGCCAGCAGTGCGCCGATCGCAGGCAGGTGTTCGGTCTGCACGAAGAGCTTGGAGAACGCCGGATGCGCCTCGTCGGCAGCGCGTGGAGCCAGCACGATTTCCGCATAGGAAGTGACTTCGATCGTCCGGACGCGATCACTCATGTTCGAGAGACTGACGCGGCGCACCTCCGCGTCGCACTCGGCCGACACGACCACGTCGAGTGTCGTCGTCAGGTCGCCGTCGCGACGGACGAACTCGGCCCGGTGCTCGCTGAACGTGACCTCATAGTCGTCCGGTTCGACTCCAGTCGGTTGATACGCAGCAGACCAGACTTCGCCGTCGTCGACGTCACGCAGAAAAAGGTACGACCCCGAGGCGTCACAAGTGACGTCGGCCGCCCAGCGCGTGACCGCCAGATCGTGCCACTGACTGTAGCCGGACCCGGCGGCCGTCAGCATCACGGCGTAGTGACCGTTCGACAGCACCCGCGTCCGCGGCGTCGCGTGGTGCGGCGTGTCGATCGTACGCGGGAGCACCGGCATGACGTGGTCGGACCACTCCGAGGTACCGCTCTCCGGGAGGCTCGCGACGGGGGCCGACACGTCACGCGGCGTCCGTTCCTGCAGCAGGAGCTCGGTCGCCTTGATACGGGGCTCCGCGTGGAATCGCTTGCGCATCACGCCGTCGAGCAACGCGTTGGCGAGCGCGACAATCGTCATTCCCTGGTGGTGCGCCATGTAGGCACGGACGATGGCAAACGGCTCGCCGGCCTGCAGGCGTCGCGCGGTGTAGTCCAACGCCTCGTAGAAACCATACAGGCCCTGTGCATCGATGCGCTCCAGCCTCGCGAAGTTGAGGATGGCCGCGTGTGGCCTGACCATCGCTGCCAACGCGGTCGCGTACGGAGCGACGACGATGTTCTCGCTGAGCCCGCGCTTCAGGCCGAGTCCAGGCACGCCGAAACTCGAGTACTGGTAGGTGCGTTCGAGGTCACGGGCGTTGTAGGCGGACTCCGAGATCCCCCAGGGCACGCCGAGTCTCTTCGCGTACGCCTGCTGGCGATCGACCACGAGATGACTGGTCTGCTCGAGCAGGCTGCCGGCGGGCGCGCGCATGACGAGAGACGGCATCAGGTACTCAAACATCGAGCCGGACCACGAGACGAGCGCGGCGCCATGACGAACGCGGACCACGGCACGCCCGAGGCGGAACCAGTGCCGCGCGGGGACGTCGCCGTTCGCGATCGCGACGAAGCTCGCCAGCCGCGCCTCGGACGCGAGCAAGTCATAGCAGCTGGGATCGAGGCTGCCCTCGAGAACGCGGTAGCCAATCGAGAGCAGCTTGCGTTCGTGATCGAAGAGAAAGCCGAAACGCATCGCCGCGGCCATGTGGCGTGACGTCGCTGCGATCGTGTCAAGACGCTGCGACAATGAATCGGAACCCGCCGCGCGCGCCGGTGCCAGGTCGCGCAGGTGACTCTCGATCGTGTGGAGCGTGGACTCGGCCCACACGGCCGCCTCAGCGCTGCCATCGTCCTCCCTCTCGCCGGCCAACTGCGCGATCAGTGTGACGACTGCGCCGACCCTGGCCGCCAACGCGGACAGGCGTGCGGATAGCAGTGCGGGCCCCGGCGCCCGGTCCGACAACTCGGTGTCGAATGCTTTGATCGCTGCGATGAGCCGCGCATCGGCGGTCTTCCCGAAGGATTCGCGGGCCAGCGCCAGCCCGTCGCCGATCCCGGCGAGGATCTGCGCAGCGTCAGCGGACCCGCCGCGCATTCCGTCGCAGGCATTGGCCAGCGTAAGCAGGTGCGCGGCCAGGTTGCCGCTGTCCACGGACGAGACGTACCGTGGCTCGAGTGGCCGCAAGTCCTGCGTGTCGTACCAGTTGAAGAAGTGGCCGTGGCATTGTTCGAGGCGGCTCATGGTCGCGAGCGTCGATTCGAGCCGCTCGACGGCGTCCACGGTACCGGTCCAGGCGAGATCGCGTGCCGAGACGATCGACAGCAGGTACAGGCCCATGTTGGTGGGTGAAGTGCGGTGGGCCAGCACCGGCCACGGCTCTTCCTGGAAATTGTCCGGCGGCAGCATGTTGTCGGCGGGCGTCACGAACGTGTCGAAATAGTGCCAGGCACGGCGGGCGACGAGGCGCAGCGCATGAGCGTCGACGTCGGAGACGGGCTGCGATTCAGCGACACGTGACGGCTGGCTCACCCAGCACGCCATGAGGGGTGACGACAGCCACAACAGCGTGAACGGCACCGCGAACAGCACGCTGGCATGTCCCGTCACCATCAGCCCGAGGACCGCCACGCAGATGACCAGCGCGCCGACCATCAGCCGGTAGTGGCCGGCCACGTCCAGGCGCTTGCTGTTCCGCTCCTGCGCCGTGACCCACTCGAGCAGGTTGCGCCGACTGACGAACAGCCGGTACAAGGTCCGCCCGATTGCATCGCACATCAACCATGCCTGGTGCGGCAGCAACGACAGCATCAGCGCCGTCCTGGTCGCAGCCAGCTGTGCATCGGCCGCGACCGCCCGGACGTGACTCCGTAATGCGATACCGCTGTGACGTGGTACGAGACCGGCCAGCAATGGAGGCAGGTTCGGAATCGCGAGCATCGCGACGGCGAATGCCGTCCAGAGCGCTGCGTACGGCAGCGGCAGTGTCCACGCGACCACGAGGGTGAGCATGCTTGCTGGTGCCATGAGGGACCGACGCAAGTTGTCGAACATCTTCCATCGACCGAGCAGGGGGATGGAACGCCGGCGCAGATCGATGCCGACTGGACCGCAACCGAAGACCCATGGCAGCAACTGCCAGTCCCCGCGCACCCAGCGGTGCGAGCGGGCGGTCGCAGCCGCGTAACGCGCCGGATACTCGTCCACGAGTTCGATGTCCGAAGCGAGTCCAGCCCGGGCGAAGATTCCCTCGAACAGGTCGTGGCTCAGCAACGCGTTCTCGGTAACACGGCCCGCGAGCGCCGCCTCGAACGCGTCTACGTCGTAGATGCCCTTGCCGACGTACGATCCCTCGCCGCACAGGTCCTGGTACACGTCGGACACGGCGGACGCATACGGGTCGATGCCGCCGGCGCCGGAAACCAGGCGCTGGTAGCGAGAACCTTCGTAGCCGAGCGGCAACGACGACGCGATACGTGGTTGCAGTATCGCGTAGCCTTCGACGACTCGCCCGCTGTGCTCGTCAAGGCGCGGTGCGTTCAAGGGGTGCACCATCTTGCCGACGAGCCGGCGCACGGTATCCCGCGGCAACCGGGTATCGGCATCGAGCGTGACCACGTAGCGCACGCCACCCGGAGCGGCGGGTGGCCGGCCTTCGACGGCCATGAAGCTCGTATCGACGGCGCCGCGCAGCAGGCGATTCAGTTCGTGCAGCTTGCCACGCTTGCGCTCCCAGCCCATCCAGACTCCCTGCGCCTCATTCCACAACCGTCGGCGATGAAGGAGCAGGAAGCGATCACCCGCGGGCCCCTGACCGTACTTGCGGTTCAGGCGCCGGATGCCGTCGAGCGCGCTCGCAAGCAGCATCTCGTCCCCTGCGACCCGTTCGCACGACGCGTCGGCCCAGTCCGAGAGCAGCGCGAAGCTCACGTCACCGTCCAGGCTCGCCAGATGGTGAATTTCCAGGTGCTCGATGTGCTCGGCGATCGCCTCGCGAGTCGTGAGGATGATGGGCACGACCACGAGCGCTCTCAGGTCAGCGGAGATTCCTGCCGCAAGTTCCATTTCGGGCAGGGGCCTGGCGCTGAAGCGGCCCGTGATGCTGCTGTTGGCTATAGCCATCGCAGCATCCACCGTGAGAATTACACCAGACACCCCCAGCACAGCGAGTGTCAACGCCCCGACGCCGCCGCTCAGCAGCACCGACAATGGCCATGCAAGGGCGACGACCGCGAGCAGCGCGACGCCCGCGATGTAGCCGCGGATTCCCATGCGGGCGATAAAGCGGGTGAGTTCCGCCCGCATCGATGGCCGATAACCGAGCACATCCTCGAATGCACGGCGTCCCCGCGCGATGAGGAGATAGCCAGCGTGACGTTCGCGCCGGGTGCCACCCGCGCCCGCGACCTGCATCGCGCGTTCTGCGATGACCAGTTCGGAGTGACGCGATCCCCGCGCCAGCTCCTCGATCGCATGGCGGCAGCGATTACGGGTCGAGAAGTCGGACTGCGCGTAATCCGCGTCGGCGCGCAGCACGGAGTCGACGAGGCTCATTGATTCAAACAGGTCCGCCCAGTCGACCGCGGAGATGGAGCGCAGGCTCGTGATCACGTTGCGGACAGTCACGCTCGATGCGCCCTGGCGCTGGTGCTCGTCGCGGACGACCTCATCCGCCGTGGTGCCAGCAATCGCGAGACGAGCTTCGAGCCACGTCAATGCCGGTGTCGCCTCCGGATCGTGGTCGCGCAGTCGCTGCAGCAGCTGGACGGCGAAGGTCGCAGACAGCTGGATGCTCTCGAGCAGGGGCAGCACCGTCGCCAGCGGCTGCGCTTCCCTTCCTCCGGCGCCGAGGAGCCGGTCCGCCACGCGGTCGGCCTGCTGTCGCATGGCGCGCCGGCTCGCAATCAGCTCGGCTGCACGCCGCAGGTTTTCGATCAGCACGATCCGCAAGGTGATCGCGATCGCCCACAGCTCGCCGATCGTCAGCGGCTGCACGCGTTGATAGGCAGCCACGAACTGGCGCAGCAGGCTGGAGTCGAACCGACTGTCAGTGTGAGCGACGAAGGCCCACGCCAGGCCAAGGACGCGCGGATAGCCGGCCAGCGGACCGTCGGCCAGCTTCGGCAGTTGCCGGTAGTAACCCGCTGGCAGGTCGTCGCGAACCTGGCGGATCTGGGCTTCGACGACGTGGTAGTTGTCGACGAGCCATTCCGCAGCTGGCGTGATGGCTCCACCCGAGGCGATGGATTTTGCGATCGCACGATGGGCATCGAGGAGCGCCTTGTGATTGACGCGCAGTCGCGCAATCAGCGGCCGGACCACGACCGGGCGGGTCGTGACGGTCTGGGCAGCCGCCAGGCTGGCGGCATGCTGCTCCAGTCGCTCGGCACTGAAGATTTCTGCCCGGATGACCTCGGCGAACTCGAAAGCAGATTCGCCGTCGGAACCTACGATGTGGCTCAGGATGGACCGCATCAACTCGCCGGGCGTGGCAATGACGTGCCGTTGGTGCGGAAAACGAAGTCCCAGAAGCCACTGGTCACACCGTAGCGGGCCGCAGCTGCCACTGGACTGTGGTGCAACGCATGGTGCCGCTTGATCTGCCGCAACCAGGCAGTATCGGCACGCCAATGGTGAGTCGCGTGATGCACGACTGCGTACACCAGGTAGCCGGTGAGCAGCCCGAACGTGAGCGCGGACGCTCGCCAGAGGTCGCTCAGCACCAACGCAGGAAAGAAGACCAGTGCGGCGATCAGTGTGACGCTCAGGATCGTCGGCGTCCCGATCAGTGCCCGCGGCCGGCGGTGATGCTCGGCGTGCCAGGCCTGGAACGGTTGCATGCCATGCAGCACGAAGCGATGCAGCACGTACTCGACGAGTGTCCAGGCCACGAGGCCCAACAGCGCAAACGCCAGGAGCTCTGACCGACGCTGGTACGGAGCCACGACTGCCAGCAGCACGGCCAACACTGTGGAAGCCACCGCATAGACGACGAAATCGGCGAAATACCCCGCCTTGCCGTGCTCAGTCGTCAACAGTCCCATGCCCTTCCTCGATGCGGCGGTCAGCCAGCCAACGCCGGACTATCCGGTCCGACCTGACAGCAGACAGTAGGGGTCACGAGCCGATCAGTCTGTGCGTCAGCGTACCGACGCCGGCCACGCCGGACGCCAGCGTTCACTGGCAGACAAATCAGTGAGCCAATGCAGGCGATCCCATGCAGCGTTTAATCAATCGACGAACCTCAATTGCGTGCGCGACCATGGCTCTCCTGGCCTGCGCGACCGCTTGCAGCACGGAGCCGTTGTCCGACAATGTTGGATTCGGTCCCCATCCCGTGCTGCCTGTTCCCACAAAGGCATTCATCCCGACCGTCAACGTGGCTCCAGCCGTCGGCTGGACGCAGGGCGCGCAACCGCGCGCCGCCGCGAGCATGACCGTCAATGTGTTCGCCAATGGCCTTGATCACCCTCGCTGGCTGTACGTCTTGCCGAACGGGGACGTGCTGGTCGCCGAAACCAATGCACCGCCGCGGCCTGCCGACGCAACGGGAATCAGGAACCGCGTCATGGGCTATTTCATGAAAAAAGCGGGTGCTGGGGTGCCGAGTGCCAACCGGATCACGCTGCTCCGCGACACGGACGGCGACGGCGCGGCCGACATGCGCGTCGTCTTCCTGGAAGGCCTCAATTCACCATTCGGCATGGCCCTGGTGGGAAGCGACTTTTACGTAGCGAATACGCAGGCCATCGTCCGCTTCCCCTATCGGCCGGGGCAGCCGCGCATCGCCGACGCCGGCGTGAAAGTCATCGACCTTCCCGCCGGGCCGCGCAATCATCACTGGACCAAGGGTCTCATCGCGAGCGTGGACGGCACGAAGCTCTATGCGACCGTGGGTTCCAACAGCAACGTCGCCGAGCACGGCATGGCCGCAGAGGAAGGCCGCGCGGCCATCTGGGAGATCGACTTGCGCAGCGGCGACAGCCGCATCTTTGCGACGGGTTTGCGCAACGCGAATGGCCTCGCGTGGGAGCCGGTGACAGGAGCGCTGTGGACGACGGTCAATGAGCGCGACGAACTCGGCGATGACCTGGTGCCGGACTACATGACGGCAGTGCACGACGGCGCCTTCTATGGCTGGCCCTACAGCTATTACGGGCAGCACGTGGACACGCGCGTCAGTCCGCAGCGGCCGGACCGGGTAGCCAGCGCCATCACACCGGACTATGCGTTGGGCGCTCATACGGCGTCACTCGGCCTGGCGCAATCGACTCACAACGCCCTGCCCGCGCAGTTCCAGCAGGGCATGTTCATTGGACAGCACGGCTCGTGGAACCGCCAGCCCCGCAGCGGCTATGAAGTGATTTTCGTGCCGTTCGTCGATGGGCGGCCCTCCGGCATGCCGCTCGACGTACTCACGGGCTTCGTTGATGAAGATGGCAACGCCCGTGGCCGACCCGTGGGCGTAGCCATCGACACGAAGGGAGCCTTGCTGGTCGCGGACGACGTGGGGAATACCGTCTGGCGCGTCGTAGCTGCGCTCCCGGCCCGCTGAAACGGCGCGGCGCCTGCGCAACTACAGCCAGTACTGCCAGAGACGGGCGAACCATTCCTTGATGCGCAGGACGAATGAGCGCTGTCGCCACTGCTCGAGGGTGATCTGCTCGGACTGCGCGACGTCGCCCGCAAAGGCCGCACGCATCCGGTCGCCGAACCCGGTGCCGAGCACGACCGCGTTGACCTCCTGGTTGTGCAGGAAGCTGCGCCAGTCAAAGTTGGTGGAGCCCACCGTGGACCAGACGCCGTCGATCACGGCAGTCTTGGCATGCATGAGCGCGTCGCGTCGCTCGAAGATGATCACCCCGTCCTCCAGCATTTGATCGTAGTACGACCGCCCCGCGTGAAACACGAGGGCCGAGTCCGTGCGGCCAGGCAGGACCAGCCTGACATCGACACCACGGGCGGCTGCCGCTTTCAGCGCAGCCAGCAGCTGCGGGTCGGGGACGAAATAGGCATTGGTCAGCCATACCTCGGTCTCGGCACTGCCGATCGCGGAAAGGAGCGTCACGTAGATCAGGCTGAATTGATCGTCGGGTGAGCTGCCGATCGCGCGCACGACTTCCTTGCCCTGCGCCTGCAGCTTCGGATAGAAATTCCGCGGTGCCATGGGCTCGCCCTTCTGAGCGAGCCAGGTGGCAAGAAAGAGCTTCTGGAACTCCGCCACCACCGGACCTTCAACCTGCAGATCGGTATCGCGCCAGGGTTGCTCGCCATCCGGGCCTGCTTTCGACGCACCACGGGACGAGCCCCCGGAGTACACGCTGCTGATGTTGATGCCGCCGAGAAACACGGTTCGGCCATCGACGATCAGGAGCTTGCGGTGGTCGCGCTGGTTCACCTCCCAGCCCGCCTTTGCCGTCGCCGGATTGACTGGATTGAACTGCAGGGTGCGAATGCCGCTGTCGCGCAGACGCTGGAAGAATTCCTCGGGCGTGCTGAGCGTGCCCACGCCGTCGTAGACCAGGTTTACCTGCACGCCTTCGCGCTGCTTTGCAATCAATGCGTCCGCAAAGCGCCGTCCGACCTCGTCGTCCTCGAGGATGTAGGTCTCCATGTTGATGTGGTCACTCGCGGCTGCGATGGCCGCGAGCATGGCGCGGTAAGTGTCTGGCCCGTCCTCGAGCAGACGCACGCGGTTGCCGCTGACGAGAGGCGTTCCTGTCACGGCTTGTTCGACCGCGAGGTGGCGATCGAAGATTCCCGTGTCGTCGGCGCCGCGCTCGAGTCCGGCGAGGATCTCGCGACTGCGCGACGCCGGAAGCGGCCCGCGTGGACCTTCGACTTGCGTCGGGGTCGTCGCGGGCGCTGTGTTCGGCGCGACCTGGGGCAGTGAACTGCAGGCCGTGAGCGGCAGCAACAGCAATGACACGGCATGAAGCATGAAGCGCATGCCGGGGATCGTCATCTGCTGCAACGCAAACGTCGGTACGGTCGCGCACATACGGCCCACGATACGTGCCGCCAGAGAGGCGTCACGATCAGTGCGGTAGCGAACGGAACGCTACGCCAGTCGGAGTAGCCTGCAGTACGTCGACTTCACAATGCCGTTTCGGGAATTCTCCGTGCGACGGGTGCCGTCGCACGGAGTAACCAGATGAACAAGTCATTGCTTACCGGGCTCATCGTTGGTGGCGTGGCAGTTACGGCAGCCGGCGCCTACGCCGGCTACCAGACCATGGACCAGGGAAGGTCTGCCAAGGTGCTCAACGTCGAGCCAATGTCGCGCACGGTCAAGACACCACGGCAGGTCTGTGCCAGTGAAGTTGTCACGCACCAGGCGGCGGTCAAGGATCCCAAACGCGTCACGGGCTCCATCATCGGCGCGGTGGCGGGTGGAGTGCTTGGCAACCAGATCGGTCACGGCGATGGCCAGACGGTGGCGACCGTGGCCGGCGCTGCAGCCGGCGGTTACGCCGGCAGCAAGGTCCAGAAGCACATGCAGGAAGGCAATACGACCCAGACGGTCGAGCAGCGCTGTCGCACGGTCTACGACTCGGTTGAGAAGCCCGACGGCTACCAGGTGCGCTATCGCCTTGGAGACCACGAAGGTTCGGTGCGGATGGACCATGACCCGGGCAGCAGCATCCCTGTCGAGAACGGCGAACTCGTCCTGTAACGATGACGCAGGACGTCGCTGAGCAGCCTGAACGCCAAGTAACCTCATGAGGAGATAGAAATGTTGTGGACTATTGCAGTCGTATTGGCCGTGCTGTGGGTTCTGGGGCTGGTCAGCTCCTACACCCTGGGCGGCTTCATCCACATCCTGCTGGTGCTGGCCATCATCGTCGTGCTGATCAACGTGATCCAGGGTCGACGAGTCTAGCTGCCGCCGGGCACAACGAGCCTCGGTGCGGCACCGCACCGACCCGCACAGAGCGCCCGACTACGCTGACCGATCGGGACTCAACAGGAGGAATTGCCATGAAAATCCAAACGACACTGGTGGCCGCAGCCATCGCATTGACCATGGTGACCGCGGCCGGATGCGCGGTGAGCCGGGGCCAGCAGACTACTGGCGCTTACATCGACGACACCGCCATCACGGCAACCGTGAAATCGCGGATGCTTGAAGACAAGGACGTGGCGGGTACCTCGATCACGGTCGAGACGCTGAACGGAACGGTCATGCTGTCTGGCTTTGCGAAGAGCCAGGCTGAGAAGGACACGGCCGCAAGCATCGCCCGCAAGGTCGACGGCGTGAAGGCCGTGAAGAACGAGATCACCGTGCGCAAGTGACCAGATGCGCTGCGTGCGATGCCCCCCCACGCACGCAGCGCGGCCCGGGTTTGGCAACAAACCCGGGCTTTTTTTGGTGGGCCACCGAACAGACCGATGCCTGGCGCCCGATCAGTCTCGTAGTCACGGAAGCCCATAGACGTGATGAAGCAAGCTCCTATGAAAACTGCCGTACGGGCCGCGGCGACCAATCGGTTGCTGGCAGGCCTGCCTGATCTCGACCAGCACCGCCTCCTCAGCAGGTCCAGTTTCATCGAACTCGGGACGGCCGACGTGCTGTATGAACCGGGCAAGCGCATCCGTGCGGTCTACTTCCCCACTGGCGGCTCCGTCGCGCTGATTACGACACTCCGCGGACACGATCGGCTGGAGGTGGGGCTGGTGGGCGACGAAGGCATGCTTGGCACGTCCCTGGTGCTGGGCGTGACCATTGCGCCATCATTTGCGCTGGTGCAGGACTCAGGCGCGGCCTGGCGCATTGACGCCGTACCTTTTAGCGAGGAACTCGAACGCAGCGTCGCACTGCGAGTCCGCCTGCAGCGCTACGTTCACGTCGTCATGTGTCAGTCGGCGCAGACGGCCGCATGCACAAGGTTCCACGTCGTCGAGGCTCGGCTGGCCCGCTGGTTGCTGATGACGCGGGACCGCGCGCATTCAGACCAGTTTCATTCGACGCACGAGTCGCTCGCATCCATCCTCGGGGTGCGTCGCGCGGGAGTGACGCATGCCGCGGGCTCGCTGCAGCAGCAGCAACTGATCCGCTACAGCCGGGGCCAGATCACGATCATGGACCGTCGCGGACTCGAGAAGTCCGCCTGTGCCTGTTACGTCGCCAACCAGGCTACCTACGCGCGCGTCATGAACTGAAGTGCGTGCAGGCGGCGTCCGACGCAACAGGCTTAAGTGCCATTGCGTACATATGCAGGCCATTGCTGTATCCTGAATTACAGCCAAACCGCGGACGGCCACCATGACTGGCACCACCGCCTCGCCAGAACAACACTTCCCCGAGCAGAACTACCTGCTGGCTGCGCTCTCGCCCGAAGAGCGTGAACGCGTAATCCCGCATCTGCGCCTGGTCCCGATGCCGCTCGGCAAGGTGCTGTACGAGTCCGGCGACGCGCTCGAATACGTCTACTTCCCGACCGACTCGATCGTGTCCCTGCTGTACGTGCTGGAAAGCGGCGCATCGGCCGAGATTTCCGTCGTCGGCAACGAGGGCCTGATCGGCATCGCGTTGTTCATGGGGGGCGGCACCACGCCCAGCCGCGCGATCGTGCAGAGCGCCGGTCACGCCTACCGGCTGCCCGGTCAGCGCTTGAAGGACGAGTTTCATCGCAACGGCAGCCTGCAGCTCCTGCTGCTGCGCTACACGCAGGCGCTGATCACGCAGATGGCGCAGACAGCGGTGTGCAACCGGCACCACTCCGTGGATCAGCAGCTGTGCCGCTGGCTGCTGCTGTCGCTGGATCGGCTGCGGTCCAACAAGCTGGTCATGACGCAGGAGCTGATCGCGAACATGCTCGGCGTCCGCCGCGAAGGCGTCACCGACGCCGCCGGCAAGCTGCAGAAGCTCGGCGCCATCAGCTACAGCCGCGGACAGATCACCGTGCTCGACCGGCTACAGCTGGAAGAGCTGTGCTGCGAATGC
>Ga0316195_10000517_pt1 | contig 15648 bp, 12 predicted proteins | sample Phised1_MG_FD_204937 | JGI IMG/M metagenome (GOLD analysis project Ga0316195, IMG submission 204937) | Coastal sediment microbial communities from Maine, United States - Phippsburg sediment 1 | ecosystem: Environmental > Aquatic > Marine > Coastal > Sediment | place: USA: Maine | collected... | reverse complement strand
TTACGGAAACGGTTTCCGTCGAAACCAGGACTTAAAACAAAGATCGAAAAGCAGCACTCCTCAAAATTACTGAACACGTTGGTTGGCAAGTCGTAATCACAGTGTCAAAAAAGATCAACAGTTTAATGTTTGTCAGGAAAACGCGGCAGGGAAAGGAGCCCGACAGAAGAAAGGATCGGGTTAAACGATCTGGACGCGGGCAAAACCGCCGCCTGGGGTACGCATGTTCGTTACCTGTCCCCGGTACAGGCGAGCGGTCACACCGAGCACCCTGTTTCGATAAGCGTAAAGACGCAGATCCGTTTTCATGGCGCCCTGCTCAACAACTTCAGTCAAGCTCGGCGGGACCAGTTCCTGGGCCAGGGTCGCTGTCACCGGGAGTTGATCAAAACGTTTGCGGGAGATTTTCTCTCCGACCAACACGCCCCTGCTGCCGAAGCCGTCCACCGGTTTGAATACAAGCTGCTTGCGGTCAGACCATACCTGCTGCAGGTCGAGTTCGGCAAGTAGCGAGGTTGCAGGTAGCACTTGGTCGAGCAGGCGGCATTCCTTCCCGGACATGCGCCACTGAGCACGTTGTGCGTGATCGGCCCAAAGGATCATCCGCCGCTTGTCGGCAAGCAGGCCGTACATGTGCGGGTTGGGAGTCAGGCAAACCTTGCGGGCCAGGTATGCTTGCCGCAGCCCGGCCATTTCGTCGCTTTCCAGGTAAAAATCGCAATGCCGATTGTAAACCAGGTCGACGGCTTGGCCGTCGAGGCTGACGCCGTCGGCGGAAGCTTGCAAGCGGTGCGGTTCGACGATCTCTGTCGGCACCCCCCAGGCCCTGAACAGATCGGCAAAGGCAGCCATTTCAGGGTAGAGATACTGCCCGGCCGGATTCTCATCGATAATTACAATCCGTTCCGGCTTCAGTTTCGCCCCCGCCGAATGTTTTTTAATTTCATCCGAGAAGGTCCGCAGCAGGCGCTCTCTGAACTTTGCCGGGAGAGACTTGTGATCGACGGGCAGGGCAGGGGCATGCGCCAGGTAGGCCAGCATGCCGCCGCCGGCATTGGTGTTGACTTCAATCAACCGCGGCATATCTCCGTCAAGATGAAAGTCATAGCACATCATGACCGCATCGTGTCCCGGATCAAAGCAAGCGACGTCCGGGACCTCTGCGTAAACCTGCTCTCGATATTCCGGATTGCGGCTCAGACGGTCGAGCAATCGCACTACGCCGATCATGCGTCTTAAGGCGATGCCGGGCAATTCGACAACGGCGCTACTGAGATTTTCACTGAAATCAGACATCGGCCAATCCAGAGGAGCGGTTAATCGTCGAGGTTCTCTGCCAACAGTTCGATGGTGTGCTTGACCCTGACGTCCTTTTCCTGCTTCTGCAGACCACCTTGGATCTGCATCATGCAGCCCGGGCAGTCCATCGCCACGCAGGCCGCACCGCTCGCTTCGATGTCCTTGATTTTGTCACCCAGGATCTGCTTGGCAATATCAGCGTGGCTGGAAAAAGAGTAGGAACCGCCGAAGCCGCAGCAGCGGTCACTGTGCGCCATCTCGACGACTTCTCGGCCGGAATCGGCAATCAGCTGACGAGGCTGTTCCCAGACCCCGGCGCCGCGCTTCAGATGGCAGGAATCGTGGTAGGTCACCTTCTCGGACTTGATGGCCTTGCCAAAGGCTTCCGCGCCGTCGAGCTTGTCGGCGATGAAGCAGGAGATATCGATGGTGATCTCAGCCAGGTTCCTGGCCTTCTCGGCCCAGACCGGGTTGTCTTTGAGCAGATCGATAAAGTCGCGCTGCAGCGCCATGGTACAGGTCGGACAGGAAGTGACGACAAAATCGGGGTCGTCCTTAAGCATGGCTTCGATATTCTGCTCGGCCATGGCGACGGCCGTGTCTTTGTCTCCCGAGTAAAGGGCGGGCACACCGCAGCAGCTCTGCTCCAACGGCAAGGTCACTTCGACATCGAGATGATTGAGGACCTTGACCAGGTCGATCCCCATCTCCGGATAGACGAAGTCGTTCAGGCAGCCGGCGAAAAAGGCCACCCGGTAACGCGGCTTCTCGACCTTTTGCGGGAGATCCTGCCACAGGTCACGCAGGGGCTTGTCGGCAATCGCCGGCAAAGTCCGCCATTCGGTCAACCCCGAGAAGAACAGTGGCAGATGGCGGATGGTACGTTCACCCCGGGTCACCGGTTTCTGCAGCACACTGGCGGCACGCAGCAAGCCGTGGAACAGCTTGCGGTTGCGCATCACGTTCTTGAAAACGATTGATTTGCCGGCACCGACACCTTCTTCCTCGCCGAGCACCTCGCGCAGGTGCAGGATGATGCTCTCGAGGTCGATATTGCTCGGACAGACCGCGACGCAGGCACGACAACCGATGCAGGCACGGACCAGCTCTGAGGCATTATTCAAGCCGTGGAAGAATGCTGTGAGGATAACGCCGATCGCGCTGATGTAGATGTGGCCGAAGACATGGCCACCCACGGTCTGGTAGACCGGGCAGACATTGGCACAGGCGCCGCACTTGATGCAGCGCAGGGCATCGCGGCAGTGCGGCGACTCGGCCAGAGCGGAACGGCCGTTGTCGAGCAGGACGATATGCAGCTCCTTGCTCTCGTCTCCGCAGGGGACGGCGCCACGGATCCAGGTGATGTAAGAGGTGATCAGCTGTCCGGTGGCATTCTTCGGCAGGACGTTGATGATCCGGTTGGCATCTTCGAGCGTCGGCACCAGTTTTTCCATACCGACCAGCGCAACATGAATCTTCGGCAGGGTCGTGGTCAGCCGGGCGTTGCCCTCGTTGGTCACCAGGACCAACCCGCCGGTTTCCGCCACCGCGACGTTGGCACCGGATATTCCCATGTCGGCATCCAGGTAGGCCTGGCGCAGCTGTTGCCGGGCGAGCCGGACCAGATGCAGGATCTCGGCCGGTTCTTCTTTGCCGGTCACCTTGCTGAACAGTTCGGCGACCTCTTCCTTGAGCATGTGAATCGCCGGCATCACCATGTGGCTCGGTCTTTCACCGGCCAGCTGGATGATCCACTCGCCCAGATCGGTCTCGAGGGCTTCGACTCCGGCTTCCTTGAGAGCATGGTTGAGATGGGTCTCCTCACTCGCCATGCTCTTGCTTTTGACAACGGTTTTGACGCCGCGCTCTTTAGCCAGGGCACAGATGTAGTTATTGGCATCCGCGGCAGTTTTGGCAATATAGACTTTCGCCCCGGCGGCTTCTGCGTTGGCGATGAATTCGTCGCGGTAACGCGGCAGGTTGTCGCGCACCTCATCCTTCATCTCTCCGATGGCAGTACGCAATGCCTCAAAATCCTGTCCGGCAAAGGCCGCCTCGCGAGCAATAACGTAGGCATCGGCAAAGCGGTGCAAGGTGTCCTGCAGGCGCGGTTTAGCAATGGCCTTGCGGACCCGGTCCTGGTAATGTCTGCTGCGGTCTGCTTTATTCATGTTGGCAACCGTTAAACGTCAAAAGTGAAAGGTGAAAGGCTTTACGCGTCACTCGTCCCGCGTCCCTAGTTCATCGCTCCATCAAATCTTCGGATATTCCATCCAGCAGCAGGATATGCAATTCAGCAGGGCCGTGCACGCCTATGGTCAGGACCCGCTCGATATCCGCGGTCCGGCTGGGCCCGGTGATATAGGCCAGGTAGGCCTGCGGCATCTGCTTGTGAAAATCGTTGAGCAATGGCACGGCTTCGTCGGCGGTAGCCAGAATTTTGCGCGGGTCGAGAACCACAAAATGTTTTTCCGGCAGGGTCGTGGTAATCCGCACAGTCTCATCGGTGCTTTCAAGGACGACCGTACCCGTTGCTGCGATACCGAAGTTCGCACCGGTCAAACCAGCGGCAGCGGCAGCCCCACGGCCACGGAAATCCTCCTCGACCAGGTCCAGGCCGGCAGCCTTGAGCTTGGCCGGCACACCGGCACGCAAAAGACTTGGGCAGGGTGACACCATCAGGCTGCCGTCGATGCGGTCATCGATGTACGAGATCAGTTCTTCCAGGCTTGCAAGCACCTGAACGTCTGCGCCGACATTACGTGCTGCATTGATAAAATTATCCATAACACCCCTTCAGGTAAAACAAATAATTGGTATGACCAATTTATAGTAAACGTCTCTTCTCGAGGCTGTCAAGGAATAAAACAAACACTATTCTAGCATTGATCCAACCAACGGGAGTATGATTCAAAAGTGAATCGTTTGATTCACTTTTGAATCTTTCCCTGTTTCCGGCTTTTTGGGCAGAACGGTTTGACAATTGTAAAAGTGGTGATTCAATTGTGATTCATTCCTCCTGCACCAGAAAGTTCACACAGACGCTCAGGCCCCCATTCTACCATGTTTTTCACCCTTGGTACGGGACTTGCGAACCGCTACTTAAGTGTCGATCAATAATTTTAGGAGGTTCACATGTCGGACGTTTTCGTAGTTTCTGCACGCCGCACCCCTTTCGGCTCCTTTGGTGGCGTCCTCGCGACCATCCCAGCCCCCCAGCTCGCCGCACAGGTTATCCAGTTTATCCTGGCAGAGACCGGGCTGCCGGCCGAGACGATCAATGAAGTTATTATCGGTCAGGTTCTCCAGGGCGGTGTTGGGCAAGCCCCGGCTCGACAGGCGATGCGCATAGCCGGCATTCCGGACCACGTTCATGCCATGGCCATCAACAAGGTCTGTGGCAGCGGCCTGAAGTCCATCATGCTCGCTGCGGACTCGATCCGTCTTGGTGAGTCCGATATTGTCATGGCCGGCGGCATGGAAAACATGTCCCTGGCACCCTACCTGCTCCCTTCCGCCCGCTTCGGCCAGCGTATGGGGTCCGGACAAATGCTTGACATGTTGCTGGTAGACGGCCTGCTGGATCCTGACACCGGCAACCACATGGGCGATATCACCGAGACATGGATTCAACGACACCAGATCAGCCGGGACGAACAGGATGCGTATGCCGCCCGCTCCTATCAACTCTCCCAGTCCGCGTTGGCCAATGGTGCCTTTGCCGATGAGCTGGTGCCGGTCACAGTCAAAGGCCGTAAGGGAGACGTGCTCGTGGAGGTCGATGAAGAACCGGGCAAGGGCAATATCGAGAAACTCACTTCGCTACGACCGGTCTTTAAAAAGGACGGCACCATCACCGCCGGCAATGCTTCGAGCATCAACGACGGGGCCGCCATGATGCTTGTGGCCGGGAGCGGGGCGGTGAAACAACACGGGCTGAAACCCGTTGCCCGAATTGTTGCCTCTGCAACCCATAGCATTGCGCCGAACAATTTTGCCGAGGCGCCGGTTGAGGCCATTCGCAAGGTCGTTGGCAAGGCTGGCCTGCAATTGCACGACATCGACCTGTTTGAAATCAACGAGGCGTTTGCTGCCGTCCCGCTGGTCGCAATCAAGCAGCTCCAGATCGATCCGGACAGGGTCAACGTCAATGGTGGTGCCGTGTCGATCGGACACCCGATCGGCGCAAGCGGCGGCCGATTGGCCGCAACCGTGGTCCGCGAACTGCAACAGCGCAAGGCACGCTATGGCGTTGCCTCTCTATGTATCGGCGGTGGTGAAGCCGTAGCCGCCCTGTTTGAAACCGTCTGAGCGATTCGACTCAAGGAGAGAATATGAAACCGATCTACACCGATGCAGCAAAAGCCCTTGAGGGCCTGCTCCACGAGAACATGACCATCGCTGCGGGAGGTTTCGGCCTCTGCGGCATTCCGGAAAAACTGATCCTGGCCTTGCGCGAAGCCGGCACGACCGGGCTGACGGTTGTCAGCAACAACGCCGGAGTCGATGACTTCGGGCTCGGCCTTTTGCTGCAGACCCGCCAGGTCAAAAAAATGATTTCTTCCTACGTTGGCGAAAACGCTCTTTTCGAACAGCAGTACCTGAGCGGCGAGCTGGAACTCGAGTTGACTCCGCAGGGGACCCTGGCAGAGAAAATGCGCGCCGGTGGTGCCGGGATCCCGGCTTTTTTTACCAGGACCGGCGTTGGCACGGTTCTCACCGAAGGGAAAGACGTCAAGGAATACAACGGCATTCCCTATGTTCTGGAAGAAAGCATCACCACCGACCTGGCGATCGTCAAAGCCTGGAAGGCCGACAAGGCCGGCAACCTGATCCTGCGCAAAACAGCCAACAACTTCAATGTCTCCTGTGCCAAGGCGGGGCGGGTCACCGTGGCTGAAGTTGAAGAGATCGTCGAAGTCGGCGAGATCGACCCTCATCACGTCCAGGTCCCGGGGATATACGTCGACCGTCTGGTGCTTGGTACGAACTACGAGAAGCCGATCGAGCAGCGCACTGTATCGGGGGCCGGCGTCTCGGCCAGGGGTTTCAACGAAACCCGCGAATGGATGGCGAAAAGGGTCGCTCAAGAGCTGTCTGACGGTGACTACGTTAACCTCGGTATCGGCATGCCGACCCTGGTTGCCAACTACATCCCCGAAGGGATCAATATCACCCTGCAATCGGAGAACGGCCTGCTCGGCATCGGGCCCTTCCCAACCGAAGACCAGGTCGATGCTGACCTGATCAACGCCGGCAAGCAGACAATCACCATGATTCCGGGAGCCAGCTTCTTCGATTCGTCCGAATCGTTTGCCATGATTCGCGGTGGCCATGTCGACCTGTCCGTGCTCGGCGGCATGCAGGTCAACCGTTACGGCGACCTGGCAAACTGGATGATCCCTGGCAAGATGGTCAAGGGGCCTGGTGGTGCCATGGACCTGGTCTCAGGGGTTAAAAAGGTGGTCGTGATGATGGAGCACAATGCCAAGGATGGCAGCCCGAAAGTCCTTGAGCAGTGCGACTTGCCGATTACCGGCCAGAACGTTGTCGACCTGCTGGTCACCGACAAAGGGGTCTTCGGCATCAACGCCGAGCAAGGGATGACCCTCCTCGAGATATCACCATTCTCGTCACTAGATGAAATCCGCACAGCGACCGGCTGCGCCTTTGAAATCGCGCCGGGTATCAAAGGTGCCTGAGACGAACCTTAAGGAGATGATCATGGAGAAGCGAGTTGCACTTGTCACCGGGGCCGCCAGCGGCATAGGTCTGGCTGTTGCTGAAAGTCTGGCCAACGCCGGATACCAGGTCGTGATGGCTGATGTCAATGCCGAGATCGGCGGCCAACAGGCCAACCGAATCGGTGGACATTTCGTCAAGGTCGACCTGACCGACGCATCAGCCTGCAAGGCCTTGGTTGCTGAAGCGGTGGAAAGGTTCGGATCTGTCGATGTCCTGGTCAACAATGCCGGCATCCAGCACGTCAGTCCGATTGAAGAGTTCCCGGAAGAAAAATGGAATTTCATTATATCGCTGATGCTCACAGCGCCGTTCCTGATGACCAAATACTGCTGGCCTTACATGAAGGCAAAGGGCTGGGGGCGCATCATCAATATCAGTTCAGTGCACGGCCTGCGCGCCTCGGAATTCAAGTCGGCCTATATCAGCGCCAAACACGGCATGATGGGGCTGACCAAGACAAGCGCGCTGGAAGGAGGGCCACACGGGATCACGGTCAACGCCATTTGCCCGGCATACGTCCGCACCCCCCTGGTTGACAACCAGATCGACGCCCAGGCGAAAACCCACGGCATCCCGAGAGAGGACGTCATCGAAACGATCATGTTGAAAAAGGCCGCGGTGAAGAAGATGATCGAACCGAGCGAAATTGGTGATGCGGTCCTCTATATCTGTTCGGATTCCGCCAGCTGTATGACCGGTACCGACTTCACGATCGACTGTGGCTGGACGGCCAGTTAACGGACGCTGCATGGATCACGAGCTGCTTGAAATTATTTTCGACAATGTTGCCAACGGCATCTATATCGCTGACGGCAAGGGCGTGACCATTCGGGTCAACAAACCCTTCGAGGAGATGTCCGGCTTTACCAACGATGAACTGGTTGGCCGCTCACTCTATGATATGGTCGGTCCCGACAATTATTTCTCCGGTTCAGCAAGCCTTTTGGTTATTGAAAAGAAAATGCCGGTGACAGCCACCTATTCGACACGGACCGGGCGTAAATTGCTGGTTAAAGGGCGCCCGGTGTTCGACGATCAGGGTGGCATCCGCTACATCATCAACACCATATGGGATCTGACGGTCGTCCAGTACAGCAAGAAGATCGATGCCGACACGGCCCGTACCCAGATGCTGAACGAGGAGGACATCGTCACCTGCAGCCAGAACATGAGTGATGTGATTGACCTGGCGCTCAGGGTTGCCGGGACCGATTCCACCATACTCCTGACCGGGGAATCGGGCGTCGGCAAAAGCCTGCTGGCGAAGGTGATTCACCGCGCCAGCGAACGCAAGCATAAGCCGCTCCTGCAAATCAACTGCGCGGCGATACCCGAATCTCTGCTCGAAGCGGAACTGTTCGGCTATGAGTCCGGAGCCTTTACCGGAGCCGACCGGAAGGGCAAGGCGGGCTTGTTCGAGCAGGCTGACGGGGGCACGATCTTCCTCGATGAAATCACCGAGATTCCGCTTCACCTGCAGTCAAAACTGCTCGGGGTCATCCAGGACAAAGCGTTCCACAAGATCGGCGGCCGGGGCGTGCTATCCGTTGATGTCAGGATCATCGCCGCGACCAATCGCGACCTGGCGGCACAGGTCGCCCTCGGCAGGTTCAGGGAGGATCTTTATTATCGGCTCAATGTCGTCCCGGTACAAATACCTCCCCTGCGTGAACGGCGTGAAGATATTCCTTTGCTGATCCGATATTTTACCGACCATTACAACCGGCGCTACAATAGCTACAGACGTTTCTCCGAGAGGCTGGTTGAGACCATGACGTCACTGCCATGGAAAGGCAATATCCGGGAATTGGAAAATGTCGTTGAGCGCATGATCGTGACTTCGACCGTTAGCGAGATCAACTCGCTGGGGCCTATCGATCGCAATTCTGCGGAAGGGGCCGGCGAAAGCAGAACCCTGGTCGACTTGCTGCGGGAATATGAGGATACGCTGCTGATCCAGGCGTTGAAGGAGTTCGGCACGACCCGCAAAATTGCGAGACATTTTGGCCTGAGTCAGCCGACAGTGGCCCGCAAGATCAAGGGCCTGCGTCAGCGCAGGCAGATGCAAAAGCCCTGACTGGAGAGTCTTTTGCTGCAGACAAATAACATCGTTTTATTTTTTTCTTGACCTGAAAAGGATCATTCGTTACCGTTCAACAACTGGTCATACCATTTATTGGTCTTATCATGTTGTTTATTAATGGTCCTGTGGCAACAACAAACCTGCAACCCAAACGAAGGAGGCACAAACATGCGGAAGATGAAACTGATAGTTGGCCTGCTGGTCATTCTCAGCCTGGCCCTGGCCCCGACGGCATTCGCCGCCAAGCGTGAAAAGTTCGGTGCGGACAAGCGCCACGAGGAAGTCAAGAAGGAACTGCGGACCATCAAGCCTTCTTCGGAAACCTTTAAATGGAAAATGGTCATGCCGTGGTCCAAGGGCCTGCTGTTCTACGACCTGGCACAACACTTTGCCGACTCCGTGAAGCTTGCATCGGGCGGCCGCCTTGACATCAAACTTTTCTCGGCAGGCGAATTGGTCGGCGCCATGGAAAGCTTTGACGCTGTCAGCAAGGGCCAGGCCGACATCGGTCACGACTGGCCGGGCTACTGGAAAGGCAAGAACGAGGCGTTTGTTGCCTTTGCTTCGGTGCCTTTTGGCCTCGATGCCGAAGGCTACAACATCTGGTTGTACGAGCGCGGCGGCCTGGAAATGATGCAAGAGCTGTATGGCCGCTATAACCTGTTTGCCCTGCCGGGCGGCAACGTCGGCCAGGAATTGGGCCTGTTCTCGAACAAAAGAGCCTCCAAGATGTCTGACTTCAAGGGCATGCGCGTCAGGACTCCGGGCTGGTACATGGACATCATGACCAACCTCGGCGCCAGCGTTTCGCCCCTGCCCGGCGGCGAAGTCTATCTCGCCCTGGAGCGCGGCGTTATTGACGCAGCTGAATTCAGCACCCCGGCCATCGACTACCCGATGGGCTTTGATGACATCACCAAGTATGTCATCCAGCCCGGTGTCCATCAGCCCTCTTGTCAGAGCGCCTTCTTCATCAACAAGGACTCCTACGACAAGCTGCCGGACGACCTGAAGTGGATCGTCAAAATTGCCTCCACGGAAACCCAGCTCTGGTCGAATGCTTGGCAGGAGAACCTCAACGCCCAAGCCGTCAAGCTGTTCAAGGAAAAAGTCGAATTCGTCCGTATGGATAAAGAGACCATCAACGAATTCGCCAAGGCCTCTCACGAATACATCGAGAGCCTGAAAGCGAAATATCCTGACGTCAAGAAAGTCATGGATTCCCAGGACCTGTTCAAGGCCGACTTCGCCGACTGGCGTGAAGAGCGCGGCGGGATTGCCCCCTGGCCTTACGAGCAGTTCGTCAAAGGCAAGCACATGCAATAAGACTTAAAACCCTTGCGGGAGCCTGCGGGCTCCCGCATTGTTCAACGTCCAACAAACGATTTAATCACTCCTGTTAAGAGGTTGACATGTTCAAGATTGACAGCGCGATCGATACTCTCAACGAAAAATTTGGCTTCTACGCTTCCTATCTCGTACTGCCGCTTATCATGGTGGTTGTCTGGGAGGTCATCATGCGCTACGGATTCAACGCACCGACATCCTGGGCCTTTGAGCTGACCGTATTTCTTTACGGCGCTCACTACTGTTTTGCCCTGGCGTATTCGCACAAGCACAACACCCACGTTGCCATCGACGTCTTTGAGGCGAGATTGCCTGAGAGGCCGAGAATCATCCTGAGAGTCATCACCAACGCGGTGTTGTTTATCCCCGCGATCGGCCTGCTCACCTACCATGTCTGCGTTCTTGCCGTTAACTCGTGGCAGCAGTGGGAACATGCTTCCAGCTCCTGGGCCCCGCCGATCTACCCGGTTAAAACGCTCATGGCGTTTGGCTTCATCCTGTTCTTTCTGCAAGGGGTTGCCAAGCTGATCCAAGACATTCGTTCCCTGAAGATGAAGCCCTGAATATTTGATTAACCTGGAGATATAGAGACCAATGAGCGTAGAAGTTCTGACCATACTCATGTTTGTGACCCTGATGGCCTCGATTGCCCTGGGGCACCCCCTGGCGGTTACGCTGGCCGCGGTCGCAACTGTCTTCGGCCTGATCGAGAACGGCTTCGATGTTGCCGGCCTGCTTGGCCTGTTTGCCAACAACGCCTGGGGAATTTTTCTCAACTACACGCTGGTCGCCATCCCGCTGTTCATCTTCATGGCTCAGGTCCTGGACCGGTCCAAGGTTTCGGAAGGGCTTTTTGACGCCCTCTACCAGGTTCTCGGTGGACTGCGTGGCGGTCTGGGCATGGCGGTCATCGTCGTTTCGACCGTGTTTGCCGCAACCACGGGGATTATTGGCGCCTCGGTCGTTGCCATGGGCCTCATGGCCGGACCGGCCTTGCTGCGCCGGGGCTATGATCGCGGCCTGGGCGCCGGCATCATCTGCTCGTCGGGGACTCTGGGTATCCTGATCCCGCCGTCGATCATGCTGGTTGTTTATGGCGGCCTGACCGGTCAAAAAGAGACGTCCGTCGGCAACCTCTTCGCCGCGGCCATCATGCCGGGTCTGCTGCTGTCCGGTCTCTACCTGCTTTACGTCGGTGTGCGCTGCTTCATGAATCCGAAAATGGGCCCGCCGATTCCGAAAGAAGACCGCACGGCGACCGTCGGTCAAAAAATCGCCATGACCATGAAGAACTTCGTGCCACCTTTCGGCTTGATTCTCACGGTCATGGGGACGATTCTGGCCGGTATCGCCACCCCCACCGAGGCGGCAGCCCTTGGCTGTATTGGCGCTCTGATCCTGGCCCTTGCCACCAAAAAATTGAACTGGGACGTGATCACCCAGTCCTGCGTTTCGACAGCCCGTACCACGGCAATGATCATGGCTCTGTTCATCGGCGGCAAATTCTTTTCCGTGGTCTTTCTGAGCATGGGAGGTGGAGATGTCGTCGCCGACGTCCTGCTCGGCATGGATGTCAGTCCGTACGTCGTCTTCCTCATCATGATGGCCGTGGTCTTCGTCATGGGCATGTTCATCGACTGGGCGGCCATTCTGCTGGTCGTCGTGCCGATTTTCACGCCGATTGCCCTCGACCTTGATTTCAACCCGCTCTGGTTCGCCATGATGGTGTGTATCAACCTGCAGACCTCGTTCCTGACACCACCGTTCGGTTATGCGCTCTTCTACTTCAAAGGGGTCGCGCCGCCGGAATACACCATGGGAGATGTCTATCGCGGCATCATCCCGTTTGTCGCCATCCAGCTCATCGGGTTGGGTGTTCTGATGTACTTCCCGGAAATCATCACCTGGCTGCCAGGTGTGTTCTTCGGTAATTAGCCTTGACCCGGGCGGTCCGGTCGCTAACCCGGCGCGCCCGTAAAGAGAGAGCCATGCTGCCAGAAATCAAGCACATCCTTTACGCAACAGATCTCGACAGCGGAGCCCCCCGGGTTTTTCGCTATGCCCTGAAACTCGCGCGCGAGCATCATGCCGGAATCACCATCCTCCACGTCCTGGAACCCCTGGGCACCTTTGCGCAGAGCCTGGTGGAGCTTCATGTTGCCCACGCTGAAACCGAGAGGCTGCATGAAGAAGCGCGGGAAAAAGTTCGCCAGACCATTGACCGGCGATTATCCGAACTCTGTGAGGCGGAGCAATGCCAGGGTGCAGACGGTCGCGAACTGGTCTCGGAGGTCCGGGTTATCGAGGGTCAGCCAGCCGAAGCGATCTTGTCCACGGCAAACTCGATCAAGGCCGACCTGATCGTCATGGGCAGTCACCGCCACAGCGCACTCGGTGACGCTCTGCTAGGCGGTACGGCCAACAAGGTCCTGCATCGCTCAGAAGCACCCGTCCTGCTTGTCAAGATGAACGTCAGCGCTACAAAATAGTTTCCGGTCACGAATCGAATGACTGAAAGGTCTGCCATGCTCTCCGCGAGTGCCATCAAAAAACTAACCGAACTGCTGGGACAACAGAACGTCCTGCACGAGAAAGAAGACCTCATCACCTTCGGCTACGACGCCACTCCGGAGATCCAGTTTCTTCCGGATGTCGTGGTCTTTCCAACCGCGTCGGAACAGGTGGTCGAGATCGTCAACTTTGCCCGCGAAGAAGGGCTGCCGATCGTTCCGCGTGGATCGGGCACCGGCCTCTCCGGCGGCAGCATCGCCGCACGGGGCGGGATCATCCTGTGCATGACCCGGCTCAATCGGATCCTTGAGATTGACGAGGAAAATCTGACGGCAACGGCCCAGGCCGGGGTGGTCACTCTTGATTTCTTTGATGCTGTCATGGCCAAAGGGCTTTTCTACCCGCCCGATCCGGGCTCACAGAAAATCTCCACTTTGGGCGGCAACATTGCCGAAGACGCCGGCGGCCTGCGCGGCCTCAAGTACGGCGTCACCCGTGATTATGTCATGGCGCTTAACGGTGTTCTCGGCGACGGCCTGGCCTTTAGCACCGGCGGCAAGAGCGTCAAGGATGTCGCCGGCTACGCGTTGAAAGACCTGCTGGTCGGCAGCGAAGGGACCCTGGGTATTATCACCGAAGCGACGTTCAAGCTGATTCCGCCTCCGCAGGCCAAGCGCACCCTCCTGGCCTACTTCAAGGACACACGCACGGCTGGCGAAGCGGTTTCCAGCATCATCGCCGCCAAGATCATTCCCTCGACGCTGGAGATCATGGACAATGCGACGATCAGGTGCGTTGAGGGTTACGCCAAGATCGGTTTGCCATTGGAAATGGCCGCACTGCTGTTGATCGAAGTTGACGGCCATCCGGCGGTCGTTGCCGAGGAAGCGGACGGGGTCAAGGAAGTCTTGCAAAGGGTCGGTGCTGCCGATATCCAGGAAGCGTCCGATGCTGAACATGCTGCACAACTTGCGGCAGCACGCCGCACAGCTCTTTCGGCCCTGGCGCGAGTTTCCCCGACCACTCTGCTTGAGGATGCCACCGTGCCGCGCAGCCGCCTGGCCGAGACCTTTGATGAGATTGAACGTCTCAGTGAAAAATTCCAGCTCAAGGTCGGCACCTTCGGTCATGCCGGCGACGGCAACCTGCACCCGACGGTCCTGTGCGACGAACGCAACCGCGACGAGATGGAACGTGCCCATGCCTTCTACCACGAGCTCTATGACAAGGTGCTGGCCTGGGGCGGCACTGTCTCGGGTGAGCACGGCATTGGCCTGGCCAAAAAAGATTACCTGGAACGCCAGATCGGCGCTGGCGGCGTCAATGTCATGCGTCGCATCAAGCACAGCTTTGATCCGCACGGAGTTCTGAATCCCGGCAAGATCTTTACCGATGAGTCAACGGAGGAGAAGCGTGGCTGAGAAGCAATGTCTCGGCAATTTTCCTCTTGCCGACGAACCGAATTACGAAGGGATGCTGCAATGCATGCGTTGCGGCTTCTGCCTGCCAACCTGCCCGACTTATGTCCTGACCGGCCGGGAACGCTCTTCCCCTCGCGGCCGGGTCGCTCTGGCAAAGGCGGTCGCCGATGACCAGATCGACTTTACCGGCGCACTCAAGGAAGAGTCTTTCTTCTGTCTCGATTGCCGTGCCTGTTCCACATCCTGCCCCTCGGGGGTGCATGCCGGCCAGGTTATGGAAGCCTGCCGCAACCAGGCACAGGAAGCTTTCCCTCTGACCGGCGCCGTGCGCATGTTCCGCGAATTCGTCCTGCAGCGCATGCTGCCCTCACCCGATCTGCTTGAAACGTCGATGCTGCCGGCCCGGCTCTACCAGAAGCTCGGTATCCAGTGGCTGATCCGTCATTCGCACATTCTCAAGCTCGGTCCGGAATGGATGGAAAAAGCCGAAGGGATGATGCCGGAGCTGCATCCGCCGCTACGCCCACAACTCCCCGAGGTGATCCCGGCCGAAGGCGAGCAGCGCGGCCGGGTGGCGTTTTTCCTCGGCTGCATTATGACCCTGATGTACCCGGAGGTCTCCCGGCAGACGGTCAAGGTTCTGACCAGCCAGGGTTTTGAGGTGGTGACCCCGAAAGAGCAGAAGTGCTGCGGCGCGCCGCATCTGAATGAGGGCGACCGTGAGACGACCCGCAGTCTGGCCCGCCACAACCTCGATCTCTTCATGGAACTCGAGGTGGATGCGATCGTCACCGATTGTGCCGGCTGCGGGGCCGCCCTCAAGGAATACGAGGAGCTGCTCGAAGAATCCGGGGAACATGACAAGCTGGAGCTTTTCCACAGCAGGATCAAGGACATCAGTGAATTCCTTGCCGAGCAGGGATTGCGCACCGACAGCCTTAAGCGTGTGGAAAAGGTCGTGACCTATCACGAGCCCTGCCACCTTTGCCACGCCCAGGGCGTCAGCAAGCAACCGCGTGATCTGATCAAGGCGATTCCCGGCATCGATTTCCGCGAACTGAACGAGGCCAGCTGGTGTTGCGGCAGTGCTGCGACTTTCAGTCTTAAATACACCGGAGAAAGCCGGCAGATCCTCGATCGCAAGCTGGAGAATATTCAGGCGACGGGCGCCGAGCTGCTGGTCACCGCCAACCCGGGCTGTCACCTGCAACTCGCGTGGGGGTTGAAACAGGCCGGCATGCC
>Ga0316195_10000516_pt1 | contig 15652 bp, 16 predicted proteins | sample Phised1_MG_FD_204937 | JGI IMG/M metagenome (GOLD analysis project Ga0316195, IMG submission 204937) | Coastal sediment microbial communities from Maine, United States - Phippsburg sediment 1 | ecosystem: Environmental > Aquatic > Marine > Coastal > Sediment | place: USA: Maine | collected... | reverse complement strand
GATCCGCACACCGCCGACGGCCTGAAGGTCGCCCTGCAGAACCGCGACCGTTCGGTGCCGATGATCTGCCTGGAGACCGCGCTGCCGGTGAAGTTCGCAGAGACCATCGTCGAGGCGATCGGAGTCGAGCCGCCGCGGCCGGCGGCGTTCGAAGGCATCGAAGGGCGGCCGCAGCGGTGCGAGGCGATCGCCGCCGACGCGGAGGCGCTCAAGGACTACATCGCGCGCCATGCCTGCTGAGCCGCGCAAGGCCATCGGCTTCATCGGCTATTCGAACAGCGGCAAGACGACGTTGATCGAGAAGCTGATTCCGCTGTTCCGTGCGCGCGGCCTGTCGGTATCCGCGATCAAGAACGCGCACCACGGGTTCGACATGGACCGGCCCGGGAAGGACTCGTATCGCTACCGCGAGGCGGGCGCGGGGCAGGTGCTGATCGCGACCGGGGAGCGGTGGGCGTTGCTGACCGAGACGCCGGCGGGCCACGCCGCGCTGGACGCGCTGCTCGGGCAGCTGGACCCGTGCGACCTCGTGATCATCGAGGGCTTCAAGAGCGAGGGACACATCCCGCGGATCGAAGTCCGGCGCAGGGCGATCATGGACGCGCCGCTGTTCCCGCATGACCCCAACGTCATCGCGGTGGCGGCGGATCACGCGCTGGCGTGCCCGTTGCCCGTCCTCGACCTCGACGACCCCGATAAAATCGCGGCATTCATCTCGCAGCGCCTGTCCCTCGCGGCGCAACGTTGATCGTGGCGGCTCGTCCGATGCTCACCGTGGAACAGGCGCTCGCGCAGGTGCTGGCCGCGGCCGAGCCCGTGGCGGACGTCCAGACCCTGTCCACGCTGCAGGCCTGTGGCCGCGTGCTGGCGACCAACGTCGTGTCGACGGTCGACGTGCCGCCGATGGACAACTCGCAGATGGACGGCTACGCCGTGCGCACCCTCGACATTCCGGCGGCGCCGACCACCCTGCCGGTGAGCCAGCGCATCGCCGCCGGGCATGTGGGCGCTCCGCTCGAACCCGGGACCGCCGCGCGCATCTTCACGGGCGCCCCGGTGCCGCCCGGCGCGGACGCGATCGTGATGCAGGAAGCCTGCAGCGCGGCGGACGGCAAGGTGACGATCAACGAGCGACCCGACGCCGGTGCGTGGATACGCCGGGCCGGGGTCGACGTGTCGATGGGTCAGACCGTGCTCGCCGCCGGCACCCGCCTGCGTCCGCAGGACCTCGGGCTGGCGGCATCGGTCGGAGTGGGCGTGCTGACCCTCTTCAGGCGCCTGCGCGTCGCCGTCTTCTTCACCGGCGACGAGCTGGTGATGCCCGGTGAGCCGCTGCCGCCCGGACGCATCTACAACTCCAACCGGTTCGTGCTGCGCGCGCTGCTGGAACGCCTCGGTTGCGAAGTCATCGACCTTGGCATCGTGCCGGACGACTTCGAGCGGACCCGCGAGGCTTTCGCGAATGCCGCCGTGGGGGCCGACCTGATCGTGACTTCCGGCGGGATGTCCGTCGGCGAGGAGGACCACGTGAAGCCTGCGGTCGAGGCCGAAGGGCGGCTCGAGATGTGGCAGATCGCGATGAAGCCCGGCAAGCCGCTGGCGTTCGGTCATGTGCGGGACGTTCCGTTCCTCGGACTGCCCGGCAACCCGGTGTCGAGCTTCGTGACGTTCCTGTTGTTCGCCCGCCCATTCATCCTGCGCCGGCAGGGCGCCCTTGGCGCTGCGGCGCGCGCGCTGTCGCTGCCTGCGGACTTCGATCTGCCGCGTGCCGACCGCCGTCGCGAGTTCCTGCGGGCGCGCATGAACGAGCAGGGCGCGCTGGAACTGTTCCCGAACCAGAACTCCGCGATCCTGAACTCAGCGGTGTGGGCCGACGGGCTGATCGACAACCCGGCGGGGCAGTCGATCCGGCGCGGCGATATCGTTCGCTTCCTGCCCTATTCGGAACTGCTGTCATGAAGCTGCGCGTGCTGTACTTCGCCGCCCTGCGCGAGCGGATCGGGCGTGCCGAGGAAGCCGTCGAGGTGCCGGCTACCGTGGGCGCGGTCGGCGAGCTGCAGGGCTGGCTGGTATCGCGGGGCGAGCCGTGGGCGAGCGCGTTCGCCGAGACCCGCCGCGTTCGTGCGGCGGTGGACCAGTCCATGGCGACTGCCGGGACGGCGCTGCACGAGGACGCCGAGGTCGCGTTCTTTCCTCCGGTCACGGGAGGGTAGATGTCCCGCCTCCACGCTCGCTGCGTTCGCTGCCCCCCGAGGGGGCGCTCAGCCGCCCCGGGGCGGCCCGGCAACGGCTGATGATCCGCATCCAGCACGAGGACTTCGACGTCGGCGCCGAGATCGGCCGGCTGCGTGCGGGCAATCCGAAGATCGGCGCGGTCGCGAGCTTCATCGGGCTGGTGCGTGACCTCAACGAGGGCACGGACGTCGCCGCGATGACGCTCGAGCACTATCCCGGGATGACGGAAAGGGCGCTCGAGGCCATCGTTGCGCAGGCGAAGGAACGATGGGACGTGTACGACGTGCTGGTGATCCATCGCGTCGGAGAACTCGAGCCGACCGACCAGATCGTGCTCGTGGTCGTCGCCGGCGCGCATCGCGGCGAAGCCTTTGCCGCGTGCGAATTCGTGATGGACTACCTGAAGACCGAGGCGCCGTTCTGGAAGAAGGAAGCGACCGCCGGCGGGGTGCGCTGGGTCGACGCGCGCGAATCGGACGATGCGGCCCGCGCGCGCTGGGAGCAGGGATCATGATGGCCGGGCGCGACGGGCCGCTGTGGTCGGCGCTGCTTGCAGTCGGCGCCGGCGCCGTGCTCGGCGCCTGGCTGCGCTGGGGGCTGTCCTACTGGCTCAATCCGCGCCTGGCGCAGCTGCCCCTGGGCACGCTGGCGGCAAACCTCGTGGGCGGGTATCTCATCGGCATCGCCGTGGCCGTTTTCGCGGCCCATCCGGCGCTGCCGCCGTTCTGGCGACTGCTGCTCGTGACCGGGTTCCTTGGAGGCCTCACGACGTTTTCCACCTTCTCGGCCGAGAACGTGGCCATGCTTGCGAGCGGGACGTGGGGAGCGGCCGCGGTCCACGCGGGCCTGCACCTGATCGGGTCGCTGCTCGCCACCGGCGCCGGCATCCTGACCTTTCGTGCCTTCGCCTGACACTTGAGCGCGCAGGCCTCCAGGGCCGCTGCCCGGATTGACCTCCCGGTCGGCGCTCAGTATATTACTGACCGGTCAGTTAGTAACCAGCCCGTTTCATGCCACGCGCCCGCCTCTTCGCAGCCTCCACCCTTGCCCTGACGGGCGTCCTTGTCCTCGCAGCGTGTTCGAAGCAGGGCACCCCGGCGGAAGACGTGCGACCGGTGCGCACCTTCACGGTGGTCCCGCGCTCGACCAGCGCGGTCGCCGAGTTTGCCGGCGAGATACGACCGCGCGTCGAGACACGCGCCGGCTTCCAGGTCGGCGGCCGCATGACGCAGCGCCTGGTCGAGGTCGGGCAGTCGGTTCGCAAGGGACAGGTGCTGGCCACGATCGATGCCCAGGACTACCGCCTGGCCGCCGAGGCTTCCGCGGCGGCGCGAACGTCGGCGCAGGTGGACCGCGACCAGCAGCGCGCCGACTACAAGCGCTTCGAGGAACTTCAGGCCAAGGGCTTCATCAGCCAGGCCGAGCTCGACCGGCGCAGGGCCGGCCTGGACGCCGCGGAGGCGCGCTATGCGCAGAGCGAGGCGAACGCGCGTGCCAGCGGCAACCAGGCCGAGTACGCGGTGCTGCGGGCGCCGCACGACGCCGTCGTGACGGCCGTGGATGCGGAAGTGGGACAGGTAGTCGGCGCGGGCCAGTCGGTCGTCCGGCTTGCGCGGGCCGACGAGAAGGAAGTGCTCGTGGGGATTCCCGAGCAGCAGCTCGGGGTCCTGCGGGGCGCGAGCGAGATCACGGTCCGGCTCTGGTCCGATCCCACGCCGATCCGCGGCAAGCTGCGCGAGCTCTCTCCGGTGGCCGACCCGGCGACCCGGACGTTTCCGGCGCGCATCACGCTCATCGCGCCGCCGCCCTCCGTTGCGCTCGGCATGACGGCCACCGTGTCGTTCGCGATTCCGTTGCCGCAGCCCGTCATCGCCGTGCCGCTGCAGGCCCTGACGCTGGAAGGCGGCGGGACCCACGCGTGGCGGTTCGACCCGGCCTCGAGCACGGTGCGGCGAACGCCGATCACCGTGGGAAACGTGGCCGGCAACGAGGTCGTCGTGACGAGCGGCTTGCGGCCGGGCGACGTCGTGGTCACCGCAGGCGCGCATCAGCTCAAGGAGGGCCAGAAGGTCAGGCTGCTCGCCGGGGCGGAGTCATCGCCTGCACCGGCCGGGCAGACGATCGTGAAGCCCGACGGCAAGACGAAGGGCTGAGTCGTGGTCCGAAGCCGCTTCAATCTCTCCGCGTGGGCGCTGGAGCACCAGCCGCTGCTGCGCTACATGATGGTGGTGCTGCTGATCGGCGGCGCTTTCGCGTTCACGGCGCTGGGCCAGGACGAGGACCCGCCGTTCACCTTCCGCGCGATGGTGGTCCGCGCCTACTGGCCGGGCGCCACCGCGCAGCAGATGGCCGAGCAGGTCACCGACAAGATCGAGAAGAAGCTGCAGGAAACGCCTTACCTCGACAAGGTGCGCTCCTACAGCAAGCCGGGCGAGACGCTGGTGTTCGTGCTGCTGAAGGATTCGTCGCCGCCGCGTGAAATCCCCAACGTCTGGTACCAGGTCCGCAAGAAGATCGGCGACATTCACGGGCAGCTGCCGGCCGGGCTGCAGGGGCCGTTCTTCAATGACGAGTTCGGCGACGTCTATGGCGTCATGTTCGCGTTCTCGACCGACGGCTTTACCTACCGTGAGCTGAAGGACTACGTGGAGCAGGCGCGGCAGGAACTGCTGCGCGTGCCCAATGTCGCGAAGGTCGACCTCTTCGGCGTGCAGGACGAGAAGATCTACGTCGAGATCTCGCATCGCAGGCTGGCCCAGCTCGGGCTCGACATCGGACAACTGGCGCAGCAGCTCAATGCGCAGAACGCGGTCGAAGGCGCGGGCGTCGTCGTGCTGCCGACGGACAACGTCCAGGTGCGCGTGACCGGCGAGTTCCGCGCGGTCGAGGACCTGCGCCTGCTGCCGATCCGCGCCAACGGGCTGACCTACAAGCTGGGCGACGTCGCGAAGATCCAGCGTGGCTACGTCGATCCGCCGCGGGACAAGATGCGTGCCGGCCACCGCGGCGAAGCGGGTCGCGAGGTCATCGGGCTCGGCGTGTCGATGGCCAAGGGCGGCGACATCATCGACCTCGGCCGGGCCCTGGCGGACGCCGAACGGCGCATCGAAGCGACGCTGCCGGTCGGCATCGACGTGATGAAGGTGGCGGACCAGCCGCGCGCGGTGTCGACGTCCGTCAACGAGTTCCTGAAGGTCCTGGCCGAGGCGCTCGTCATCGTGCTCGCCGTGTCGTTCGTCAGCCTCGGGCTGCACACGCGTCCGCTGCGGATCGACATGGGTCCCGGCCTGGTCGTGCTGCTGACGATTCCGCTGGTGCTGGCGATCACGTTCCTCGGGATGTGGGCGCTCGGCATCAACCTGCACAAGATTTCTCTCGGGGCGCTCATCATCGCGCTCGGCCTCCTGGTGGACGACGCGATCATCGCGGTCGAAATGATGGTGCGGAAGATGGAGGAGGGCCATGACCGCGTTGCGGCCGCCACCTTCATGTACGAATCGACCGCGTTTCCGATGCTCACCGGGACCTTGATCACCGCGGCCGGCTTCCTGCCGATCGCGCTCGCCAAGTCGGCGGCGGGCGAATACACGTTCTCCATTTTCGGCGTCACCGCGCTCGCGCTGGTGATTTCGTGGTTCGTCGCCGTGCTGCTGGTGCCGCTGCTGGGCGTCTGGCTGCTCAAGGTGCCGGCGCGGCCGGCCGGCGGCGCGCATCAGGACCTGTTCAGCGGCCCGTTCTACAGGCGTTTCCGGCGCCTGGTCGACTGGTGCGTCGAATGGCGCAAGACGGTCATCGCGATCACGGTGGCCAGCCTTGCGCTCGGCATCGCCGGGTTCCGGTTCGTCGAACAGCAGTTCTTCCCCGATTCGATCCGGCTCGAGCTCGTGGTGAACCTGTGGCTGCCCGAGGGATCGAGCATCGAGGCCACCGAGGCGGAGACTAAGAAGTTCGAGAACTGGCTGTCGGCGCAGCCCGAGGTCGATCACTGGGTCAGCTACGTCGGCACCGGCGCGCCGCGCTTCTACCTGCCGCAGGACCAGCAGTTCAACAACACGAACCTCGCCGAGATCATCGTCACGCCACGTTCGCTGGCCGAGCGCGATGCGCTGCGGACTCGCGCGCTCGAACTGTTCCGCAACGACTTTCCGAACCTGCGCGGGCGGGTGAAGCTGCTTCCGAACGGGCCTCCTGTCCCCTATCCGGTGCAGTTCAGGGTGCAGGGCACTGACGTCGCCACGGTGCGATCGATCGCGGACCGCGTGAAGGAAGTCGTGCGAGCGAACCCGAACACGGTCGGCGTCAACGACAACTGGAACGAGCAGGTGAAGTCGCTGAAGCTCACCCTCGACCAGGACAAGGCGCGTGCGCTGGGCGTGTCGAGCCAGGCGCTGGCGCGAGCGGCTCAGACGATCCTGTCGGGCACCACGGTGGCGCAGTTCCGCGAGGGCAACCAGCTGATCGACATCGTGCTGCGCCAGCCCTGGGAGGAGCGCGCGGTCATGTCGCGTCTTGCCGACGCCAACATCCCGACCGCCTCCGGTCGGTCCGTTCCCTTGTCGCAACTGGTGAAGGTCGAACTCGGCTGGGAACCCGGCGTGGTGTGGCGCGAGAACCGCAACTTCACGGTCACCGTTCAGAGCGAGGTGAACGATGGCGTGCAGGGACCGACGGTGACGGCCCAGATCGACCCGCGGCTCGCTGCGTTGCGCGCCGGCCTGCCGCCCGGCTACAGCATCGAGGTCGCGGGGGCGGCCGAGGAGTCGGCCAAGGCGGGCGTGTCGATCGCGGTGAACGTGCCGCTGATGCTGTTCATCGTGTTCACGCTGCTGATGCTGCAGCTGCACTCCTTCTCGCGCTCGCTGCTGGTGTTCCTGACCGGGCCGCTTGGATTCATCGGCGCGGCCGCGACGCTGCTGGTGTTCCGCGCGCCCTTCGGGTTCGTCGCGCAGCTCGGCGTGCTGGCCCTGCTCGGCATGATCATCCGCAATTCGGTGATCCTGGTGGACCAGATCGAGCGCGACCGCGCGGCGGGTGTGCCGACCTGGGACGCGATCGTCGAGGCGGCGGTGCGCCGCTTCCGGCCGATCATGCTGACGGCGGCGGCGGCGGTGCTCGCGATGATTCCGCTGTCCCGCAGCGTGTTCTGGGGGCCGATGGCGGTGGCGATCATGGGCGGCCTGGTCGTGGCCACGGCGCTGACGCTGCTGTTCCTTCCGGCGCTGTACGCTGCGGCGTTCCGCGTCCGGCGCGCGCCGGCCTAGAACGCGATGTAGCGCAGGACCGACGCCAGGTAGACGCTGTAGAGCAGCAGGAGCAGCACGCCCCGCACGCGCCCGATGCGGCCGTCCTTCAGCGGGAGCGTGAGTGCAACCGCGACGGCACCGAACGCGAGGGCGACGAACGCATCGCGCGGATGGAAGTGGATCGGGTGGATCATCGCCGCGATCGGAACGATGAACAGCCCGTTGAAGACGTTGCTGCCGAGGATGGTGCCGAGGCCGACCTCGTCGTGGCCGCGCAGTTTCGCCACGACCGTGGTGGCAATCTCCGGGACGGACGTACCGACCGCGACGATGGTGGCTCCGATGACGAACTCGTCCAGTCCGTAGGACAGCGCAATGCCGCGCGCGCCGCCGACGACCAGCGAACCGGCCATCGTCAGCAGCGCAAGGCCCGCGACCGCGGCGAGGGCCGTGCGGGCGTGTGACGCGGGAGTACCGTCCGCGGGTGTCCGCCGGCGCTGACGCGCGGCTTCGGTGACTGCCGCCGCCAGCCAGGCGACGAACCCGGTGAACATCACGACGCCCTCAAGGCTGGACACGACGCCGTCGGCGACGATCACGCACGTCAGCAGCGGGACCGCGAGTGCCACCGGGAAGTCCCGTCGGACGCTGTCGCGCGGGCACCGGATGCCCGAGATGATCAACGCGGATGCCAGGATCAATGACACGTTGACGACGTTGCTGCCGAGGGCATCGCCCATGCCGATCTGGGGCGCACCGGCGAGCGCGGCGCTGACGGACACGGACAGCTCCGGGCTGGACGTGGCGAAGGCCGCGACCGTGACCGCGACGATGCCCGGCGAGATCCGCAGCCAGCGGGCGATGCCGACCGCGCCGCGCACGAACAGCTCGCCGCCGAAGCCGGCGCAGACGATGCCCGCGAGCAGGGAAAGGTAAGCCTGCATGAGGCGTAGAGTAGCCGGCCTGCCGAGGGCGCCGCGCTATCGCTCGCCGTTCGCCTCGGCGAGGATCGATGCGGCCGCGTCCGCCAGCACCTGGCAGCCAAGCACGATGTCCTCGTCGCGGCTGTCCTCCGCGAAGTCGTGGCTGATGCCGCCGATCGACGGGATGAACAGCATGGCCGACGGCATGAATGCGGAGACGATCCCGGCATCGTGAAACGCGCCGCTCGGCATGCACTGCCATTGCCCCGGCGCGTGGCGTTGCGCCGCGGCTTCCACGTGAGCGCGCAGCACCGGATCCATCCGCGTGGGCAGGATCGGCGCGCGCGCAGGAACGGCTTCGACGGTGACGCCGCCGCGCGCATTCATGTCGGCGACGAGCCGGGCGGCGAGCGCCTCGAAGGCATCCATCGGACCCTCGGCGGCATCGCGGAACTGCAGGTCGAGTTCCGCGTATCCGGGCACGATCGACGCCGCGTTCGGCTCGATGCGCGCGCGGCCCATGGTCCACACGCTGCGTTCGCCGGCCACGCCGGGAAATTCCAGGTTGATCCGGTGCGCCAGTTCGTAGAGCGCAGCGGCCGCATCGCGCCGACGCGCCATCATGGTCGTACCGGCGTGGTTCTGCTGCCCGCGGAAGACGAAGCGGATCCCCCGCAGCCCGACGATGCCGGTCACGACGCCGATCCGGCGACCGGTGTCCTCCAGCTGCGGTCCCTGCTCGATGTGCGCCTCGATGAATCCGGCATAGCGTTCGCGCGCGAGCCGGAGACGCGGCACGTCGGCGAGCCCCGCGGCGCGAAGCGCATCGGCCAGGGCCACGCCGCGGCTGTCCCTGGCGTCCAGCTCGACCTCGGGTGCGAGCGTCCCGGTCAGCGAGCGGCTGCCAAGGCATCCGATGAAGCGCGACTCTTCGTCCTGGAACGAAACCGCGTCCACCGGCAGCGCGCGCGTTGCCCCGTCCGCGGCGAGCGAGCGCACGACCTCGAGCGCATAGATCACGCCCAGCGCACCGTCGAGCCAGCCGCCGGTCGGCTGGGTGTCCGAGTGCGAACCGATGAGGAGCGCCTTGCCAGCGCGGCGCGAACGCCCGAGCACGTTGCCGACGCCGTCGATCGTCGCCTCGAGACCGGCTTCCTCGTAGCGGCGCTTGAGCCAGCGCCGCGCGTCCATGTCGGCGGCGCTGAAGGCCGGCCGCACGACGCCGCGGCCCTGGGCGCCGATGGCGCGCAGTTCACGCAGGTCGGAGAGCAGGCGATCCTGATCGATACGAGGCATGGCCGCTATTCTATGAGGTGCTTCGGGCAGACGCGGCGAGTCGGCATCCGATGTCGCGGGTCCGGGTCCGCCGCGCGTTTCACTCGACCTCCAGGGAGCCACCCATGGGCAATGCGCCGGCTCGCGTGATCCTCGTCGCTTGCTGTCTTCTTGCGGCCTGCACGTCGCGGCAGCTCTACGACAGCGCCCAGGGCTGGCAGCGCAACGAGTGCAACCGGCTGGTCGATCTGCAGGACAGGAAGCGCTGCCTGGAGAGCACGGCCACGTCGTATGACGACTACAAGCGCCAGACGGACCCCGCGCGCGCGACGCGCTGACGAAGGGCCGGCGTCCGGGTCCGGGATCGTCCGACGCAGATGACGACCCCCGTCCTCATCAGGGAGGCGGAGCTGTCCGACTGCCGGGGCGTGGCGCAGATCCACGTCGACGCCTGGCGCACGGCCTACCGGCAGATCGTCGACCCTGGCTACCTTGCCTCCCTTTCCGTCGAGCGGCGTGAGCGGATGTGGAGGGAGGCAGTCGCCTCCGGGTCGCCCCGGTTGCTCGTCGCCAGGGACGGGCCGTCGATGCTCGGCTGGATTGCCTACGGCGCCTGCCGCGATGCCGATGCGACCCGCGCGCAGGGCGAGGTCTGGGCGCTCTACGTCGCCCCCGCTTCGTGGTCGCTCGGCGTGGGAAGGGCCCTGCTGCAGGAGGCCCTGGACCGGATGGCGGCCTCCGGCTTCGCCACGGCAAGTCTGTGGGTCATGAGCGGGAACGCGCGAGCCATCCGGTTCTACCGCTCCGGCGGCTTCCACGTCGAGGCGGACTCGGAGCAGGAGTTCGAACTGGGCGAGCAGCGCGTCAAGGAAGTGCGCATGTCGATCATCCTGACCGGCGCCGGTTCTGCGACGGTCGACGGCCGCGCCTAGATCGCGCGGCCGAAAGAGAAGGGGCGCCCACGGGCGCCCCTTTCCGCGTCCTGCCCCAGTCGGGTCAGAGCCGGATCAGACCCGCTTCCGGTACACGTGTTCGCGGGTGTCGACCTCGATCTTGTCGCCGGTCTGCACGAACAGGGGCACCATGATCTCGAAGCCGGTGGCGAGCTTCGCGCTCTTCATCACCTTGCCCGAGGTGTCCCCCTTGACGGCGGGCTCGGTCTGCACGACTTCGCGCACCACCGTGGTGGGCAGCTCGACGGAGATGGCGCGCCCCTCGTAGAAGACCACCGATACCGGCATGTTGTCTTCGAGATAGTTGAGCGCGTCACCCATGTTCTCGGCCTCGACCTCGAACTGGTTGTAGTCGGCATCCATGAAGGCGTACATCGGATCGGCGAAGTACGAGTAGGTGCAGTCCTTCTTGTCGAGGATCACCTGCTCCATCTTGTCGTCGGCCTTGAACACGACTTCGGTGCCGGAGTTGCTGAGCAGGCTCTTCAGTTTCATGCGTACGGTGGCCGAGTTGCGGCCGCCGCGGCTGTACTCGGCGCGCAGCACGACCATCGGGTCCTTGCCATGCATGATCACGTTGCCGGCGCGAATTTCCTGGGCGATTTTCATGACTGATTCTCTTGCGTTCGTCCGTACAGCGCCTCGTGGCGGACGGATGCGCGCGCGCAGTGACCTGTCGACGCGGCGCGGATAGGGGGCACAGCCGAATAGCCAGGCCAGGCTGCGCAAAGCCGGCTATTTTACCGTCGTTCCAGGACAAATGCGCGCAGGGCGGTCGCCAGGTCGGGTCGGGCCAGCAGGCGGGCCCGCCAGGCGTCGCAATGGGACCGCCAGGGCGGCCAGAGGGCCGGCGCCGGCAGGGCGAACCCCGCCCGCCCGGCGGGCGGCGGGTTCCGGCCCCCGAACCCGTTCCATTCCATTGCGGCGCGTTCGACGGCGGCCGCCAGGTCGGCCGCCGTGTCGGCGAGGAAGCGCCGGTTGAACGCCGCCAGCTTCGCTTCGTGCGCACGGTCGTCTTGCGGGTAGATCTGCCACAGGAACGGCTTGCCGGCCCATTGCGCGCGCACGAACGAATCTTCGCCCCGCACCAGGTTCAGGTCGCACGACCACAGCAGGTGGTCGTACGCGGTCTGCGGCAGCGCCGGCAGGTAGTGCGCGCGCAGGGGCCCGCGGCGGCCCGCGGATCCGAGCTGGTCGCGCACCTGGCGTGCGGCAAGCCCGGGAGTGACGAGCAGCAGGGTCGGGGCGGCGGACAACGCATCGAGCAGGGCCGGCAGCGCCGGGTTGGCGTAGCAGAACACGCTCACGCAACGCTCGCTGGCCGCGCGCTCGATGCCCTGCGCCTGCAGCCACTGTGCGGCGTTGAATGCAGCGAGCCGCTTCTCTAGGTCCGGCTCGTGCAGCAGGCCGCCGCTGCGTTCGGTGAACCCGGGGTAGAAGAACCACTTGTCCAGGCCCTGCCCGGGTCCGCTCAGTTGCGGCGAGCGCAGGCCGTGATTGCGATCGACATAGTCCTCGGCGCTCAGGTATTCGAGGTTGATCCAGACCGGCGGCGGTTCGCGCACTGACATCCGCTGCACGAAGCCCGTTGGCAATCGGCAGCCGAACGCCTCGATCACGGCGGCGCCGGGCGCGGTGCTCGCGTCATCGTCCGCCGGCCATGCGCGGATCTCGACCCCAGGCGCTCCGTGGGGGGCCATCCATGCCAGCGGACCCGCATCATCGGTCCACAGCCGCACGCGGTCGCCGCGCGCCGCGAGGTCCGCCGACAGACGCCAGCACACGCCGATGTCCCCGTAGTTGTCGACAACGCGGCAGAAGACGTCCCAGTCCATGGACGGATTATCGCGGCGACTCGCCTGGTCTCGCCGCGCGGGACGTGGCGCCGCCCCCGGACGTGAGGTCCGGTTGCGGCCCGGGCGACGGGTGGCGGGAGCCAGAGGGATGTCCAGGCTCGACCACCGCCGCCGAGGTGTGCACACTGCACCCGGATTGACCAAGGTCACGGCAGCTCGACCATGCCGACCGACTATCTTGTTGCGGAAAGGCTGAACGGGAGGCGTTGACATGACTCACATCGTCATCATGGGTGCCGGGCTCGGCGGCATGCCGATGGCCTACGAAATGCAGGAGCAGCTCAGGCCCGGCGACAAGCTCACGGTCGTGAACAACGGCCCGAACTTCCATTTCGTCCCGTCCAATCCCTGGGTCGCGGTCCGGTGGCGCAAGCGCGCGGAAATCGAGTTCGCAGCCGCCCCGTATCTTGCGAAGAAGGGCATCGCGTACAACGGGGCAGGGGTCAAGCGCGTCCATCCCGACCGCAATCAGCTCGAGCTGGGCGACGGCACGCTGCTCGATTACGACTATCTCATCATCGCCACCGGACCCAAGCTCGCGTTCGACGAGATCGAGGGGCTTGGTCCCGAGGGCCACACGCAGTCGGTCTGCCATGTCGATCACGCGGAACGGGCCGCCAGCGCGTGGGACGCGTTCGTCGAGGCACCGGGTCCGATCGTGGTCGGAGCGGTCCAGGGCGCCTCGTGCTTCGGCCCTGCCTACGAGTTCGCCTTCATCATGGAAACGGACCTGCGGCGTCGCAAGATCCGCGATCGGGTGCCGATGACCTTCGTGACCTCGGAACCCTACATCGGTCATCTGGGGCTTGGCGGCGTCGGGGACTCGAAGACCATGCTCGAGTCGGCGCTGCGCGACAAGCACGTCAAGTGGATCTGCAACGCCAAGGTGACCAAGGTCGAGGCCGGGACGATGCACGTGACCGAGCACGACGAGGAAGGCAAGCCGAAGAAGGAACACGCCCTTCCGTTCAAGTACTCGATGATGCTTCCGGCGTTCAAGGGGATCGACGCGGTGTTCGGCATCGAGGGACTGACCAACCCGCGCGGCATGATCTCCATCGATGCCAACCAGCGCAATCCGAAGTACCGGAACATCTTCGCGGTCGGCGTGTGCGTGGCCATCCCGCCGGTCGAGGCGACGCCCGTGCCCACGGGTGCACCCAAGACCGGCTTCATGATCGAGTCGATGGTGACCGCCACCGCCCACAACATCCGGGCCGAGCTCGACGGCAAGCCGGCGGACGAAAGGGCGACGTGGAACGCCGTGTGCCTGGCCGACATGGGCGACACCGGGATCGCGTTCGTCGCCCTGCCGCAGATCCCGCCGCGCAACGTCAACTGGTTCTCGCAGGGCAAGTGGGTGCACCTCGCCAAGATCGCCTTCGAGAAGTACTTCATCCGGAAGATGAAGAAGGGGACTTCCGAGCCTTACTACGAGAAGCAGGTGATGAGCATGCTCGGCATCGCCAAGCTCAAGAAGTAGCGCCCTGCCGCGCACTGCCGTCCGCCGACTCCGGGACCGCCGTCGAGAAAGCGAGTTGCTGCGACCGCCCGGAACATGCGCCGGGCGCGCGGCCTGTCAGGGCGTTCGGGCGCCGGCGGAACTCAGGCGTGGCTGCCCGGCGCTCTCAGGATCATGTACGCGATCAGGACCGCGCCCGCCGGCACGCCGACGGAGGACGCGCCGAGTACCGGTCCGCGCGTCGACCCCGGCACGCTGCCTCCGTACATGAGCAGGAGGCTCGAGCACATGACGAGCGTTGCGACCTCGTGCAGATAGAACTGGACGCTCGCGATCGCGTACGCGATCGAACAAGGCGGGAACTTCCGGTCGAATCCCGTCCCGCACCTCCGTTTCAAAGGCGTCGGGTCGTCGACGCCTGCTCCCTGCGTCAAGAGAAGCCGGGATGCAGCGGGGCCGCCCTGCCGGAAACCTCCCAGGCTTTCGCGAGTTCGCGGTCCGGCACATTGATCGAAAAGACCTCTCTCAGCGTCGACCGCAGCGCGGCCTCGCTTTCGATCTGGCGGCGCTCCTTCTCGCCCGCCAGCGATCTCCACGTCAGCGTGCGATTGAAGAGCGCGTAACGCCCGCCCGGTACTGGCACCGCCGCGATCAGGTTGTTGGAGAACAGGCCATTCGGCCGGGTGGCGGTGTGCCAGTTCTGCTGCACGTAGTCCGGCGGCAGGTGCCGCGAGAAGTCGAAGCGGTAGACGTCGACCCACTCGCCGCCGAGTTCGGCCTGCAGCACGCGATCCTCGTCGTCAGCAACGAGGCGCACGTTTTCATGGGACGTCTTCTGCACCTCGTCCCATCGCATCATGACGGGGGCAGTGAGGGTCAGGCCGCCGAAGCCGGCATCCACGAGCGCCTGTCCGCCGGGAAGGTCGACGCACAGGACCATGTGGCTGCGTGGCGTCATCACGTCGTTCGGTACGCCGTACCGCACGCGCGCCGACAGCCCTCTTACCTGGAACCCCAGTTCATCGAGCGCAGCCCGGAGGAGGGAGTTCTGTTCGTAGCAGTAGCCGCCGCGTCCGGCGTGAACGAGCTTTGCTTCGAGCGCGTCGAGTTCGAGTTCGGGCGGCCCGTCGACAAGCACCGACACATTCTCGAAGGTGATGGCCATCGCATGATGCCGGGCGATGGCCGCCAGGACCGCGGGCGTTGGCGTACGCGGGCCTTCATAGCCGATCCGGCGCAGATATGCGGCGATGTCCATGGCCTCGACCTTGGGGCGCGGGACTGCACGAAGCTCGGGCAGGCTCGCTTCGCACCTTCCTCGAGGAAGCCACGGATGGTGTCCCTGAAGAATGTGCGGTGCTGCTGGGCGACACGAACCCTAGCCAACAAACTGCTGCGTGACAATGACCGGTTCGACGCGAAGCGGAAAGGCGAGCGTGCGCTTCCGTTGATGTCCGGAGCCAACTCCGGGCTGTGGCGGCGGGCAGGGACGCCGCGCCCGGGATCGGCGGCAAGCACCCGATGCGGACGCGCCCTCCGCGAATCAATCGAACGACAGCGTGTACACCAGGTCGAGCGCCGTCGTGCTGCCTGCCCGCGCGATCACCGACAGCCGGCGCGTGAGCTGGTAATTCAGCGCGACGAAGTACGCCGCGCTCGACAGTCCCTGCTCGAAGGTCAGGTACAGGTCCTCGTTGATGCGCTT
>Ga0316195_10000515_pt1 | contig 15654 bp, 15 predicted proteins | sample Phised1_MG_FD_204937 | JGI IMG/M metagenome (GOLD analysis project Ga0316195, IMG submission 204937) | Coastal sediment microbial communities from Maine, United States - Phippsburg sediment 1 | ecosystem: Environmental > Aquatic > Marine > Coastal > Sediment | place: USA: Maine | collected... | reverse complement strand
CAGCAGGCGGTCCGCGGCATGCAGGCCCGCGTACGAGAAGCGGTCGCGATCCGACAGCCACATCTCGTTGACCGCGTCGTTCTCGAGCGGCAGCACGCGCATCACGCGCTGGTTCTTGACCTGCACGATCAGGTTGGCGCCGAGCGAGTCGTGCGGGCTGATCGACTTGCGGCGCGACAGCTCCCACGGCCGCGCCTCGTAGCGGAACGGCCGGCTGGTCAGGGCGCCGACCGGGCACAGGTCGATCATGTTGCCCGACAGTTCGGAATCGACGCTGCGCCCGACGAAGCTCATGATCTCCGAGTGCTCGCCGCGGCCCGCCATCCCGAGCTCCATCTGGCCGGCGATCTCCTGCCCGAAGCGCACGCAGCGCGTGCAGTGGATGCAACGGCTCATCTCCTCGGCGGAAATCAGCGGTCCCATCGACTTGTGGAACACGACGCGCTTGGGCTCCGCGTAGCGGCTGGCGGATCCGCCGTAGCCGACAGCGAGGTCCTGCAGCTGGCACTCGCCGCCCTGGTCGCAGATCGGGCAGTCGAGCGGGTGATTGATCAGCAGGAACTCCATCACCGACTTCTGGGCCTGCTTCGCCTTGTCGGACTGGGTGTGCACGACCATGCCGGGGGTCACCGGCGTCGCGCACGCCGGCAGCGGCTTGGGCGCCTTCTCGACGTCCACCAGGCACATCCGGCAGTTCGCGGCGATGCTGAGCTTCTTGTGATAACAGAAGTGCGGCACGTAGATGTCCAGCCGGTTGGCGGCCTCCATCACCATGGAGCCTTCCGGCACCTCGACCTTGCGGCCGTCGATCTCGACTTCGACCATGGCTACCTGGCGCAGCTCGTGTACGCGAGCGCTGCGCGCTCGCACGTGCACTCGCTGCGATTAGTTTGATGGACAAGCTTGGGGCGGCCCGGCGCTTGTCCATTCGGCAAAAGCACGAAAAGGCGTCGTTGCGCCGGGCTCATAGGTACCCCGGCACGACGCAGGACTTGTGTTCGACGTGGTGCTCGAACTCGCTGCGGAAATGCCTGACGAACGCGCGCACCGGCATCGCCGCGGCGTCGCCGAGGGCGCAGATGGTGCGGCCCTGGATGTTGTCGGCGACGGAATTCAGCAGGTCGAGGTCCTCGGGACGCCCCTGCCCGTTCTCGATGCGGTGCACGACGCGGTACAGCCACCCGGTCCCCTCGCGGCACGGCGTGCACTGGCCGCACGACTCCTCGTAATAGAAATACGACAGCCGCTCGAGCGAACGCACCATGCAGCGCGTCTCGTCCATCACGATCACGGCCCCCGAGCCGAGCATCGAGCCCGCCTTCGCGATCGAGTCGTAGTCCATGTCGGTGGCCATCATCACGTCGCCCGGCAGCACCGGCATCGACGAGCCGCCCGGGATGACCGCCTTGATCCGGCGCCCGCCACGCATGCCGCCCGCCAGTTCGAGCAGCTTCGCGAACGGCGTGCCGAGCGGAACCTCGTAGTTGCCGGGAGCCTCGACGTCGCCCGACACGGAAAAGATCTTGGTGCCGCCGTTGTTCGGCTTGCCGAGGTTCAGGAACGCCTCGCCGCCCTGGTTGATGACGAACGGCACCGCGGCGAAGGTCTCGGTGTTGTTGATCGTGGTGGGCTTGCCGTACAGGCCGTAGCTCGCCGGGAACGGCGGCTTGAAGCGCGGCTGGCCCTTCTTGCCTTCGAGCGACTCGAGCAGCGCGGTCTCCTCGCCGCAGATGTAGGCGCCGTATCCGTGCGACGCGTGCAGGTCGAACGAGAAGTCCGACCCCATCAGCTTCCGGCCGAGGTAGCCCGCCTTGTAGGCCTCCTCCAGCGCCTCCTCGAAGCGCCGGTACTCAGCCCAGATCTCGCCGTGGATGTAGTTGTAGCCCACGCTGATGCCCATCGCGTAGGCCGCGATCGCCATCCCCTCGATGACCATGTGCGGGTTGTAGCGGAGGATGTCGCGGTCCTTGAACGTGCCCGGCTCGCCCTCGTCGGAGTTGCACACGAGGTACTTCTGGCCGGGGAACTGCCGCGGCATGAAGCTCCACTTCAGGCCCGTCGGAAAGCCCGCGCCGCCGCGACCGCGCAGCGCCGATTTCTTCACTTCGGCGATCACCGCGTCCGCGGGAACCTTCTCGGTCAGGATCTTGCGCAGGGCCGCATAGCCGCCGCGCTCCTCGTAGTCGCGCAGCCGCCAGTTGTCGCCGGTCAGGCCGGCCAGGATCACCGGTTTCAGGTGCCGCCCGTGGAAGCAGGTCTGTGCGCTCATCGGCCTACTTCGCCTGCTTCAGTTCGGCCAGCAGGGCATCGAGCTTCCCGTTGCTCATGAAGCTCTCCATGCGGGTGTTGTTGACCAGCAGCACCGGGGCGTCGCCGCAGGCGCCGAGGCACTCGCCTTCCTTCAGCGTGAAGCAGCCGTCGCCGGTGGTCTCGCCGAAGCCGATGCCGAGCTTCTCCTTCAGGTGCGCGGCGGCGCGGTTCGCGCCGGACAGCGCGCACGGCAGGTTGGTGCACAGCGTGATCTTGAAGCGGCCCGCCGGCTCGAGGTTGTACATGCCGTAGAAGCTCGCGACCTCGTAGACGGCGATCGCGGGCATGCCGAGGTAGTTGCCGACCTCCTCGATGACTTCCTGGGAAAGCCAGCCCAGCTGGCCCTGGGCGATCGCAAGCGCCGCCATCACCGCGGAGGCCTTGTGCTCGGCGGGAAACTTGGCGATCTCGCGATCGATCAGCCGATACGACTCGGGCGACAGCAGCACGGAACTGTTCGGCAGCGCGCTCATGGCCTAGCGGTCGATCTCGCCGAACACGATGTCCTGCGTGCCGATGATCGCCACGGCGTCCGCGATCATGTGGCCGCGCGCCATCTCGTCGAGCGACTGCAGGTGCGCGAAGCCGGGCGCGCGGATCTTCAGCCGGTACGGCTTGTTCGCGCCGTCGGCCACGAGGTAGATCCCGAACTCGCCCTTGGGGTGCTCGACCGCGGCGTACACCTCGCCCGGCGGCACGTGGAAGCCCTCGGTGAACAGCTTGAAGTGGTGGATCAGGTCTTCCATGCCGGTCTTCATGTCGACGCGCGGCGGCGGTGCGACCTTGTGGTTGTCCGTCATGACCGGTCCCGGATTGGCGCGCAGCCAGTCGACGCACTGCCGGATGATGCGGTTGCTCTGGCGCATTTCCTCGACGCGGACCAGGTAGCGGTCGTAGCAGTCGCCGTTCCTGCCGATCGGGATCCCGAAGTCGAGCCGGTCGTAGACTTCGTACGGCTGCTTGCGCCGCAGGTCCCACTCGATCCCGGAGCCGCGCAGCATCGGGCCGGTGAAGCCCATCTGCAGCGCCCGCTCGGGCGACACGACGCCGATGCCCACGAGCCGCTGCTTCCAGATCCGGTTGTCGGTCAGCAGCGTCTCGTACTCGTCGACGTGCTTCGGGAAGCGCTTCGCGAAGTCCTCGATGAAGTCGAGCAGCGAGCCCTGCCGGTTCTCGTTCAGCCTGCGGACGTCCTGCGCATCGCGGTACTTCGAGGCCCGGTACTGCGGCATCGAATCCGGCAGGTCGCGGTAGACGCCGCCGGGACGGTAGTAGGCCGCGTGCATGCGCGCGCCGGACACCGCCTCGTACATGTCCATCAGGTCCTCGCGCTCGCGGAAGGCATAGAGGAACACCGCCATCGCGCCGACGTCGAGGCCGTGCGCCCCGAGCCACAGCAGGTGGTTCAGCAGGCGCGTGATCTCGTCGAACATCACGCGGATGTACTGGGCACGCAGCGGCACCTCGACGCCGAGGAGCTTCTCGATCGCCATCACGTAGGCGTGCTCGTTGCACATCATCGACACGTAGTCGAGCCGGTCCATGTAGGGCACCGACTGCAGGAAGGTCCGCGTCTCCGCGAGCTTCTCGGTTGCCCGGTGCAGCAGGCCGATGTGCGGGTCGGCGCGCTGTATCACCTCGCCGTCGAGCTCGAGCACGAGCCGCAGCACCCCGTGCGCCGCCGGATGCTGCGGACCGAAGTTCAGCGTGTAGTTCTTGATGTCGGCCACGACCTATCTTCCCTGGCCGTAGGAGTCTTCGCGGATCACGCGCGGCACGATCTCGCGCGGCTCGATGGTGACCGGCTGGTACACGACCCGACGCTGCTCGGGGTCGTAGCGCATCTCGACGTACCCGGACACCGGGAAGTCCTTGCGGAACGGATGCCCGATGAACCCGTAGTCCGTGAGGATGCGGCGCAGGTCGGGATGTCCCTCGAACACGATGCCGTACAGGTCGAACGCCTCGCGCTCGTACCAGTTGGCGCAGCTCCAGACGTCGTTCAGCGAGGCGATCAGCGGCAGGTCGTCGTCGGGACAGAACGTCCGCACCCGCAGGCGCCAGTTGTGGGTGACCGACAGCAGGTGCAGCACCACCGCGTAGCGCGGCCCGTCCCACGCGCCTTCGCCGTAGGACGAGTAATCCATGCCCGCGAGGTCGATCAGTTCCTCGAACCCCAGTCGCGGGTCGTCGCGCAGGACGCGCGCGATTGCCGCGTGATCGCCGGGCCGCACGCGCAGCGTCACCTCGTCGAGCGCCACGGTGATGTCCGGCGCACGGTCCGCGAGGACGGTCTGGAGACTCTGGACGAGCGTGTCGAGGCGGCTCATGTCGGCGGGTCGTCGATCAGCGCGCGATCGTGTTCGTGCGGCGGATCTTGTTCTGCAGCTGGATGATCCCGTAGATCAGCGCCTCGGCCGTCGGCGGACAGCCGGGAACGTAGATGTCGACCGGGACGATGCGATCGCAGCCGCGCACCACCGAGTAGCTGTAGTGGTAGTAGCCGCCGCCATTGGCGCACGAACCCATGCTGATCACCCAGCGCGGCTCCGCCATCTGGTCGTACACCTTGCGCAGCGCCGGCGCCATCTTGTTGCACAGCGTGCCGGCCACGATCATCACGTCGGACTGGCGCGGGCTCGGACGGAAGAAGATGCCGAAGCGATCGAGGTCGTAGCGCGCGGCGCCGGCGTGCATCATCTCGACGGCGCAGCAGGCCAGGCCGAAGGTCATGGGCCACAGCGAGCCCGTCTTCGACCAGTTGACGAGCTTGTCGACGCTCGTCGTCACGAAGCCTTCGTTGAATACGCCTTCGATGCCCATCAGCGCCCCCGCCCGGCAGTCGCGAAGGACTGCCGCGCCCCGGACGGACGCAGCGAACGGATGCGAGCCCTGGCGTTGTTCGTCCTCATTCCCAGTCCAGTGCGCCCTTCTTCCATTCGTAGATGAAGCCCACGGTCAGGATCGCCAGGAACAGCATCATCGACCAGAAGCCGATGCTCCAGGCACCGAGGTCGCCGAGCACGACGGCCCACGGGAAGAGGAACGCGATCTCGAGGTCGAACAGGATGAACAGGATCGCGACGAGGTAGTAGCGGACGTCGAACTTCATGCGCGCGTCCTCGAAGGCCTCGAAGCCGCACTCATACGGAGACAGTTTTTCCGGGTCGGGCTTGCGCGGGCCGAGCAACGCGCCGAGAAGCATCGGCGCGGCGCCGATCAGCAGCCCCACCAGGATGAAAAGCAGGATCGGAACGTAGGTCTCGGGATTCACTTTGACCTTCTATCGAGCCACTTAACAAAAACGGCAGCGGCCTGACCCTCGTGAGGTCGCGGACGCACTGCCGGTCATCGCCGCTCGCGCGGCTTCGTTGCCCTGGTGCCGACGGTGAGACTCGAACTCACACGGCTTTCGCCGCCACCCCCTCAAGATGGTGTGTCTACCAATTCCACCACGTCGGCAGGGCGCAAAACCCGCCGGATTCTACTAGATCGGCTTGCACGACGCGGCTCCGCCCGCGTCGCTCGCGCGCGTACCGCGATGCCTACTTCGGGATCTGGTCCGACTTCGACGGAACCGGCGCATCCGGGCTGGCGGGAGCCGCCGCCGGAGCCGGCGCCGGAGTTGCGCCTGCCGGAGCGGAACCGGGAATCTGCGATGCCGGCGAGGGTATGTCCTTCGGCGCGGCCGGGGCCGTTCCCTGCGGAACGGTGCCCATCACGCCAGTGCCATCGGTGGCCGGGCGCTTGGTCGCGGTCCCGAAGTACGCCAGGCCGAGCGTCGCGACGAAGAACACGGTGGCGACGGCCGCGGTGGTCCGTGAAAGGAAGTTCGCTGATCCGGTGGCGCCGAACAGGCTGCCGGACGCGCCACCGCCGAACGCGGCGCCCATGTCCGCGCCCTTGCCATGCTGCAGCAGCACGAGAACGATGATCGCGATCGCAGAGACGACCTGCACGACGATCAGCAACGTAATCAACCAGGTCATGAATGCTCCTCGAGTGTTCCTAGGTGCCGACGGCCATGCAGATGGCGAGAAAGTCGGCCGCCGACAGCGACGCGCCGCCGATCAAGCCGCCATCGATGTCGGGTTGAGAAAAGAGTTCCGCGGCATTCGCGGGCTTTACGCTGCCGCCGTACAGGATGCGCAGCGCTGCCGCCGACGCGCGGTCGCGCTCGACCACCTGCGCGCGCAGGGCGGCGTGCACTTCCTGGGCCTGCCGGGGCGTCGCGTTGCGCCCGGTGCCGATCGCCCAGACCGGCTCGTAGGCAAGCGCTCCACGCGCCAGCGCCGCCTCGCCGATCGCACCGAGCACCGCCGCCAGTTGCGTGCGCACGACCTCCTGCGTTCGTCCGGCCTCGCGCTCGGCGAGGGTCTCGCCGACGCAGACGATCGGACGCAGACCGGCCTGCAGCGCGCGCGCCGCCTTGGCCGCCACCACCGCGTCGGTTTCGCCATGCAGCTGCCGTCGTTCGGAGTGCCCGACGATCACCCAGCGGCAGCCGACGTCGGCCAGCATCTCGCCCGCCACGTCGCCGGTGAACGCGCCCGCGGTCCGTTCGGACAGATCCTGCGCGCCGAGCTCCGCCGGGGCCACCGAGCGGCCGAGGGTGCACAGGTACGGAAACGGCGCGCACACCACGACGTCGCAGTGAAGCGACGCGGCCCTGGCAACGAACGCCGCGGTCCAGTCCGCATTGGACGCGAGCGAACCGTTCATCTTCCAGTTGGCCGCCACCAGAGGACGACGCTGCGCCGTCATGCCCTGCCCTCCCCGACCATTCGCTTCTCCGAGTCCGGTCCTGCGGCCAGCACGATCTTCCCGATGTGCTGGCTCGATTCCATCAGTGCGTGGGCCGCGGACGCCTGCGCGAGCGGGAACGTCCGGAACAGCATCGGCTTGATGCGACCGGCCTCGATCAGCGGCCACACGACCGTGCGCAGGCGCTGCGCGATCGCGGCCTTGAACGCGACGGAACGCGGCCGCAGCGTCGACCCGGTCACCGTCAGGCGACGCCGCAGCAGCGCGGCCAGGTCGAGCTGGGCCTTGCTGCCCCCGAGCAGCGCGATGACGGCCAGCCGGCCATCGTCGGCCAGGCATTCGATCTGCCGCGGCAGGTAGTCCCCTGCCACCATGTCGAGGATCACGTCGACACCCCGGCCGCCAGTGGCTTCCCTCGTCACCGCGACGAAGTCTTCCGTGCGGTAATTGATCGCGCGCTCCGCGCCAAGTTCCACGCAGGCGCGGCACTTCTCGTCGCTGCCCGCCGTCGCATACACGGTGTTGCCCAGCGCACGGGCCAGCTGGATCGCGGCAACGCCGATGCCGCTGGTGCCGCCCTGCACCAGCAGGGTCTCGCCCGGCGCGAGTCCGGCGCGGTCGAAGACGTTGCTCCACACGGTGAAGTACGTCTCCGGCAATCCGGCCGCCTCGGCGAAGCTCAGGCCACGCGGCACCGGCAGGCACTGCGCGATCGGCGCCGCGCACAGCTCCGCGTAACCGCCGCCGGCGACGAGGGCGCACACCGCGTCCCCGACACTGAAACCGCTGCCGGCGAGATCGCCCGATTCGATCGTTCCGGCGACTTCGAGGCCGGGCAGGTCCGAGGCGCCCGGCGGCGGCGCATAGCCGCCCTTGCGCTGCAGGACATCCGGGCGATTCACACCCGCCGCCTGCACGCGGATCAGCACCTCGCCCGCGCCGGCCGCGGGGGCCGGGCGCTCGGAGAGTTGCAGCATGTCGGGCCCGCCGGGCCGGAGGATCTCGATCGCTTTCATTCAAGAGAGAGGGGCGCCGCAGCGCCCCTCCTGGCGCCCGTTCGCTACTGCTGCTGGGCAGCCGCCGCAGCGGCACCTTCGCCGGCGACAGCCTTCATCGACAGGCGCACGCGGCCCTTCTCGTCGGCCTCGATCACCTTGACCTTCACCGCCTGGCCTTCCTTCAGGTAGTCGGCGACCGCATTGACGCGCTCGTTGGCGATCTGCGAGATGTGCAGCAGGCCGTCGCGTCCCGGCAGGATCTGCACGATCGCGCCGAAGTCCAGCAGGCGCAGCACCGTGCCGTCGTAGATCTTGCCGACCTCGACCTCGGCCGTCAGCTCCATGATGCGGCGCTGGGCTTCCTTGCCCTTCTCCTGGTCGACGCTGGCGATGATCACGGTGCCGTCGTCCTCGATGTCGATCTGCGTGCCCGTTTCCTCGGTCAGCGCGCGGATCACCGCGCCGCCCTTGCCGATCACGTCCCGGATCTTCTCGGGGTTGATCTTCATCTTGATCAACCTCGGAGCGAAGGCGGACAGTTCGCCGCGCGAGGCGCCGAGCGCGTCCTGCATCTTCTGCAGGATGTGCATGCGGCCTTCCTTCGCCTGCGCCAGCGCCACGTGCATGATCTCGCGGGTGATGCCCTCGATCTTGATGTCCATCTGCAGCGCCGTGATGCCGTTGACGGTGCCCGCCACCTTGAAGTCCATGTCGCCGAGGTGGTCCTCGTCGCCGAGGATGTCGGACAGCACGGCGAACTTGTTGCCGTCCTTGATCAGGCCCATCGCGACGCCCGCGACGTGCGCCTTCAGCGGAACGCCGGCATCCATCAGGGCCAGGCAGCCGCCGCAGACCGAGGCCATCGAGGACGAACCGTTCGACTCGGTGATCTCGGACACCACGCGCAGCGAATACTGGAAGTCGTCGTAGCTCGGCAGCACCGCGACCAGCGAGCGCTTGGCAAGGCGGCCGTGGCCGATCTCGCGGCGCTTCGGCGTGCCGACGCGCCCGGTCTCCCCGGTGGCGAACGGCGGCATGTTGTAGTGCATCATGAAGCGCTCGCGGTACTCGCCCATCAGCGCGTCGATGATCTGCTCGTCCTGCTTGGTGCCCAGCGTCGCGGTGACGAGCGCCTGCGTCTCGCCGCGCGTGAACAGCGCCGAGCCGTGCGTGCGCGGCAGCACCCCAAGGCGGATCTCGATCGGGCGGATGGTCCGGGTGTCGCGGCCGTCGATGCGCGGCTCGCCGCTCAGGATCTGGCCGCGGACGATCTTGGCCTGCAGGTCGAACAGGATCGAGTCGACCGCGTTGTCGTCCGCCTTCGGCTGGCCAGCGGCGGCCTCGGCCTCCAGCTGCGCCCACACTTTCGTGTAGATGTCCTTGATCTTCTGCGACCGGGCCTGCTTGTTGCGGACCTGGTAGGCGTCCTTGAGGTCCTGGCCGGCGATCTGGATCAGCTTCGCCGCCAGCGCCTCGTTCTGGGTTGCCGGCTGCCAATCCCACGCCGGCTTGCCGGCGTCGCGCACAAGTTCGTGGATTGCATTGATCGCCGCCTGCATCTGGGCGTGGCCGTGCATCACGGCGCCCAGCATCACGTCCTCCGGCAGCTGGTCCGCCTCGGACTCGACCATCAGCACCGCGCGCTCGGTCCCCGCGACGACCAGGTTGAGGCGCGAATCCTTCAGCTGCGAGGCCGTCGGGTTGGTCACGTACTGCCCGTCGACGTAGCCGACGCGGCAGGCGCCGACCGGGCCCTTGAACGGGATGCCCGACAGCGACAGCGCGGCCGACGCCCCGATCATCGCCGGGATGTCGGGGTCGATCTCGGAATCGACCGACAGCACGTGGACGATCACGTGCACTTCATTGAAGAAGCCGTCCGGAAACAACGGGCGGATCGGGCGGTCGATCAGGCGCGACGTCAGGGTCTCCTTCTCCGACGGGCGACCCTCGCGCTTGAAGAATCCCCCGGGGATGCGGCCCGCGGCGTAGGTCTTCTCGATGTAGTCGACGGTCAGGGGAAAGAAGTCCTGGCCCGGCTTGGCTTCCTTGCGGGCCACCACGGTGGCCAGCACCACGGTGTCGTCCATCGAGACCAGGCAGGCTCCACCGGCCTGGCGTGCGATCTCACCCGTTTCCAGCGTGACGGTGTGCGCACCGTACGCGAACTTCTTGACCACTTTATCGAACACTTGGCGTTCCTTTCTTGATTGGCTCGGTCGCACGACGCTCGATCCGGTGCGACCCGGCACGCTGCGGTATCGACGACTCGGTCCCGGTTTCGGTCCTTACGTCCATATCGCAGCACGCGGTTGGGCCGGACACAGCGCAGCAGCCCGCGTGGATCACTCCGCGCAGGCTGCCTGCATGCATGTCCGGGTCATTGACTACTTGCGCAGTCCGAGGCTGTCGATAAGCCCCTTGTACGCCTCGGGGTTCTTGCCCTTCAGGTAGTCGAGGAGCTTGCGGCGACGGCTCACCATCTTCAGCAGCCCGCGACGCGAATGGTGATCCTTCACGTGGGCCTTGAAGTGGTCGGTCAGCTCGTTGATACGCGCCGTCAGGAGCGCGATCTGGACTTCGGGCGAGCCGGTGTCCGCCTTGGCCCGCTGGTACTTGGCGACGATTTCCGACTTATTGATATCTGCAACTGCCATGATTTCCCTTTCGACTGATGAACACGCGGACACGGAAGGATGGGCCGTGCCGTGAAAGCCCGAGATTATAGCCCGATCGGGCCACCCGGCCGGCGCTCCCGACGGGAGGCCCCGGACCGGGGCCGCAGGCGGCATCAGGAAGCCGGCCAGGCCAGCCGGCAGGTCGTCGGCCGGGCCGTGTCCGAGGCCGGAATCGCCCGCTCGGACCGGAAGCCGTAGCCGCTGCCCTCGACGTCGAACCGGACTCCCGGCGCGCCCTGCTTGTCCAGCACGGACACCACCAGGGGGCCGATCAGCTGATGGTCCGCGGCCCGCATGGTCACCGTTCCCAGCGGATTGCCCTCCGCCGGCCCGTAGGTCATGCCGGACAGTGCGCGCGCCACGGCCAGTGCGTCGGTGCTCCCCGCCCCTTCGATCGCGCGGACCAGCATCTCCAGCATGACGACCGTCCTGGCCTGGAAGTAGTCCGCCCTGGGGTCCGGGTAGCGCTGCCGGAACGCCTCGTAGACGCGCTCCATGCTGGCCGGGGGCGCATTCGGATGCCATTCCGCCACGGCCCGCACCCGCCCGACGCCGGCCGCGCCGAAGGTCGCGGGCGCCCCGAGCCCGTTCCCGTAGAACGTGTAGAAGTTGGCCTTCAGTCCGGATTCACGGGCCGCGCGCACCAGCAGGGTCAGGTCGTTGCCCCAGTTGCCGGTGATCACCGTATCGGCGCCGCTCGCCTTGATCTTCTCCACATAAGGGGCGAAGTCGCGCACACGGCCGACCGGATGCAGGTCCTCTCCGACGATGCGGACACGGGGCAGCCGCTCGCCCAGCATCGACTTCGCCTGCGCCGCCACTTCGCGACCGAAGCTGTAGTCCTGGTTCAGCAGATAGACGCGCCGGGCCGATGGGTCCGCGGCCAGCGCTTCGACCAGGGCGGCCATCCGCATCTCCACGTGGGCGTCGAAGCGGAAGTGCCAGGGGCTGCACCGCTCGTTGGTCAGTGACGGATCGACCGCGGAGTAGTTGAGGTAGAGCACCCGCCGCGCCGGGCTGCGCTCGTTGTGCCGGTTCACCGCTTCGATCAGCGCGGCCGCCACGGCCGAGCTGTTGCCCTGCAGGACGAAGCCGACCGGCTGGTCGGTCGCCCGCCGCAGCATCACAAGCGCCTCCTCGACCTGGCCCTTGGAGTCCAGGGTCATCAGCTGCAGCGGGCGCCGCCCTCCGGGCAGGTCGACGCCACCGCGGGCATTGATGAGTTCGATCGCGAATGTCAGGTTGCGCGCGACCGCCTCGCCCGCATTGGCGAACGGACCCGAGAACGCCTCGATCATCGCGAGGCGGATCGGCTCGGGTCGCGCCGGCTCGGCGGACTGCGCGACCGCGAGCAGTGGCAGCACCGCGACGAGCAGGGCGGCGGCCAGGCCCCACCTGCGCGCGGGCCGGATCCAGCGTCGGGCCGTTTCCGCGGCGCGCCTCAGGGCGTCATGGAGGTCTGAGGATTCAGGCGCTCGGCCGTCGTGTAGAGCTTGTTCAGCGCGTTCACGTAGGCCTTCGCCGAAGCGGCGATGATGTCCGGGTCCGCGCCCACCCCGTTCACGATGCGGCCGGCGCGGGCCAGCCGCACGGTGACCTCGCCCTGCGACTCGGTGCCCGTCGTGATGGCGTTCACCGAATAGAGCAGCAGCTCGGATCCGCTCTTGACCTGGCTCTCGATGGCCCTGAGCGTGGCATCGACCGGGCCGTTGCCGTCGGACTCCGCGCGCAGTTCCTGGTGCCCGACCGACAGCACGACCGTGGCGTGCGGACGCTCGCCGGTCTCGGAGTGCTGCGCCATGGAGATCAGCTTGAAGTGCTCGTCGTGCGGCGTCACCGCCTCGTCGGAGAACAGCGCCTGGATGTCCTCGTCGAAGATCTCGGACTTGCGGTCCGCCAGCTCCTTGAACCGCGCGAAGGCGGCGTTCAGCTCGGTTTCGCTGTCGATCGGGATCGCGAGGTCGTGCACCCGCTGCTTGAACGCGTTGCGGCCCGACAGCTTGCCCAGGACGATCTTGTTGGCGCTCCAGCCGACGTCCTCGGCGCGCATGATTTCGTAGGTGTCGCGCGCCTTCAGGACGCCGTCCTGGTGAATGCCCGACGCGTGCGCGAAGGCGTTCGCGCCGACGACGGCCTTGTTCGGCTGGACCGGAAAGCCGGTGATGCCCGATACCAGCTTCGAAGCGGGAACGATCTGCGTGGTATCGACGCCGACATCGAGCCCGAAGAAGTCGCGGCGCGTGCGCACCGCCATCACCACTTCCTCCAGCGAGCAGTTGCCCGCGCGCTCGCCGAGCCCGTTGATCGTGCATTCGACCTGCCGGGCGCCGCCGATCATCACTCCCGCGAGCGAATTCGCGACCGCCATCCCGAGGTCGTTGTGGCAGTGCACGCTCCAGACCGCCTTGTCGGAATTCGGTATGCGGGCGCGCAGGTTGCGCAGGAACTCGCCATACAGCTCGGGCACCGCGTATCCCACGGTGTCGGGGATGTTGATCGTGGTTGCACCCTCGGCGATCACGGCCTCCAGCACCCGGCACAGGAAGTCCGGCTCTGACCGGTAGCCGTCCTCGGGCGAGAACTCTACGTTGTCGGTGAACTGCCGGGCGAACCGCACCGCGAGCTTGGCCTGCTCGAACACCTGGTCCGGCGTCATGCGCAGCTTCTTCTCCATGTGCAGCGGCGACGTCGCGATGAACGTGTGGATGCGCTTGGACCGCGCCGGTTCCAGCGCCTCGGCCGCGCGGCCGATGTCGCGGTCGTTGGCGCGCGCGAGCGAGCACACGGTGGAGTCCTTCACGGCCGTTGCGATCGAGCGCACGGCCTCGAAGTCGCCGTTGGAAGACGCGGCGAAGCCCGCCTCGATCACGTCGACGCGCAGTCGCTCCAGCTGCTTGGCGATGCGAAGTTTCTCTTCCTTCGTCATCGAGGCGCCGGGGCTCTGTTCACCATCGCGCAGGGTGGTGTCGAAAATGATCAATCGGTCGGTCATGGTGGCTCCAGGGGCGGAAACGTCCTCATCTGCCAGGCTCCGGGCTCTGGCAGCGGCAAGGCTCGAATTGTGGGTCGGGGGTCAGCTGCGCGCGGGGCGCAGCAGGTGCAGCAGCAGGCCGTGAACGGCTGCCGGCAGCGGAACGGAGGCGGTGACGAGAGAGCGAAGCATGTGCAGCGACTATAGGCGGAAATGCGGCTGCCAACAACCGCCCTCACCCCTGCTTGGGGGGCGCCGGCGGGGTCGCCGGCGCGGCCGCGACCGGCTTGGCGGGGTTCGATTCGCCCCGGAACCAGCGCCAGGCCCAGTAGAAGTAGCCCGACAGCGCGTAGCCGCAGAACAGCGTGAACAGCGCGATCGGCGGGTCCGACGAAACCACGAAGATCAGCGCGATCAGCGCCACCAGCACCCAGAAGGGAACGCTGCGCCCGACGTGGAACGACTTGCCGCTGTAGAACGGGGCGCTCGAGACCATCGTGAACCCCGCATACACGGTGAGCGCGAACGCGACCCACGGCAGCCACGCCTCGCGGATCGGGAACTTGTTGTCGATCGCGAGCCAGACGAAACCGGCGATCAGGGCGGCGGAAGCCGGACTCGGCAGTCCCTGGAAGAAGCGCTTGTCGACCACGCCGAGGTTCGCGTTGAAGCGCGCAAGCCGCAGCGCGGCGCCGGCGCAGTAGACGAACGCGCCCGCCCAACCCCATCGGCCAAGGTCCTTCAGGATCCACTCGTACATCACCAGCGCGGGCGCGACGCCGAACGAGGTCATGTCCGACAGCGAATCGAACTGCTCGCCGAACGCGCTCTGCGTGTTGGTCAGCCGCGCCACCCGCCCGTCCATGCCGTCGAGCACCATCGCCGCGAAGATGGCGATCGCGGCCAGTTCGAAGCGCTGGCTCATGGCCTGCACGATGGCGAAGAACCCCGAAAACAGCGCCGCCATCGTGAACAGGTTCGGCAACAGGTAGATGCCGCGCCGGCGGACCGGCCGCGCCGGCTCGCTCGCGACCGGGACGCCGGCCGCGATGCCGTACGGACGCCCCTTGCGGCGACGGAACCTCATGCGAGCTCCGCGAGAATGGTCGTGGTGGCGTGCACCACGTCGCCGACCACCACCTTCGGACGCGCAGTCAGCGGCAGGTACACGTCCACCCTCGATCCGAAACGGATGAAACCGTAACGCTCGCCGCGCGCGAGGCGCTGGCCCTCCTTCGCGTAGCACAGGATGCGCCGCGCGATCAGCCCGGCCACCTGGACCACGGAGATCCGCTCGCCGCCGGCCAGCCGCAGCACCATCGCATTGCGCTCGTTCTCGCTCGAGGCCTTGTCGAGGTCGGCGTTGACGAACTTGCCCGGGCTGTACTGGATCCGCTCGACCGTCCCGTCCACCGGCGAGCGGTTGCTGTGGACGTTGAACACGTTCATGAACACGCTGATCAGCAGGGTGTCGCGCTCGGTCAGCGGGTCGCGCACCTTCTCCACCTTCACGATGCGCCCGTCGGCCGGAGACAGCACCGCGTTCGGCTGGGTCGGGACCTGGCGCGGCGGATCGCGGAAGAACTGGACGACGAACAGCACGACCAGCCATGCGGGCAGCGACCACGCAAAGCCGGCGAGGGCCCAGACGACGACGGCCAGCGCAATCGAAGCCGCGATGAACGGCCAGCCCTCACGCGCCAGGATCGGATGCGGATAGTTCAAGGCTCATGTCCCTGGATCAGACATGCAATGGTATCGGAACGGGCCGCCCCGGCCTCAGGGCAGCAAGCGCGCCTTGCCGTTGATCGTCATGCGTTCCACCGATAGCCCGGACTCGAAGCCGGGCGGCGGCGGGCTCGCGTTCGAAGCCATCATGGGCGCGGTGCGCAGCATCACCGGCTGCGGCCCTCCCTCGCGCGTGCCGAAACTG
>Ga0316195_10000514_pt1 | contig 15661 bp, 12 predicted proteins | sample Phised1_MG_FD_204937 | JGI IMG/M metagenome (GOLD analysis project Ga0316195, IMG submission 204937) | Coastal sediment microbial communities from Maine, United States - Phippsburg sediment 1 | ecosystem: Environmental > Aquatic > Marine > Coastal > Sediment | place: USA: Maine | collected... | reverse complement strand
CTCAGATCGGCAGCGACGAACGGCTGCCCTTTCAACGGCTGCTGCTCAACCAGCACTTGCTGCAGGGCGAAATTGACAAGGCCGAGCAACTCCTTGAGAAAAAACCAGATATCGGACTGGCCACTGGCTCGGCAGCTAGCCTGGCCTTTTTACGCGGGGATCTTGAAAGGGCCGCCTCCCTGTTCGATGACGACCTCGCCAAACTCATGGCCATGAACAATTCGGAGACAGTCGCCTTTTTCGGACCCCAGGGAATTTTTCATGTACTCAGCCTGATCGGTCAAGCGCAACAGATCGGGTTCGAACGGGCGGCCCGACAGATCAGTATTGCCCTGAGCCAGTTTGAACAGAGCGACGAGCAGGATGGTTACACTCTGCTGCACCAGTTAATCGAATGCCGGACCAGTCAGAGCGGCGCCCACCACGAGATCGTTCTGGAGGAGGCTAAGCCGCCGTCTGCGCTCACCCTGCTGATCGCGGCACACACACAGTTCTGGCTTAACGGGTCGCTGGAACCGGAAATCGAACAACCGGTTGTTGAGCTCTATCAGCGTGCCACCGAGCACGGCTATCGTTTCTTCGCGGTCAGCCTTGGCCGTTTATTAGCACGGAGTCCTGGAGGTGCGTCGTCCGGCAATAAATACTCGACGGCACTGACGGCTGAAACCGGCCTGCACCCGATCGTTGATCTGATTGAGCCGGAAGAACCCTGGAAACGAAGTCTCCAGGCTCTGATCAATATATCGACCAGCGCCTTGCAGCCCTACCGCGACCAGGATACACGGCTTGTCTGGCTGATCGCCGGCAGAAAAGGTACTGTTTCGGTTCATCCCCGGGAACAGAAACGTACCGCCGACGGCCACTGGAGCCGAGGCCGGCCGATTTCTCTGGCCCGCCTGCATGGAACCACGAAGCTGCCCTCTCTCAGCCTGCAGGACCGCAAAATCTGCCTGACCATAGAAAAACATGACAGCGGTGACGGTCAGCCGCAATTTGATTTCAACCGGGAAAAACTGCTGCTCTCCCTGGTCGGCCATCCCCTGCTTTTTCTCAATGAATCACCGACTACGCCAGTGGAGTTCATCTCCTCGGAACCGGAGCTGCTCGTCGAGGATTTCGGGGAACACCTGCAGATCAACTTTTCTATTCCCATCGATGACGCCAACACGATCCTCATCCGGGACACGCCCACCCGCTTCAAGGTAATCAGAATCAGCGACAATCATCGGCGCATCGCCCGGATAACCGGTCGCAGCGGCCTCACGGTTCCGGCCGAGGCCAGCGAGGAGGTGCTTACTGCCATTGGCAATATCTCCTCGTTCATGACGGTGCACTCCGCCATTGCCGTCGACCGTGGTTCCCGTCAGGCCAGAGATATAACTTTCGTCGAGGCCGACTCGACCATTTACATGCATATGCTGCCCTATGGCAGCGGCTTTCGGCTGGAGATGTTCGTCAAGCCTTTCAAAGACGGCAATCACTATGTGAAACCGGGCCAGGGGGTGGAAAATATCATGGCCGAAGTCGGTGGCACCCGGCTTCAGACCAGAAGAGACCTCGGCGAGGAAGAACGCAAGGCCCGGGAAATCGAGGAGCTCTGCCCGATTCTGGATCTGGCCGTCGACCTGGAACAGGGCAACGACCGGGAATGGCATCTGCACGATCCGGAAGACTGCCTGCAGGCGCTGATGGAGCTGCAGGAAATCAGCGACAAGGTCATCATCGAATGGCCGGAGGGAGAAAAACTCACCATTTCTCACCAGGCCTCGCTGAAGAACTTGAACCTGAAGATCCGCACCAACCGGCAGAACTGGTTCGGTATCAGCGGCGAACTGGTGCTCGATCAGGAATTGGTCATCGACCTCAAGGATATCCTGAACCGTATTCGTGATAAGCCGGGCAGGTTCGTCCAGGTGGGCTCCGGCCAGTTCATCGCTTTGACCCGCGAATTCAGAAAGCGCCTCGATGAGTTGAACACCTTTGCCGACGAGCGTACCGAAGGCGACCAGGAGGTTCTCATCCACCCACTGGCCGCACCCTCTCTGGAAAAATTGACCCAGCAGGCCAACACCACCGCCGACCGAGTCTGGCACGAGCACCTTGGCCGAATTGAAGACACCCTGAACTACACCCCGGATCTGCCCTCCACCCTCAGGGCAGAACTCAGGGATTACCAGCTGGAAGGCTACCACTGGCTGGCCCGGCTGGCGCATTGGGGCGTCGGCGGCTGTCTTGCTGACGATATGGGCTTGGGCAAGACATTGCAATCACTGGCTATTATTCTGCACCAGGCGGCAAACGGACCGTCACTGGTCGTCGCCCCAACTTCAGTATCGACCAACTGGCTGAGTGAGGTTGCTCGCTTTACCCCGACCTTGAACATCAGGCAGCTCAGTGGCAAAAACCGGCGCAGCACCATCAAAAAACTTGGCAAATTCGATCTGTTGATAACGACCTACACCCTGCTTCAGCAGGAGATCGAAGCGCTGTGTGAGGTTCCCTGGCAAACCATCGTGCTCGATGAAGCCCAGGCCATCAAGAACGCAGCCACCAAACGCTCTCAGGCGGCTATGTCGCTGCAGGCCGCCTTTAAGCTGATCACCACTGGCACCCCGATCGAGAACCACCTCGGGGAGCTGTGGAACCTGTTTCAATTCATCAATCCCGGCCTGCTCGGTACGCACAAGCAGTTCAACGAACGCTTCGCCATTCCGATCGAGCGGTTCAACAGCCGCGAAGCCAGGCTCCGGCTGAAGAAGCTGATCCGTCCGTTCATTCTGCGGCGCATCAAATCCCAGGTTCTCGAGGAACTGCCGTCGCGCACCGAGGTCACCCTCGAGGTGGCCATGAGTGATGAGGAGCTGCATTTCTATGAGGCGCTCAGGCAGAACGCGCTGGAACAGCTTGAACGTGCCGCAGACAATCGGGGCAGGCATCTCCAGGTACTCACCGAGATCATGAAACTGCGACAGGCCTGCTGCAATCCGCGGCTCATTGCGGCAGATACCACCATCGGAAGCTCGAAACTCTCGCTATTTTCATCACTGATCGAGGAGTTGATCAGCGGGCGACACAAGGTCCTGGTCTTCAGCCAGTTTATCGGCCACCTCAATATCATCAGAGAGTACCTCGATAAAAGAGAGATTACCTATCAGTACCTGGACGGCAGTACCAGCAGTAAACACCGCAAAGAACGCGTGGAAGCCTTTCAGTCCGGTGAAGGCGATCTGTTTTTGATTTCTTTGAAAGCGGGGGGCCTTGGTCTGAACCTGACCGCCGCGGACTATGTGATCCACATGGATCCGTGGTGGAACCCGGCCGTTGAGGACCAGGCTTCGGACCGGGCGCACCGGATTGGGCAGACCCGACCGGTAACCATCTACCGGCTGGTCTGCAAGCACACTATCGAAGAAAAAATCGTACAGCTCCACCAGGAAAAACGGGATCTGGCCGACTCGCTTCTGCAAGGAACCGATACTAGCGCCCGGCTCAGCACTGAAGAATTGATCAACCTGATCAAGGACACCTGATCGACCGGGACCAAGCTCTTGGAAGTTTTTGCTTGTGCAAAAGGGCTGGCTTACCCTGGATATCTCACGAGTTGAGACAGTCTGCTACCCATAAGACTTGGGGAAGGCTCTATAAGGCATATGTCTTACCCAAAAGCGACGCGGGATAGCAAGCTGTATCGACTCGTTAAATTTTCAGGTTATCCCTCCCGGAGGCGATTGACGATCAGGCCGAAGAAGCTCCCGTCCGCCCCAGAAAATATCCAGCCCAGATGTTCCAGGCACTCGCTGCAGTAAACAATGCGCCAGCAATGTCCCGCAAACCAGGCAAACTCGGTACTGCCGGGTCCATAGACCAGACAGCCCGGTGCTTCCTGGAAGCAGCCGATTTCATAGACGATTCCGGCCGGGTTAAAGAAGGTGTGCAGGTGTTTGCCCCGCTTTTCAATGCGCTGGGCCGCGGTTGTTATCGGCGCGCTGCAGATAAGACAGAGCAGGGCTTTTTCCTGGTCGTTTTCGGTCTCATCCGCAGTTGCGGTATGAGCGGCGGGGTCAGCAGATCCGGGCTCACCCCGGCAGATAAAGGCGTCGACGAGGTCTTGCCGGCCCACGTTAAAATCGCTGTATGCACGATAGGCCCCTGGCTGCTGCACATTCATCAGATCTGTCTAGCCGCTTCGATAGAATTCGATGATCTCAGCGATCATCGCCTCAATGGTGTGGGTGGCTGGCTGAACACTGACCTTCAAACCGCTGTCCGTCACCGTCTTGGCGGTGATTGGCCCGATCGCGGCAATCTTGACGCCGGCCATCAAGCGCTCGAGCTCTTCCTGATTTTCGGCATCGACCATGGTCAGGAAATTGCGTACGGTCGATGAGCTGGTAAATGTAACCATATCGACGCCACCGCTCTCGAGTTCGGCCCGGAGTTCATCGCGCCGCCCGCCCGGGGCGATATTTTTATACAACGGTGCAATGGTGACCTGAGCCCCGGCGCCGCGCAGTGTTTCCGGCAGAATCTCACGGCCTTCAGCGGCCCGGGGAATCAGTACGCTTCTGCCTTCGACTCCCTGGTCAAGCAGGCTTTCGGCCAGTCCCTCGCCAGTGAATACCGGTGGAATCAAATCGGCGTTGACCCCGTATTTCAACAACAGATCTGCGGTGCTCTTACCAACCACACCAATGTCCGGCCCCTTCAGGTCCCGGGCATCAAGCCCCTTGTCATAGAGCCGCTTGAAGAAATAGATGACGCCGTTGAGCGAGGTAAACAGAATCCAATGGTATTCATCGATCATCTCCAGCGCTTCATCGAGGATATGGTAATCCTCCACCGGCTCGATACTGATGGTAGAGCATTCGTAGCAGGAGGCACCATGCTCCTCAAGGCCGGCTACCAGCTCACTGGCCTGATCGCGGGTCCTGGTGACGATTATCCGCTTGCCGAAAAGCGCACGTTTTTCAAACCAGTCAATGCTGGAGCGCAGATTGACCACCTCGCCGATAACGATCAGTGCAGGCGGCTTAATAGCCTCCCGCTGCACGATATCGGCGATATCGGCCAGGGTGCCGACCACCGATTTCTGCTCCGGGGTCGAGGCCCAGCGCACCACCGCCACCGGTGTCTGGGGCGAGCGACCATGATCCATCAGGTTTTTGACGATGGAGGGCAGGTTTTTTATCCCCATATAAATGACAATGGTGCCGATGCCGGTGGCAATCTTGGCCCAGTCAATATTGGAGTCCGATTTGGTCGGATCTTCATGGCCGGTGATAAAGGCCACCGATGCGGTATAGCCGCGATGGGTAATCGGAATCCCCGCATAGGTTGCCGCTGCGGTCGCCGAGGTTACCCCCGGAACCACCTCGAAATCAATCCCATGAGCCGCCAGGGTTTCCACCTCCTCGCCGCCCCTGCCGAAGATAAACGGGTCACCGCCTTTGAGCCTGATCACCGTCTTGCCCTGGAGGGCAAAATCAACCAGCATCTGATTGATCTCTTCCTGGGTGTGGGTGTGCTTGACGCCGCCCCGCTTGCCGGCATAGACAAACTGGGCATCGGCCGGCACATATTTGAGCAGACGCTTGCTGGCCAGATAGTCGTAGACAATAACCTCTGCTTTCTCAAGCAGATACCTGCCCCGCATGGTGATCAGACCGGGATCCCCCGGCCCTGCCCCAACGAGGTAGACCTTGCCTTTTTTCTGACGTTTATGCTGATCTTCCATAGCTAAAATGGCCGATCCTCACGGAACGGCCGATCTATTGTTTCTGTTTCTGCTTCTGTTGAGTGAGGCTGTTGTGCACCGTTTTTTCCTTTTGCCAACCGGTACCGGGCCAGATAGCCCCACTAAAAAAATCTTAAATTATTGAATATATTGCAAATAAAAACCCATGTGAGCAGTTTCTCAAAATGGTCTCAACCACGTCTTAGTGTAGCGAAAAGATCTTGAAAAAGCAAAAGGGGCATGTTCGTTGTGAACACGCCCCGATTGAAGATCTTCTCTGCGGCGAGCCTGGCTCTAAAGGCCGCTCATAATTGCTGCAGTCACTTCCTGGATCGATTTGGAGCCGTCCACGGAGATAACCTTGGGCCCGCCGGCCTGCTTGAAGTAATTAACCGCAGCCATGGTACCGGTAGACTCGTCGTAATAGATGTTGTGGCGCTTGTCGATGGCCTCTTCATCCTGATCGTCAGCCCTGGTTTTCAACTCTCCGCCGCACACCCGGCAGACCAGCTGGCCGTCTTTCTCGACCGGCTTGATCGCCTCGAAGGCAATGTGATTGGGATGATTGTTGTCATTCACGCAGAGTCGCCGCCCCATGATGCGCTCTTTGGCAATGGACCGGTCCAGCACAATCTCGATCACATAGTCGAGCTCAATTCCGGCTGCTTTGAGGTTCTCGGCAAGAGTTATGGCCTGGTCCTTGGAGCGTGGAAAACCATCGAGAACCCAGCCGTCCTTACAGTCTTCCTTCTGCAGACGCTCGATCATCATCGGGATGGTAATCTCGTCGGGTACCAGATCTCCGCGCTCGATATACTCTTTGGCCTTTTTACCGAGTTCGGTGCCGCCACCGATATGCTCTCTGAAAATGGCACCGGACTCAATATGCGGAATATTGTACTTATCCTTGACGATAGCGCCCTGGGTTCCCTTGCCGCTGCCGTTGGGTCCGAATGCCAGAATATTCATACTCATGAGTTCTCTCCTTTTTCGCTTTTTGGGGTTGATCTGATAATAACCATATCCGCCCGGTGACTGCGCCGCCCTGCCGCCTGTTACCCGGATTTGTGCTATCGACAGCGGTGCAAACCCACCCGGCTCGATGACGAGCAGGCTGTGATTATAGCCGAATTGAGTTGCCGGAGCCAGCAAAATATCTTGGCTAAATTTTTGACTTTCATCCTGAAAATGGGTATTTTTGCCGGATTGGGCGGTGCTTTCTCCGGCAGCGGATCGAGCCGGTTCCATCCACCTTCATCCCCAAACCTCTGACAAGCAGATTAATATTATGGATAAAATTCGCGTCGGCCTTATCGGTTTTGGCACCGTTGGCACTGGCTTGGCAAAAACACTGACCATGCAGGCTGAAAGACTGCAGCAGAAAGTTGGCCTGCCGATTGAATTGAGTCGGGTGGCCGACATCAACCTCGACGCACTGCCCCCTGAATACGAAGGTGTCGTTTTCAGCAAAGATGCCGCGGATATTTTCAAGGATCCCCAGATCGACATCGTCGTCGAACTGATCGGCGGCATCGAGCCGGCCAAATCATTTATGCTCGAAGCGATCAGCCGGGGTAAGCACGTAATAACGGCCAACAAGGCACTTCTGTCAATCCACGGCCGCGAGATATTCGAAGCGGCCGCGGCCCAGGGTGTCGAAGTCGGTTTCGAGGCCAGCGTCGGCGGCGGCATTCCGGTTATCAAGGCCCTCAAAGAAGGGCTGGCCGCCAACCGGATCGAAGTGATCAGAGGCATCATGAACGGCACCGCGAACTATATCCTGTCGACGATGACCCAGCACGGAACACCGTTTGCGGAGGTACTCAAAGATGCTCAGGAAAAAGGCTTCGCTGAGGCCGACCCGACCTATGACGTCGAAGGCATCGACACCGCCCACAAACTGGCCATCCTGATGAGCATCGCCTACGGCAGGCATGTCACCCTCGATCATATTTCAGTGGAGGGCATAAGTAATATCATGCCGATCGACATCGACTTCGCCAAAGAGTTCGGCTATCGCATTAAACTGCTGGCCATCAGCAGAAACCACGGCAGCCATATGGAGGCTCGGGTCCATCCGACCATGGTGCCGGAGTCGTCCATGCTTGCCAATATCAACGGCTCATTTAATGCGATCCAGTTCACCGGCGACACGGTTGGCGATATTCTGCTCTACGGCCAGGGGGCCGGCATGATGCCGACCGGCAGTGCCGTCGCAGCAGACGTGGTCGATATAAGCAGAAATATCATCTCCTCGTCGATCAACCGGGTGCCGCCGCTTTCCTATCTGCCCGAATATTTTCAAGAGCCTTCGATCACCCCGATGAGCGAGTTGACCTGCCCCTATTATTTCCGGGTCACCGCAATCGATCAGCCCGGCGTACTGTCGAGCGTCTCGGGGATCCTCGGCAGCCACAACATCTCGATCAAGTCGATGATCCAGAAAGGGCAGCAGCCCGGTGAACCGGTCCATGTGGTATTCCGCATCCACGAGGCTTCGGAAGCCTCTGTGGAAAAAGCGGTCGCTGAGATCGACGCTCTCGATGTCATCACCGAGCCGACGGTCAAAATCCGGGTACTTATCGGGAATGACTGATCTTTTGAGCACGCGCAGACACTAATGAAATACCTGATGCTTATCGGTGACGGGATGGGGGATCATCCGCTTCCCGAGCTCGGCAACCGGACCCCGCTGCAGGCTGCCCGAACCGAAGCCATGGACCGTCTCTGCCGAAAATCTGCCCTGCTTGAAGTCACCACGGTGCCTGAGGGTTTTCATCCGGGCAGCGATGTGGCCAACATGTCGCTGCTGGGCTACGATCCGGCCCGCTACTACACCGGCCGTGCACCGCTGGAAGCGGCCAGTATGAACATTGCCTTGAGCGAAGACGAAACTGCCTATCGCTGCAATCTGGTTACCCTCGAACACCAGAACGGCCGGACCACCATGGTCGATTTTTCGGCTGGCCATATCAGCAGCGAGGAATCGTCCGTACTGATCCAGGACATCGAACAGGCATGCGGCGACGAAAACTTCCGCTTTCATCCAGGTATCAGCTACCGCCATCTCCTGGTGGTCCGGGACCTGATTCCGGACATCGGCGCGGCCCCTCCCCATGACTATATCGGCAAGGATATTTCCCAACCATATCAGATATATCTCAACAGTCCGCCGTGGAGCAGCCTGGTCCTCAAAGCCCAGCATATCCTTGGCCAGCATCCAGTAAACAGGCGCCGCCGGGAAAAGCAACTGCATCCGGCCACCTCCATTTGGCCCTGGGGCTGCGGCAAGATGCCCAGCCTGCCGCACCTGAAGACCCGCTTCAAAATAATTGGTACGATGATCTCAGCAGTGGATCTGCTCAACGGGCTCGGCGTCTGCGCCGGTCTTGATATTGCCAGCGTCGAGGGGGCCACCGGCTATATCGATACCAACTACGAAGGTAAGGCCCGGGCAGCGCTCGAGGCGCTTAAACACGGAGATTTCGTTTATGTACATCTGGAGGCCCCCGACGAGGCCGGCCATCAGGGACGCCTGGACCACAAGATCCAGGCCATCGAGGACTTCGACTCACGTATCGTTGCTGCGCTTACCGATGAACTGGACCGCCTCGGAGAACCCTACCGGGTGATCGTCACAATGGATCATTTCACTCCAGTGGCGCTGCAGACCCATACGGCTGAACCCGTCCCGGCAGTGCTGTATGACTCCGTAAATCCGCAACCGGACTCTGGCCTTTCGTTTGATGAAACGCTTATAAGCAGCGCTCAGGTGACCAGGCGCGTCCCCGGCCACCTGCTGATCAACGAACTGTTGCAGAAAGACCCAACCCCATGAGTAATACCGGCAAATCGATATTCAAAACCTCGTGCCGGGTGCTCTATGGCGATACCGACGCCGGTGGGGTGGTCTACAATGCCAATTACCTGCGCTATTTCGAACAGGGCCGTACCGAACTGATGCGGGCATGGGTCTGCTCCTATCGAGAGATTGAGGCGCTCGGACTGATACTGCCGGTCACCGAGACCTTTGCCCGATACAAAGCCCCGGCTTTCTATGACGATCTGCTGTGCATCGAAACCTGCGTCCATGAACTGAACCGCTACACCTGCCGGTTCAATTACAGGATCACCAGGCAGGATGACGACCGCCCCAGACCGACCCTGCTGGTCAAGGGCTATACCATCCACGCAGCGGTAAACCGAGAAGGAAAACTCACCCGCCTGCCCACCGATATCCTGGACAAGCTGAGGGCCATCACCGCCCCCGCCAAAACAGCCGCCGCCTCTAAAACCGATTGACTTTCTGCGCTTTAGTGCTATAGTGCCAATTCGCAACGCGGGGTGGAGCAGTTCGGTAGCTCGTCGGGCTCATAACCCGAAGGTCGCAGGTTCAAATCCTGCCCCCGCTACCAAATAAAATCAAGCACTTATGGCTTTTTGCTGTAAGTGCTTTTTTGTTTTTGCTAACCTGTTGCTAACAACCGGCGAAATACAGAGAATTGACTTAGGTCTGATTATTTGGACATAATTTTAGGGTAAGGTGTGCCATTTTGCATCATTTTGCACCCTATACGCACCCAGTTGCAGGTTTTTGCAGAAAGACAATCAATGCACTGGCCCCTCCAGATCCAGATAGCCAGGCTCCAGCTTCCCAATCCCGAATAACCTAGCCAAAAAAAACCACCAATCGTTGCTGGTACTTAACCCCTGATATCGGTTGAGATAAGTAAACTTATAACTAAACCTTCTCATATTTTGGATGCGACCCAACCGAGATCTATGTTACCATCTGTACCTAACCATAAAACATATTGCATATTACCTGGAATCAGTCTGGTGGCACCATGGATAAAATTATTGAAATTTGGGAGAAAATTCTTTCCTATCTTGCTGAATTTTGGGAAATGATATCTCCTTATATTTCTCAAGCCTGGGAAACTATTTTTCCTTTCGTTATGAGTGTCTGGGAAAAATTTCTGTCTGTGTTTTGCCAATTTGGGATCGTCTGCTCAGACGGAAATCTTAACTGGATGGGTGGGGCAATAATTGCTGTTGCAACAGTGGCAGTTATCTTGCTCATTATTGGTGTGAAAATCTTGGTGCAGAATCGAATTTAGTTGTAAGGTCGGCCAATCTCCCATCATATCTTTTCACCGTCGAAGGACATCTGAGACAAAGCCAGGAAAAAAATGTTAGAGGGGTGTTTCCGTGACCACAACCTATGATGGAAAAGGGAATGAACTCGTGATGTTCAAGGGGGAACTTGTTGCATAGATGCATAGGCAGTTCAATGTAACAAGCTCTCCAGATCCAGATACCTCGGCTCTAGCCTCCCAATCCCTAATAACCTAGCCAAGAATAACCACCAGTCGTCGCAAGTGCTTATCCCAGGGTGTGTTATCAGATCCGCCTTAACCGCAGATTGTTGCTGCCGCTCAAGGCTGTAGTATAGACGTCTCCGGGTCGCTGGCGGCGTGGACCACGCGCATCTTGACACGCAAGGCGGCAAGGGCATTGTAGTTGTTGATGAACGATAGGCCGCTGCCGACGCCCCCAATGCCTGGGAATTCACCGGCGCAAGCTACGCCGTTGCACTGGCGGCAGACACGGCAAATGCCGTTGAAGCACTTCTTGGCTTCTTTACGCACTTCTTTGACGTTCATTTATTGACCTCCATCTCCCACACCCATGCACATTCTACGCTGTCCCTCGGATGATATCCCACGCCTCACCAACCTTGCAATAGGTAATAAAAACAAACAAATCAGGAGGTTTGGTGCTGTAAGCTTCAGAGAAGAGATAATGCAAGATATTTAAGACTGTTCCTGATATGTCTGTACTCCTCTGATTTCTGATAAACAACTCCTCGAGTGCAGTGTATCTCGATTTTTCCAATATCTGCTGACAACCAGTAATGGTAAAGCTCACCAGCACCGTCATTGCTCTATGACAATATGTGAGCCATAAGAGAATGCAGGGTTAGGCCGCTTTACCACCAAATCCCATTTTGTTGGCCAAGACTTCGCGATAGCAGTTTCGGGCAAACTATTGATTTCTGCTCCAATAAGGGTATTTTAAACGCGGTATTAGATAGTTTGCAGATCCTAAAGGCAGATCTTTTGCACTCACCTCAACTCATGGAGATGATATGAAGCGTCGAAACGGAATGATAATCATGGCTTTGTTCTTGCTGAGTCTTCTGCCAACATCTGCCACGGCCTACGATCTGCCAGCCGTGAATCTCGGTTTCACCAGTTTTCTCGATGGTGGTCCGCCGGCCGGTCCCGGTTTCTATTTCAGCCAGTATATCCAGTACTATACAGCCGACCAGCTGAATGACGGCAACGGTGATGCGATACCGTTTCCGGATCCCGAGTTGGATGCCTGGATCAGCCTCTCCCAGGGAATCTACCAGTCCGATAAGGAAATCCTGTGGGGTGGGAAATGGGGGATCGATGTCATCATCCCGATTGTCGGACTCGATATATCCTATAGCCAATCAGGCCCGTTTCCTCAGGATAACGGCAGTGGTCTCGGAGATGTCTTAATTGGTCCGTTTCTCCAGTGGGACCCGGTGATGAAAGACGGCAGGCCTCTATTCATGCAACGGATCGAGCTGCAGATGATTTTCCCCACCGGCAAATACGACGATGACAAGTCGCTCAACCCCGGCAGCAATTTCTTCTCTTTTAACCCATACTGGGCAGGAACCCTGTTCATCACCCCCAACTGGACAGCCACTACCCGTATTCACTACCTCTGGAACGCTGAGAACAACGATGCCTTCGGCCCTGCCGAAACGAGCACCGCCGGACAGGCAATCCACCTGAATTTCGCCACCGCTTATGCGATAACCCCCACCTTTCGCCTTGGCATTAACGGCTACTACCTCAAGCAGCTGACGGATAGCGAGGTCGACAGTGTGGATGTCGAAAACGGCAAAGAGGAGGTCCTTGGCATCGGCCCGGGTTTGTTATGGTCAATCAACCCGGACAACCATCTGTTTTTTAACGCCTACTGGGAGACGGCGGTGGAGAACAGGTCCGAGGGGCAACGCTATAACCTCCGCTGGGTACACCATTTTTAGGAGACCCGGAACAGGGGCAGGCGCCAAGTCTAAGCAGGCATCACTGCCAGGTACTTCCGAGCACCGGATGGTTTCATTAGAAACTCACTGTCAGCTGCTCCTGCAGACCAAACCATGTAATTCTGCGCATGACATGAAAAAATAAATGCGAGATGCTTATTATGGTTTGATGAAAAAAAATCCTGGCGATATTTGCCCCGAATCTTTCGGCCGTCTCAGGAACATAATCGTACTAACTATTGTGATCCATCCTACCTCGAAAAAATGTTAAAAATAGGCCAACAGAAAAGATCTCGTTTTTTTATTTGCCAGTTTAGGTTTGTGAAAAAATTTTCCAGGTGTTGCTTTCTCGTTTTGTTTTTCTTTCTTGTTGCCTCTACCTGTCTGGCAGAGGAGCTAGAACCCAGGCTTTGGGCCCATCTCCCTATTAATACAAATTTTATTGGTTCTGGTTATGCCTACACCGAAGCCGACATTGATTTTGATCCTGTTCTCAAGATTGAAAACGCCCAAATGGAGATGCACACCTGGGCTGCCAGGTACATCCGGTCGTTCGCGCTGTTCGATAAAACAGCTCGAATTGGCCTACTACAAGCCTACCAGGATGGGCATTGGACTGGACTCCTCGACGGCACTGCCAAAACGGTTAATCGGAGTGGATGGACTGACACGATATTAAGGTTTGCGATCAACCTTTACGGTTCGCCGCCTCTGCAGGGGGAGCAATATATTACCTATCAGGCGGCCAAAAGAGTTGAGACCAGCGCTGGAGTGGGCTTGTCAGTACAGTTGCCGACTGGCAATTACATGGACGATAAATTAATCAATCTTGGCACAAATCGTTTTACCTTACGACCTCAGTTTGGAATCTCGCATAAGACTGGGAAATGGTTAATGGAAACAACAGGACTCGTTGCGTTATACACCGATAATAATGATTTTTTTAACGGTAACACCCTTGAGCAGAACCCACTCTACGTAATTTACGGTCATCTCATTTACACCTTTCGTCCAGGACTTTGGGCCAGTGCAAGTGCCGGTTATGATTATGGAGGAAGATCCACTGTAAATGGGGCGAAAAAAGACGATTTAAAGCAGGACTTGGCTTGGGCTTTTGGCTTCGGTTTTCCTATTAATCGTCAATGGGGCGTAAAAGCAAAATACATCAGTACCCGCACCCAGGAATCTACTGGAGTTGATTCGGACACTTTCACAATTGTGATCTCTACATTCTGGTAATCCTTGGGTGGTAACGCACAGGGTTTATCTCATACTGCTAACCATTACCTCACCTGAATCACGACGGGTTAAGATTCCTGTAAACCCTCGGTGACAGATTATCAGGGCAAGTGTCAGATTCTTTGCGGACTTGCCTTATAAGAACATCAGTTAGAGTCTGAGTTTTTACCCTTTACGTTTCACTCTCAAGCGCCTCAATTCTTCTCGGGCCAATCTCTCTGAGCCTTTTTTTTGCTGTTCCAGCGTTTCAGGGCCAGGTTTAATACCATAGATATTGAACACTATATCCTGCGGCTTAACCGTGCCGCTGACTTCCATCTTGTCGTTGACCTTCCCCTCGGTCCGATCGAGGAACTCTTTGCAGGCTTGCACGTTCCCGATAATGGCCGCCTTATAGAGCGCGTCATACACATGCACTCGCTGTCGAGCACTCCCCCGTTCTTGGCGCCGCTCTCAACCTCGGTTTATTCCCCGACCATCTGCCAGGAGCCGCCGTTGAGATAATCCATGAGGACTTCTTTCTGTGCATCCAGGCCGAGACCGCTCTGCCCTTGCCGATCTGTCGATACCCGATAGCAACATACGAATCTGCCTTCCAGGATGACCTCTTTTAGACATGTTACATATAGTCATACTATGATTAGAGATAATGCAACAATTGTATAAATATTGATCAAGGGGTATCTTTGTCAAATTGATGCAGTAAATAAACAGGATAATGATAGACTAGTTTAACTTTTGCACAAGAGGGTAACCTGTGTTTGGATTAGAAAAGCGAAAGAAATTCAATGGCACGGTCAGTGCAAAACTGAACAATGATCACCGAATCCAAACAAGGGCCAGTACTTTGACTGCGATGGCTTTTGTCAAAGCCTTGCCCTGTAATTCTAACTGGTGGAGCTCATAATGCGATTAATTATTTTGTCTTTGATAGTTGCGGCGATTGTTATTCCGGCGGCCTCTTATGGGGAGGGTAGCGCGAAATTAGAGACCGGAAAAGATCTACTTAATGCGTGCGAAGCGTTAATCGAAGGTCCTGAGAGCATCAGCAATGCTTCACTACAGGAGAAATTAGATTGGGTAAGCGAATCGGAGTTTTGCTATGGATATATCAGAGGGTTAGTGGAGTGGAATGGCTATTATGAAAAATGGTTAGAAAACGTAATCTATAAGCCGATCTTTTGTATTGGGGATAACCAAGTTGAAATTAATCAATTGGTCCAAATCGCTATCAAATATATGAATGATCATCCAGAAGAACTCCACAAAAAGGGCATAGCTATTTTAGACTCTGCATTTAGTCAAGCATTTCCATGTTCTGCTAATAAGTAAATTTTTATCCACCCAAATTATGGCTTGATGTTGATCGCCCATGAGTTCCTTAGCGGAAACTGTTCCTTTGAGAGAGAGATCCGTTGAATCAAGGTTTGTTATGGTGGAATCCTAACAAGGTCATGAAAAGGAAAGCAAATGCTCAGCAAAATCATCTCAGGCTGCCAAACCGGAGCAGACATAGCCGGGATAGATGCAGCCATTGCAAATAATTTCCCATACGGCGGATGGGTTCCGGAAGGCAGGCGCACATCTGTCGGGCTGTT
>Ga0316195_10000513_pt1 | contig 15673 bp, 11 predicted proteins | sample Phised1_MG_FD_204937 | JGI IMG/M metagenome (GOLD analysis project Ga0316195, IMG submission 204937) | Coastal sediment microbial communities from Maine, United States - Phippsburg sediment 1 | ecosystem: Environmental > Aquatic > Marine > Coastal > Sediment | place: USA: Maine | collected... | reverse complement strand
GACGATCGGACTGCGCGATGGCGACCCTGATTATTGCTGCATGCCGGTGCCGGGAACTCTCGTGCCGGTGCCCTGGTCCAGCCGCCCGATGGGTCAATGTCTGCTCCAGATGCATCAGGACGCCGACCTGCCCTATCACTACGACAGCCGTTATGTATTGCAGCGGGTATTGCGCCGATTTCAGGAGTTGAACCTGACCCCTGTGGTTGCTCTGGAGTTGGAGTTCTATCTACTGGATGACAGGGATGGGGCTGAGTCTCGACCGCAATCCCGCAAAACACGCATCCCCGGTAGTAGCCTTTGGCACAGTGCCGCACAATTACACAGCCTGGACGATCTCTATGAATTGGACGCGTTTCTGGCTGATGTTGGATACGCCTGCCAAACGCAGGGTATCCCGATTGGAAACATCATGTCTGAGGGGTCCCCGGGACAGTATGAGATCAACCTCCACCATGTGGCAGATGCGGTGGCGGCCTGTGATCATGCCACGTTACTGAAACGTGCCGTACGCGGGGTTGCCCGTCGCCATGCCCTGGCGGCGACCTTCATGGCAAAGCCCTTCGAGGAACTGGATGGCAGTGGCATGCACATGCATATCTCGCTGCTGGATGGCGACGGCCGCAACATATTTGCGGGGAACCCGTCCCCTGACCGTCCCGCTGACTTCGCTCCGGAGATGCGGTTTGCCATAGGCGGCCTACTGGAAACCATGGCCGAAGCGCAAGCCATACTGGCGCCCAATGCAAACTCCTACCGTCGCCTGAGTTCTACCAGTTACGTGTCGGCCACCCCGAGTTGGGGCGTTAATCATCGACAGGTCGCAGTGCGGATACCGCCCTCAGACGATGCCAATGTTCGCTTTGAGCACCGCTGCGCCGGTGCCGACTGCAATCCCTATCTGGCCCTGGCTGCCGTATTGGCTGGAGTTCACTATGGTCTTACCCGGCAAACAGTCCCCTCACCGATGGTCAACAGGGGTGAGGTGATCGATGATCCAGTTGCAGCTGGACAAAATTGGTTTGGCGCCCTGGAGCGGTTCGAGGCGGCACGAGTACTGCCCGGATACCTGGGCGAGGATTTTTGCAGGACGTATGCGCAGTGTCGCCGCCTGGAGGCGCATGCATACCAAAAGCAGGTTCCTGATCTCGACTACAGTTGGTACCTGAGAAACCTGTGAAGCCACCGAAAGCCTGCAAGAAATTTGTCAGTGCTTTTCATTCATCTCTCCCAGGAACGCTCTGGTTACCCAGATAGCGTTTGAGCCAGATGAAATAGCGTTCATACAGGTCTTTTTGGTATGAAGGGACACCGTCCCAGGTGTGACCCTGCCCGGGATAGACCACTAGTTCCGTCGGCACGCCCCGACGCTTGAGTACAGCATAAAGCTGCTCCGAATTCTGTATAGGAACGTTCCAGTCTTCCTGGCCGCCAACAATCAAGGTGGGTGTGGTGACCTTGTCCAGCGAGTAGAATGGCGAGATCCGTTCATAGTTTTCACGATTCTCAGGCAGCCATGGCAGGCCCAGTTCCTCCTCCCACCAACGCTGATACTGATCATGGCCGTAATTCGCCGCGTAAAGCGTCGCGCTGGCAACTGTAATTGCCGCCTTGAATCGCCCGGTCTTCGTAATGACATGGTTCGTTAGCATGCCACCGTAGGACCAGCCGTAGACCGCCATCCTTTCCTCGTCAACCCAGCCTTCAGCGATCGCGAAGTTTATCCCGGCCATAACGTCGATGTAGTCGATACCACCCCAATCACGAATGATTGCCTCTGCGAATGCCTGGCCATAACCTGTGGAGCCGCGCGGATTGGGCTGGACTACGACGTAGCCTTGTGCGGCAAGCAACTGCGCTTCCGCGTCGAACCTATAGTCCCATTGCATCTGCGGGCCACCGTGAATGTGCAGGATGCCAGGATAACGCATGTTCTTGTTGAACCGTGGTGGAAAAGTCACCAGCGTTTCCATCGGCGTCCCGTCGTCACTTTTATGGCCGTATTTCTCCACCGTGGCCAGTGTGATTCCGTCAAGTACTGCCCTGTTCACGAAACTTAGCTGTGTCAACTCCCCCTTGTTCAGTAAATAAACTTCACCCGGCGACTGCGGTCGGGATACGAGTGCATAGACTGCGCCATCTGCTGCCGCGTCGAATTCCTGCACGACATAAGAACCTCTGATCAAAGATTGTACGGCGCCAGAATCGGCATCCACGCGCACCAGGTTTTGCTCGCCGTGATACTCAGTGATTGCAAGCACCGAGCACCCATCCGCCGAATAACGGGGATTGAATACCTGCGTCTCACGTAGAGCATCAATAAGCTGCCATCGGCCGGACTCGATATCGATCACAGTCAATTGCGGTATTGCATAAATTGGCAATGCATTTTCGACCGTTGATGTGTAGACAATCTTTTTTCCATCCGGGCTCCAGGAGGGGCTGGCATCGGCGTTCGCCCCTGAAGTCAGTTGTACCAGCTTTTTACTGGCATCCCACGGGTCCACGATCCATAAATCAGTGTTTCGATTGCGATCGGGCAGCTCTGTCCGATTGCTGACAAATACAATTCGCTTGCCGTCAGGAGACCAGGCGGGTTCGCTATCATCGTAATCCCCGAAGGTAACCTGACGTGAACCGCGACTCGCCACGTCGACTATATATATGTGCGAGCGATACCGGCTGAGATAGCCGACATAATCTTCCTTGAACTGTAGTCGATCGATGACGTAGGGTCTGGGGTTCGGCGGTTCTTCTTCATCGAGGTCGGCAGGCGAAGGGTCTGCAGCCAGCAGCAATACACTCTTGCCATCCGGGGACCACTCGAAGTCGTCGACGCCTTGTTTGAATTCCGTCAGCTGCCGCGCATCTCCGCCCCGGCGGTCGAGCAGCCAGACTTGCGATGTTTCGTCCTCGCGATCCGAGAGAAATGCAAGATAGCGACCATCCGGGCTCCACTTCGGGCTGCTGGAATTGCTGGCTGGTGTCGTCATCAGGACCGGATCGCCACCAACCGCCGGCAACATCCAAACCGCATCGCGGGTGTTGTCCGCTTCCATGTCATTGCTGGTCAGTGTGTAGGCGACATACTGTCCTTCCGGGCTGACGCGGATCTCTGACACCAGTTTGAGCGCGAGATATTGGTCGATACCGAATCGCTGCTCTGCGTGCGCGTATGCAATACACGCAAGAACAAGCATGAATCCAGCCAGTGAATTCTTTCTCATGATTTTCCAGTTCCAACAACTGCCTGGCGTAAATATTACCGCGGCTGCGACCCGCGCCCGACTTTATCGTAATATCTTCCCATACGGGGATGACCGGGCAAAGCGCGGAATGCCCCGCCCTGACGGTTACACCATTCCCGTACAATCGTTAAAAGAGTACCGCTGGCAAGTCAGCCCGGAGGCAGTGATTCCGGGTCAGTGATGTTGACGACCATGTTGCTGTAGAAGCCATTGAAATCGGAGCGGCCACCCAAACTGTAGGCGCCTATAGAACCGAATTCAATGTAATCGCCGATGTCGATATCGGCAGGCAGCTCCACCAGACCCGGCAGTTTGTCGTCCGAGTCGCAGGTCGGTCCGAGGAGCTGAAAGGCGCGGGTTTCTCCGCCCATTTGTTCTCCGGTACGCCAGGCCCTGGCCGGGTAGCGATCGTGCGCGTCGTAGCGCAGTTCCCAGAAAACCCCATACATACCGTCATTGATGTACAGCTTGTTGTCCTTGCGCAGCAATACTTCAACTACTGCGGACAGCCCGGGTGCGGCCAGCGCCCTGCCGGGCTCTGCCATGAGTTCGCCGTTGTGGACAAGGGAAAACCGTGCCGCCTCGGCGATGGCGGCGAAATAGTCCGCCATGGGCGGCGCCGAAAAGCCCGGGTACGGTTTGGCGTAGCCGCCGCCGATGTCGATCAGCCGCAACTTGAAGGGCAGGCGTTCAAGCACACTCATAGCCGTATTGATGGCGTGTACGTAGGCGTCGGGGCTCATGACGTGCGAGCCGACATTAAATGCAAGGGCGGGTTCGGCGCCGGCATCGGCGACAGCCTGTAGCAACGCGAGCGTATCATCAGCGGTGGCCCCGAATTTGCTGGACAAGTCCACCTTTGCCGACTTGTGGTGGACGGCCAGGCGGACAAAAATCACCGCTTCGTTGGCGTTGATCTCACCGAGCAAAAGCCTGAGGCCTGCGGCGTGGTCTACAACGAAATGGCGCACGCCGAACTCTTGCTGCGCGGTTCGCGCCGCGCCGCGCAAACGTACCGGATTCATAAAATAGCACTGCGCATCCGGGTTGATAGCATGTACCTCGCGGATCTCCTGCAAAGACGCACAATCGACGTGCTTAATCCCGCCATCGAACAATGCCTGCAAAACTTTAGGCTCGTTATTCGCCTTGATGGCGTAAAGTACCCGGCCGGGAAAGCCGGCCAGGAACTCCTCTGCGGCCGCATGGTAAAGATGCGGGTATACGCAATAGACCGGATCGATCGGGTGCAAATCGACGAGCATTGCCGCCACGCTTCTGAATGAATCGATCATGATTATCTGTCTACCCGATCAGGATTGGCGAATAGCGCGCATTTTCTGCGCGGGCTTGTCCGGACGCCGGTCGATAGCATGCAATATCCAGCTGATAAGGGCGGCCTCAACGACCTCAAATGTCGGGTGCAGGGGACCGGGTGTATAGCAGTTGGAAAGCGCCCCCTCCGCGTTGCGTGAAATGATGTATTCATCTTCCAGCGTCGTGTTGTGCCAAAGCCATGACAATTTCTCACGATCGTAGTCCCTGCCTTCTACCGCATCACCGTTTACGAACCAAATGACGTGTAGATCTGTTTCGTGATGCGAGCGCGGAATGAAACTGTACAACACCCCGTGATCAGGATAGGTCAACATAAAGCACAACGGCCCAAATTGAAAATCGGCTACACCACCGTCATAGCCTTTTATCGTGCCAAGTAAAGGCGCAACAGGCTGACCGTCTTCGCTGCCTGTCAGGTAGCCGTCATACAAGCCGTAACGCATATGGCTGACATCACAGCCAAAGGCGGGCGCGTTGGTGTAGATTCGAAAATCTTCTTTTACAAAATCAGCTGATTGGCCGGTTATTCCGGGAGAGCGTTTGCGCATGGCCATCACCTGGTCTTCCACATTGCACCACATTTCACGAAGAGTGTGCATTTTGGCGTATTTACGGTGTGAGCTGGCGCAGTGATAACATTCGACATAGTTTTCAACTGCGAATTTCCAGTTTGCGCTGATTTTGTAGGTCCTTGATTCAGCAATTTTGGCCGTTTCGAACTGATAAGGCGCAATCATGGGTTCGATAATCTGGAGCGCGCTTCCGAAATCATTTGGCGTTTCAGACAAGTTAACAAAAATCATTCCATGGGAAATATGCATTTTCACGTGCTTAAGAGGGTAATGTTTACAGGAGAAACTTGCGTCTGCATGCATATCCCGGGCATGTTTTAGTGAACCATCGGTGTTGTAGACCCAGCCATGGTAGGGGCACACAAAGGTCTTCTTATTGCCCTGGGTTTCTTCGCACACACGCGCACCGCGATGACGGCAGCTATTGATCAGGGTACGCACCTGATTGGACTCATCACGACACACAATAATGGAGTCATTGACGACCTGGAACAGGAAGTAGTCCCCGATCTCGGGAATCTGGCTGATGTGGCCGGCGTAAAGCCAACTCTTGTAGATGATGTTGGCCAACTCACGCCGGTAAATGACATCCGAGCGGTAAAAGTAATTATTCAGAGCAAAACCTTCCCGGGCCAATTGCTCGGCAATCATTTCATCGGCCAGGGCTTGGGAGTCGTCGCGGTCGGGGGAAAATATGCTCATTGTCAGACCTCTTTCGCCATTACTGATGTACTTCAGGAGCACAGGATTTGATACTTCTCAACAAGGCGGCATGTGCCTCGATGCGCGGCTGCAGGCCGACCTGACCCGCCGGGGTTTCGAATACGAGCACAGTGCCAGCTTCCGGACCCGCCTGTGCACCGCCGTCGACGATAATGGAGCTGGCACTCATCAGTTCATCGATCGAACCGTCGATGACCGGGCCGATGATACCGTTATTGATCACTTCTCCGAAACGGGTTTCGCCGCTCATCTTGAGCGGAATGCCGTTATCCTGCAGGGTTCGCACCGCAGCCAGCGCCATTGGATCGGCGCTACCCAGTGTTCCCTGGGAATAGACATAGCCCTCGCTGATGAGATTGTCCTCGTGCAGGTCGATGCTGATAGCAGGCGGGTATTGTCCGGATTGCGCAAGTATGTAGCGCGTGATGGCATCCGCCTCCGGACTGGAAGCGGGACTCGACCTGGCTCGATCCGGACGTTCCGGATCAGGTAAAAAGTGCGAGGAATCGCCGACGCTTTTTCCCTCGACGTTCTCCGAGTAGCCTTGCATGTTGAGATAGCGCCAGTTGTTGACGTAACCATGCGGATTGTTCAGTGGCAACAGTACCACGGGATGGCGTTCACCCAGCTCAGCTATCGCGTCAATCGACGCGGCGATAGCGTTAGGCCCCGCCGGTTCCTCGCCATGGATACCGGATAATATCCAGCATGCCTCGCCGTTTTTGGGGCTGCGCAGCGCGATGACCGGCAGAGCGTAAGATCTTCCCGACGGTTGTGATTGGATGATGATATCCATCTGCCAGCCTTTCGCGATCAATGACGTGAAAGCCTCGTAAAGCTCCTCTACAGGTCTTCTCCCGTCTGGATAGGTGATTATGCTGGCGGGTAGTTCGAGCTTCGCCGCGGTTGCCGTATTCGAGACTACCGAGCAAATGGCCCAGGCAATCACCAAAGTAAAAGAGCGGAAGCGAGCACATCGAGCCATAGTTTAGTTAGCCTCTGGTCTTATCTCATCCTGACCGGCATGGGCCCGGAAAGGCGCCAGCAGGAAGGGAGCAGGAATACGGTTCTGCGTCACTTGGCAAGCCGCAGGTAATGTTCCAGCCAGTACTTCAATTGATCATGGGGAATGGCTTTGGCGTAGTGGCCGCCTTCGCCTACCATATCCTTGGCGGCGATCATTGCATTGACTATGGCTTCCTCGCTCGCCTGCACCACAGCCCCAAACAGCGGATCCATGTGCTCGTTACCCAGCATTTTCACTTGCTGCAGCCCGGTCTGGCCCGCCGGATTACCTGTACCGAAACTGATAAAAATATCCCCCGAGCCATTGCCGGCGATTGAACCCATGCGGCCCAGGCCGAGGCTGGCCCGCTTTGCCATGCGTTTCAGTTGATGCGGCAACACCGGCGCATCGGTAGCCACCACTATGATGATGGAGCCGCTCTCACTGGCTTGCGGGTCTGTCTCGCTGTACACCCGGTGCTCTCGCATGTGTCGACCCACAGGTACGCCGGATATGCTCAGGTTGTCTCGCATACCATAGTTGGCCTGCACCAGCACGCCAACCGTATAGTTTCCCCCGAGTGTATTTACAATGCGTGATGCGGTCCCGATACCGCACTTGTATTCATAACAGATCATACCGGTGCCACCACCGATATTTCCCTCCGTAACGACTCCGCCAGTTGCGCTCTCCAATGCCGCTTCGACTTGTTGTGCCTGTACATGAAAACCATTGATGTCGTTGAGGTGGCCGTCCCAGGTCTCGGCCACCAGGGGTAGCGACCAGCTATAACCACTGGCATCGGGCCCCGCACTGCGGATTCGCCAGGCAATGGTCGCATCACGCACTGTGCCCACACTATGCGTGTTGGTGAGCATTACCGGGCCCTCCAGTAACCCGGATTCCTCCACCCATGCGCTGCCCGTCATCTCCCCGTTGCCATTGAGAGCGAACGTGGCGGCCATAACCGGTTCCATCAGGCTGGCCTCGCCCCGTGGCAGGATGGCGGTAACGCCGGTGCGTACGGCGTGGCCGTCTGCGGTGTCTGCGATCAGGGTGCTGTGTCCAACCGTAACGCCAGGCACGTCGGTGATGGCATTGAGCGGGCCTGGAATGCCGTCGAACTGTATGCCGAGGTCACGCGCGCGCTGCGCAAGGGACGACATAGCAACTGTTGCTAGCAGGATGGCAATCAATAAGCGCTCAGTCATTTGAAGTCTCCCTTAAAACGCTGCAAACGGTGTTTTGGACATGGTCGCAATAGCGAGTTTCAATATAGTTATCGTGAATCGCCATGCTCACCCTTGAGGCCCCTTCTTCAGGCGTTGTTCGCTAAAGGTGTGATGCGAATATTGAACACGCCATAAATTATCGCAATGAGCGGATTCAGCAGGTTGAGGAAGGCGTAAGGCAGATAATCCAGGGTTGCCACACCAAGGGTCGCCGCCATAAAAGCGCCACAGGTATTCCACGGCACCAGTGCTGAGGTCATGGTGCCGGCATCTTCCAGTGTACGGGAAAGATTCTCGGGCGCCAGACCGCGCCGTCTGAACTCCATTTGGTACATGCGCCCTGGCAGCACAATAGAGATGTACTGGTCGGCGGCGACGATATTCATTCCAATACAGGTCAGCACCGTGGTAAAAATCAGGGAGCCGGTGCCACGCACGCCTCGTAACGCCGTAACAACTATTCGGCGCAGAAACCCGGTATGCTCCATGACTCCCCCAAAACACATAGCGGAAATAATCAGCCAGATAGTGGTTAACATACTGCTCATGCCACCGCGCGATAGCAGTGAGTCAAGTGTCGGATCGCCAGTGTTGGCGGTGTAGCCGCTACTGACTGAAATCCACAGGGCCTTGATCACCGCGGTGCTGCCGGAAACACTTCCCGAGCTGTCTCCAAACAGGCGGGTACCTTCGTTCTGGTAAAAGGCGGCGATCACGCAACCGGCAGCCGCGCCAAGAAAGATAGTCGGTAAGGCCGGAACTCTGGCAAGTGATAGTCCCAGCAACAGCATCAGGGGCAAAAATGTGGGCCAGCCCAGGGCATAGTTTTGTTCCAGCAAGGTGCGCGCGGTAACAATGGCAGTATCGCCATCGATGCTGGTATCGCTGCCCCATCCAAGCCAGGTAAATAAGCCGAGCGCTATCACAAAGGAAGGGGCGGTGGTCCAGAACATATGCTTGATGTGTACAAAGAGGTCTACACCTACCATGGCGGGGGCGAGGTTGGTACTGTCGGACAGCGGCGACATTTTGTCGCCAAAGTAGGCGCCTGAGATGACGGCCCCGGCTGTAATTTCAACCGGTAATCCCAAAATATGGGCTATCCCGATTAATGCCAGGCCCACCGTTGCGGCGGTGGTCCAGGAGCTCCCTATTGAGACGGAAACCAGTGTGCACAAAATCATTGCGGCGGGATAAAACCAGTTGGGAACCAGTACGCCAAGCCCCAGGTGAATTATCGCAGGCGCAGTGCCAGCCAACATCCAGCTCCCGATCAGGCCGCCAATCATCAGCAAAATGAGGCAGGCCTTCATGGCGAGCATGATGCCGTCAACAAGTGCATCCTCAAGCTCAACCCATGATTGACCACGGTATATGCCAAGGCCAATGGCTGCTGCCGCGGCGATCATCAATGCTATCTGGCTGGGCCCGGAAGAAGCGTCACTGCCGAATAAACTGACCGAACATGCGAGCAAAAAAACCAGAAAAACAAGGGGAAGGACCGCAAACCATAAAGGAATGGCTTCAACATCAAGCTCAGTTTGCAGAGTGGCTTTTCTCACGGCATGATCCTCGCTTGCATACCCGTTAAGAAATGAGTGAGATTGCCGGCCAGTTCGTCGCAGGGATACCCGCCTTCCTGAATGATGACGGTGGGCAAATCAAGCTTATCCGAAATGGCCCGGCCGATGGCGCCGTAGCCTTTGCTGCTGATACCGAGCCCGGCTATCGGGTCGCCTTCAAAGGCATCAAGGCCCAGAGCTATCACGAGCGCATCGGGAGCAAAGACCTCGATCCTTGCAAAGGCCTCCTGCAGTGTGGTCAGGAACACATCATCGCCGGTACCGCGGGGCAGCGGAAGGTTCAAATTATAGCCAAGACCGGCACCCGAGCCGCGCTCCGCGGCGTGACCCCAGAAAAACGGGTAAAAGCGAACCGGGTCGGCGTGTATCGATACGGTTAATACATCGGCGCGATGATAATAAATGGACTGGGTACCATTCCCGTGATGCAGGTCTATATCGAGAATCGCAACTGATCGGTATTTGTTGAGTAGTTGTTCTGCGGCGATAGCTGTGTTGTTCAAATAGCAAAATCCGCCAGCGATGTCGGCTCCTGCATGATGGCCCGGTGGACGTGACAGCGCATATGCCATAGGGTCGCCCGCCATCACCAGCTCGCTGGCATGGATAGCCGACCAGGCACTGGCGAGCGCGCTCTCCCAGGTGTCGGCACCTATCGGCGCCGAAGCGTCGGCCATATGGTAGCCCGCCTGGGCCACTACCGAGGCCGGGTAGAGACAATCGCGATTGGTGGGGTGAATATTGGGTGTGACCTCGCTGGCGGCACCCGGAATGCGACTCCAGCGAGTGTAGGCATTTTTGAGAAAGGCCAGGTACTCCGGGGTATGCACCCGGGCTATGGCAGCAAGGCCATAATCGGGGGGCTCGGTCTTTTCAAGACCCGCTGCTATCGCCCCCTCCAATAATCGATCGATCCGGTCGGGGGACTCGGGATTGGGCTGTCTCTCACCATTGACGAGAAAGCTTTCGGGATAGTGTTTGTTCTGGAGGGCGGACAGCACACATTTCATAAAGGGATCCTCATGGCCTTGGCATCGGCAGGTTCAACATTTCCGCGAGGCCGGTCAGGCTGTCATCCAGAATGGCCAGAATGTCTTCTATCTGTTGCGCGCTGGCAATCATTGGTGGACAAATCAGGAAGTGGTCGCCCTCAAGCCCACCCCTGGAACGCCTGGAATAAATGATCAGCCCGCGTGCGTAAGCAAGTTCAACCAGCACCGAAAAAGCATTGAGAGCAGCTGGCAGCGGTGCCATGGTTTCTCTATCGCTCACCAGTTCAAAGGCCGTGAGCAAGCCCTTACCCCTGACATCACCCACAAATGGAAATTTGTCTTTCAATTGTGATAGTCCCGCAAGAAGCTGAGCTCCTCTGTCCACGGTGTTTGACATCATCTCCTGTCGAACTATTTCATCAATTACCGCCAGACCTGCGGCACACGCGATGGGGTTGCCCGCGTAGGTATAACCGTGTTGAAAGCCACCGCTGTCCAGCACGGTGTCCACTATTGATTCTCTTGCCGTCAATGCGCCAAGGGGAATGTAGCCCGCACCAAAGCCCTTTGCAGTGACGATGATGTCGGGGTTGATGTCCCAGTGTTCAGCCGCCAGGAATTTTCCGGTGCGGCCTACACCGGTCATCACTTCATCATAGATGAGCAACACGCCAAACTCGTCACAGATGTCGCGAACGCGACCATAATAGCTGTCCGGTGCTACCAGTGCGCCGGTTGAGGCGCCACCCACTGGTTCCATGATAAATGCCAGCACCGTATCCGGGTCTTCAGCCAGTATTTTGTCCCTGAGCATCTGCGCATAACGTAATCCGCGCTCATCATCGCTCAACTGATCCCGGTCGAGATAACAGCGGGGAGCGGGAATTTTTGGCATGGCGACATGCATGGGCAGGAACGGTGCATTGAGTGGCGTGTAGGAAGTCAGCGACAGGGCGCCGAGTGTCGCTCCGTGATAAGAGGGCGAGCGGGATACGATTTTCCAGCGCGCGCCCTCACCGCGAGCATAGGCAAATTGGCGGGCCAGTTTCATGGCGCTTTCCACTGCCTCGGAACCACCCGAGACAAAAAAGACCTTGTTGTGCTCGGGGGGGCTCAATTCGGCCACCTTCGCGGCAAGCAGTTCGGCCGGCTCATTTTCAAAATGTAGTCGGTAACCGAATGTGGACTTTGCCATTTGTGCCTGCATCGCCGTCAAAACCGCCGGATTGCTGTGGCCGATATTTGACACCATGGCACCGCTGGAACCATCAATATATTTCTTGCCGGTGACATCCCACATGTAAATGCCCTCGGCACGATCAAGCAGTGGGCGTCTATCACGAGTTTGGTAAAATAAATGTGAGTCCATAACACTAATCCCCGCGGATATCAGGCGTTGAGACCATAAGAGCGCAGCTTTATGTCGGTAGTATTTACGGTTTCCTCCAGGAGCCTCAGAAACTCCTTTTCAGCGGCATTCAAAATGGCCCCCCGGTTTTGCAGGGTGAATACATCAACTGCCACAGGTATTTCATCCACGGCCAGTCGCCAGAGTTCTCCGCAGGCGACATCCCGTTCAACCACGTGAATGGGCAACGGACCTACGCCGAGCCCGGCCATGATCATACGCCGTACTTCTTCCAGGTTATTGGACAGGCCCGTGATCGTATCGCTTAATCGTGACTGTCCTCTGAGTACAGCAATTTCGTGCAGGACATCACCGAGTTTGTCGGTGTAGAAGCTTACAATTTGCTGCCCCTCAAGTTCATTCAAGCTGCGAATTGTTTTGCCATAAAGAGGGTGTGGGCGACCACAGAAGAAGCCGAAGTGCTCGCGGTAAAATAAATCCACCGCCAAATCTGTCAGCGGCTCCCTCATCAGGCAGATTCCCACTGTTGCCTGTTTGGCCTGGATGGCTTCAATAACCTCCTGGCTATCTTTTATCGAAATTGAAAAAGTAGCCTTCGGGTTCTTTTGATGGAATCCAAGCAATGCTGCATCCAGCATCGGTGTTATTACATGGCTTGCCATGACAATTCTTATATGCCCGTGAACATTGTCGTTGCTGTCCTGGACGATATTGGGTAAACGGCCGATAGAGCCAAAGATCTCCCTGCATTGAAGGTACAGGGCTTCTCCGTGGTCGGTCACCGTAAAATTGCGAGGGCCCCGCTCAGCGAGTTGAAAACCCAGTTGTGTTTCGAGCCGTTTAAGGGCATTGCTGACGGTGGGTTGCTTCAGGTTTAAATAGTGGGCCGCACGGGTGATGCTCTTGAATTTGGCAATTACCATGAAGGTTCGCAACAGGTTCCAATCGAGGTCCCAGGCAATCTGTTCAAGGTGTCGGGCGCCACTCTCGCTGTCTTTTGGCCTTGATCCGTCATCGTGTGGCAGCATGATTACATTCATCAAAAATATAGTTGAGTTTATAAGTATAATTTCTCAGAATGTTATCACGGCGCAGCTTTTGTGCAATCTCAAAATGATATCCGGAGTGCGAACCGCGCCCCGGAAGCAGCCTGCAGTAAGGGCGATAGGGTGGGAGCGATGAAAAGAAAGGTAATTATCACCTGTGCAGTAACCGGCTCAATTTATACACCAACGATGAGCCCGCACATTCCGATAACAGGTCCCGAGATTGCCCAGGCGTCCATTGATGCCGCCGCAGCGGGTGCGGCCATTATTCATTTACATGCCCGGGATCCCGCAAATGGTCGACCCAGCGCCAGCGTCGAGCATTTCATGGATTTCATCCCCGCAATTCATCACGGATGTGACGCGGTACTGAATATCTCCACGGGAGGGAGTTCCCTGATGTCGCTTGAGGAGCGGCTGGCCCCCGCTCGCCACATCAAGCCAGAAATGTGTTCGTTGAATATGGGTTCAATGAATTTCGGAATCTTCACCCTCGCGCGAAAGTACACCCAGTGGCGGCACGAGTGGGAGCCCGCACTGCTGGAAGCTACGAGGAAAACCACCTTCAGGAACACCTATGAAGATATCGAAGCCATTCTGGCGGAGCTGGGGCAAGGGGACGGGGCCAGGTTTGAGTTTGAGTGCTATGACATGGGTCATATAGAAACTCTCGGCTATTATCTGCGCCAGGGATTGGTTAAGGCACCTCTCTACGTGCAGTTTGTCCTTGGCGTGATGGGTGGCATCGGCGCATCACCTGAAAATTTGATGGCCATGAAAGCCGCTGCTGATCGCGTGCTGGGCGACAGTTATCAATTTTCCGTACTGGCGGCCGGCCAAAATCAGGTGCCGCTGGCCACTCTTGGGGCTATTCTTGGCGGCAATGTCAGGGTGGGTCTCGAAGACAGCCTGATCATGCCCTCGGGCGCCCTGGCCAGCAGCAGCGCCGAACAGGTTAGCCGCATCAGGACCATTATCGAGGCGCTGGGGCATGAGGTCGCCAGCCCCGCAGAGGTTCGAGAAGGTCTGCTACTTAAAGGGCGCGACAAGATAAAGGTATAAAAAGATGTCTGACCTCACGTTAACCAAGGCGAGATCAGAGGATGCGCCGGTTCTACTCGATCTTTTGCAACAGTTGGCTCGCGATCTGGGTAAAGAGAAAGAATTTCGTGGGTCACTTGCGTCAATTACATCTTATGGTTTCGCATCTCCTGCGGCTTTCGAAGCCATTATCGCCTGGCGCGGCAATACGCCGCTGGGATTCATTCTGTTCTTCAGTGAATTTTCCACCTGGCGGGGGTCGCCCGGCATTTATGTACAGGACCTCTTCGTGTCAACTGAGGCAAGAGGCCTTGGATTGGGTGGAAAACTTACCGCCGCGGCATTTGAGCAGGGCCGACAGCATGGCGCCAGCTATATGCGATTGAGTGTTCACAATGACAACGAGCAGGCGTTCGGTTTTTATCAGGCACTGGGTTTCAAGCCTGCTTCAAATGAAACCGTATTGGTCATGGAGGCCGCCGACTTTGATAAAGCACTCTCTGGTGAGGCCTAGACACTCCAGCGCAACGAATACGCATAGCCCATATCGGATTTAGCTGGTAATGATTGTTTGTAGGAAGCACATCACCGTTTTTCTTAGCCTTTTTTTGGCGGTGCTCGCGCTGCCGAATGTCCGCGGAGACGTTCAGCAACCAATGCCGGCTGATACGCCGCCGTCTATCGATGCGGTGGAACAGCTCTATGCGGAAACGCGCGCGTTGGCTGATCAGGTAGATATTTCCCGGTTTCGCGGCGTCACGACCGGCGCGACCCTCTCCGGTCTGATTGAATCTTACAATTCTTCTCGATCCCGGCTGCTACATGCACTTTCGGTAAACCCTGTTGGGCCCATGTCCCAAGAAGACCTGCTGGCGCTGTACACGATGAGGAAGACCCTGACTACAGACCTACCTGAAACCGCAGTTGAGGACGCTTCAGCAGCGCAAACCATCGGCGCAGGGGAGGCTGCCGACTGTCGATACGATCCGGACGCACTTGCAAGGGGGGAGGGCGGTTACCAGGCGCTCTCGATGCGTATTTACCATTGCTTTTCCGTGGCCGCCCAGTCGCTGTCATTCGAGGGTGAGCCGCTGGACAGGTTGACAGTTTTTGGTCGATTGCCATTAACACAGGACCCAACCCGGCGCGAGAAGTTGTGGCGTGCAATGGAGCCGATATGGGTATCGGTTAACGGTGACAATGGACCACATAGTCCCTATAGAACTCTTGTAAGGCTCAAAGCTGCTCGGATGAAGAGTGAAGGTGAAGTATTAGGGGAGTCAGTGCGTGCTATTGGCATCGAACCGGCGGTGATGGAAAAGTGGATGATGGCGGTGCTACAGAAGTGGCACGACATCACACCCGACACGGCCATTGAACCCTGGGATTTTGCCTATAACGTCGGCCGCAGTAACCGGGCTCTGAGCCAGGCGATACCAAGAGATGCTCTGCGAGCGATCAACGACCGTTTCTATCGTGATCTGGGGGCGGATCTGCTGGCCCTGCACCTGCGCTATGATCTG
>Ga0316195_10000512_pt1 | contig 15687 bp, 13 predicted proteins | sample Phised1_MG_FD_204937 | JGI IMG/M metagenome (GOLD analysis project Ga0316195, IMG submission 204937) | Coastal sediment microbial communities from Maine, United States - Phippsburg sediment 1 | ecosystem: Environmental > Aquatic > Marine > Coastal > Sediment | place: USA: Maine | collected... | reverse complement strand
GCGCTTGAAGAAGCCGCCCGGAATGCGGCCGGCGGCATAGAATCTTTCCTGGTAGTTGACCGTCAACGGAAAAAACGCCTGGCTGGCGTTGGCTTCGCGGCGACCTACCGCGGTCACCAGCACCACCGTACCACCCATGGTAACCACCACGGAGCCGTTGGCCTGGCGGGCGACACGCCCGGTCTCGATCGTGACCTGCTGGTCACCGTATTGAAATGTCTTGATCAGTTTCTGCACAAGTTACCCCGTCATCAGTATTGGTTCATAGCCTCAAAAGCGAACGCTCCGGCAGACGGTACGTCTACCAGAGCGAAGGACATGCTCCGATGCGAATCTTGCCGAAGGCCGGATCCATGCATGTCGCGCGTTGCTTTCTTCCGCCCCTGGCGAAAAAAAGCCCGCCCGCCAACCCGGATCTAGCGGCGCAGGCCGAGACGATTGATCAGGTCGCGATACCGCTCGATGTCCTTCTTGCGAAGGTAGTCGAGCAGGCTGCGGCGCTGATTCACCAGCCGCAGCAAACCGCGCCGCGAGTGATGATCGCCCTTATGAGCCTTGAAATGGTCGGTGAGGTATTGAATACGGCCCGTCAACAACGCCACCTGGACCTCTGGGGACCCGGTATCGCTTTCCGAGCGAGCGTACTCGCTGACAATTTTTGCCTTCGCTTCTGCATCAAAAGACATGGTTCCTTCTCCATATCTAGAGCCGCGAAGCCTTTGAAAAAACCCGCCGGGCGTACAGCCCGGTAAATCCAGGTCTTTGCAAAAACTTCGAAGCCCCGGTTAATCAGCCGTGCATTTTAAACTGCGGCGTGGTGCTAAACAAGTTATTTATGCGGTTTCCGGGCTCTCGAGGTGCATCACCCGCCTGGCCTTCAGGATTCCGTGCGCGGTCATTTCGCCCAGCCCAAGCAGTATATCCCCCGGGCCGTATACCCGCACCATGCCGGCAAGGTCAGCATCGCCTTCGACCGGGTTCCCGTGGCCGAACCGCACGGCGTGTTCAGCGTCGAGACGCACGATGGGCCAGTCCCGGAGGCCGGCGTCCGGCGGCAGAAGACATTGCTCGATCCGGCCCCGCTCGGCCCTATCGGCCAGCTCCTCGAGCATAAACATATCTTCCGCCTGAAATGGCTCCACCTCGAGACGCCGCAGCGCCTGCAGGTGGGCGCAACTGCCCATCGCCTGCGCGATATCCTCAGCCAGCGTGCGCACGTAGGTGCCCTTGGAGCAGCGCACGCGGAACTCGAGGACCGGCGCTTCCCAGGTCAGCAGTTCCAGCGCATGGATCGTCACTTGACGGGCTTCCCGCGGGACCTCCTGGCCGGCCCGGGCCAGCCGGTACAGCGGCTTACCCTGGTGTTTCAGCGCAGAGTACATGGGCGGAATCTGCGCAACCTGCCCCTGGAAGCCGGCCAGTACCCTTGTGACCTGGTCGCGATCCAGAGCGGGCACGGCAGCGGTGATGGAAACCTCCCCCTCGGTATCGCCGGTGGTGGTGGCCTGCCCCAGCAAGGCGCGGGCCACGTAGGTCTTCGCTGACTCCAGCATGAATCCCGCGGTTTTGCTGGCCTCACCGAGACAGATCGGCAACATGCCCGTGGCGAAAGGGTCGAGGGTGCCGGTATGGCCCGCCTTGCGCGCCTGGAACAGCCAGCGCACCTTCTGCACCGCCTGGCTGGACGTGTAACCTGCCGGCTTGTCCAGCAGCACGATGCCGTGCACGTCGCGGCCCTTGCTGCGCCGGCTCATTCGTCGCCGGCGGGGTCGGTGTCTCCGGAATCGTGCCGGTCCGCGGCGATAGCGGCCTCGATCAGGTCGTCCATGCGCTGGCCGGTTTCGACCGAAGCATCGTGCTCGAAATGAAGCTCCGGCACGGAACGGATGCGCATTTCCTGGCCCAGGCGCCGGCGCAGATAACCCGCGGCCTTGTTCAGCGCCTTCAGGCTGCTGGCGGCTTTTTCGGGTTCGAAGACAGTCACGAAGACGCGGGCATGGGCCAGGTCACGCGTGACCTCGACATCCGACAGGCCGACAAAACCCACCTCGGGGTCCTTTACCTCCAACTGGATCAGCCGGGCCAACTCCCTGCGCAGGGATCCGGCGACGCGTTCGGAGCGCTTGAAATCCCTGGGCATATCGCAGACCTGATCCCGGCTCAGAGCGTCCGGGCGACTTCGATACGCTCGAAGCACTCGATCTGGTCACCCGGCTTGACGTCGTTGTACATCTTCACGCCGATACCGCACTCGGTGCCGGACTGCACTTCCTTGACGTCGTCCTTGAAGCGGCGCAGGGACTCCAGTTCGCCTTCGAAGATCACGACGTTGTCCCGCAGCACGCGGATCGGGTTGTGCCGCTTGACCACGCCTTCGACCACGAGGCAACCGGCGATGGCGCCCAGGCGGGACGAACGGAACACGTCCTTCACTTCGGCCAGGCCGACGATCTGCTCCCTGACCTCGGTGCCGAGCAGCCCCGTAATCGCCGCCTTCACCTCGTCGATGGCGTCGTAAATCACGCTGTAGTAGTGGAGGTCCAGTTCGTGCTCCTGGATCACTTTGCGTGCCGTCGCGTCGGCGCGAACATTGAAGCCGATGATGATAGCGTCGGACGCCTGAGCCAGCGAAGCGTCGTTCTCGGTGATCGCCCCCACGCCGGACGCCACAACGTTCACTTTCACATCGTCGCTGCTGAGCCGGGTCAAGGCATCGCGCAGTGCTTCGACACTGCCCTGCACGTCGGCCCGGATGAGCAGATTGACGGAGGTCTGTTCTTCCTTGCCCATGCTTTCGAACAGGTTCTGCAGGTTGGCGGCCTGCTGCCGGGCGAGGCGCGTTTCGCGTTGCCGATCCTGGCGCATGGCGCTCGCCTCGCGAGCTTTGCGCTCGTTGGCGACGGACACCATCTCGTCGCCCGCCTGCGGCACGCCGGACAGGCCCTGGACGACCGTCGGCATGGACGGCCCGGCCGACTCGATGGCCTCGCCGCCTTCGTCGAACATGGCGCGGACCCGGCCGTATTCCTGGCCTGCCAGGATCATGTCGCCCCGGCGCAGCGTGCCTTCCTGGATCAGCAGCGTGGCGATCGGGCCACGGCCCTTGTCGAGGCTGGATTCGACCACGACGCCACGGGCCCGGATGTCGGGATTGGCCTTCAGCTCCATGACCTCGGCCTGCAGCAGGATGCTGTCCAGCAGCGTGTCCATGCCTTCCCCGGTCTTGGCCGAGACGTAGACGAAAATGTCCTCACCGCCCCATTCCTCGGAGATGACTTCTTCCTTCGACAGGTCGGTACGCACCCGGTCCAGGTCGGCATCCGGCTTGTCGATCTTGTTGACCGCGACGATGATCGGCGTCCCCGCGGCCCGCGCGTGCTGGATGGCTTCGCGGGTCTGCGGCATAACGCCATCGTCCGCCGCCACCACCAGCACCACGATATCCGTCGCCTGGGCGCCGCGGGCACGCATTGCCGTGAATGCAGCGTGGCCCGGCGTATCGAGGAAAGTCACGATGCCCTTGCCGGTCTTTACGTGGTAGGCACCGATATGCTGCGTGATGCCGCCGGCCTCCCCTTCGACCACGTGGGCGTGGCGGATGTAGTCCAGCAAAGAGGTCTTGCCGTGATCGACATGCCCCATGACCGTCACCACCGGCGGCCGTGGCTTCTCCTCACCGACATCCAGATCTTCCTCGGCAATCAACTCCTGTTCGATGTCCTTTTGCTCGGCAGGTTTGGCGCTGTGGCCCATTTCTTCGACCACCAGAATGGCCGTGTCCTGATCCAGGCTCTGGTTGATGGTTACCATGATGCCCATCTTCATCAGCACCTTGATGACCTCGCCGGCTTTCACCGCCATCTGCTTGGCCAGGTCGGCCACGGTGATTGCCTCGGGAACTTCCACCTCGCGGGTTACCGGCGCCGTGGGCCGCGAAAAACCGTGTTCCGAGGGCCGGCCGCCAGCCGACGGCCGCATGCGCGGCCCGGATTTGCGACGGCGCGCTGCCGTGCCCTCGGCCACGTGCAATTCCTTGCGGCCATAGCGGGTCTTGTTTTTGCCCTTTTCTTTCTCGCGACGGTGCTGCTCCTCGGCCAGCTTGCGTGAACGCTCCTCTTCCTTCAGACGCTCGGCGTCTTCCGCGCGGCGTCGCGCTTCTTCACGCTGGGCGCGTTCTTCCGCCTGCCTGCGATTCTTTTCCTCGGCGTCTTTCTGGGCTTGCTCCTGCGCCGCCAGGCGCTCTTCTTCCTCGCGCTTCAGGCGGGCTTTCTCGACCGTCTCCTGCTGCAGGGCCTCTTCGGCCTCGCGCTTGGCGCGCGACTCCTCAAGAATTTTCCGTGCCTCTTCGCGGTCGGCGGCGCCCGTTCCAATCTGCTCCTGCACCACTTCGCGCTTGACATAGGTGCGACGCTTCCTGACCTCGACGTTTACCGTGCGCGAGGAGGCGCGCGGCCCGGACCCTGCCACGCGCAGTTCGCTCACCGACTTGCGCTTCAGGGTTACGCTGCGCGGCGCGGTCGCGTCACTTTCCACCTTGCCGTGGCTGGCGCGCAGGTAAGCCAGCAGCTTCTTCTTGTCGTCGTTGGAAACCGTGTCATCTCCACCCGCGGCCTTGATACCGGCGTCATTGAGCTGCGCCAGCAATTTCTTGCTGTCGACGCCCAGTACATCGGCCAATTGTGAAACGGTTACTTTTGACATAAATCTACTCCTTGGAAAACGATCGGACCCCGGACTGCTGCGGGCCTGGCGCGGCATGCAATGCGCGGCCGGACATTACCCTTCCTCGGCAAACCAGGGTGCACGAGCCGCCATGATCAGCTCGGCCGCTTCTTCGTCGGTCATGTCGTCTATCTCTTTCAACTCGTCGACGGACAGCTCGGCCAGGTCCTCCTGCGTACGAATGTCCTTTTCGGCCAGCCGAAAGGCGAGGCGCTCGGTCATGCCCTCGAGATCCAGCAGATCGTCCTCGGGGGCATTCTCGTCAAGCACTTCTTCCTTCGCGATCAACTGGGTCAACAGGGCGTCGCGGGCACGGCGCCGCATCTCAGACACCATCTCTTCGTCGAACTCCTCGATTTCAAGCAGTTCCGACTCAGGCACGTACGCGATTTCCTCGATGTTGCTGAAACCCTCCTGCACCAGGATGTTGGCAACGTCTTCGCCAACGTCCAGCCGCTGCATGAAACGTTCCAGGATGCTGCGCGATTCTTCCTCGCTCTTCTGTTCCGCCTGCTCGACTGTCAGGACATTGAGCGTCCAGCCGCTCAACTCGCTCGCCAGGCGCACATTCTGGCCGCCGCGGCCGATCGCCTGTGACAGGTTGGACTCCTCGACCGCGATATCCATCGAGCCGTTTTCTTCGTCCACGACGATCCCCGCCACTTCCGCCGGCGCCATCGCATTGATCACGAACTGTGCCGGGTTCTCATCCCACAGGATGATGTCGATCCGCTCACCGGCCAACTCATTCGAAACCGCCTGTACGCGCGAGCCGCGCATGCCGACGCAGGCGCCGATCGGATCGGTGCGCCGATCGTTGGAGCGCACGGCAATCTTCGCCCTGCGGCCAGGGTCACGGGCCCCGCCCATGATGGAAATCAATTCCTGGCCGATTTCCGGGACTTCCAGCTCGAACAGCGCGACCAGGAATTCCACGATCGTGCGGCTGGCGAAGAGCTGTGGCCCGCGCAGCTCCGCCCTGACCTCGTAGAGATAAGCCCGCAGACGGTCGCCCGGCCTGACGGATTCCCCCGGCACCATGTGGCGCTGGCTGATGAAAGCTTCGGCATTGCCGCCGAGATCGAGATACACGTTGCCGCGTTCCACCCGCTTGACGATGCCGTTGACCAGTTCGCCGGCGCGGTCCTTGTACTCCTCTACCACCTGCGCCCGTTCGGCTTCCCGCACACGCTGAACGATGACCTGCTTTGCAGTTTGTGCCGCTATGCGACCAAACTCCGCGTTCTCCATCGGCTCCTCTATGAATCCGCCCGCTTCGATTTCGGGATCGATCGCCTTGGCGTCATGCAGGAACAGCTGGGCGTCCTCGACCTCCATCTCCGCATCGTCAGCAATGACCTCCCAGCGCCGGAACGTTTCGTATTCTCCGGTACTGCGGTCAATTGCCACGCGCACGTCACGCTCTTCTGCGCTGAGCTTGCGTGCCGCCGATGCCAGTGCAGCTTCAAGCGCGCCGAAAATCACGTCCTTGCTGACGCCCTTCTCGTTCGAAACGGCGTCGACAACCAGCAGGATTTCTTTGCTCATCGGGTCTCTTCTCTCTTTACAAATAGGCTGTCGTAATCGGGCACCAGCCTGGCCTTGGCGATATTGCCCATCTCCAGTTCCACTTCCTCACCATCCTGATCCAGCCGGACCTTGCCGCTGTCGGCGCCCAGCAACCGCCCCTTGAACTTGCGCCGCCCGTTCAGCGGGGAAAACAGCGACAGCTTGACCTGTTCACCGCGGAAACGTTCGAAGTGCTCCAGTGTGAACAGGGGCCGGTCCAGCCCGGGCGAGGACACTTCCAGGTTGTAGTGGCCCGGAATCGGATCTTCGACATCGAGCAGGGCCGCGACCTCGCGCGATACCCGCTCGCAGTCTTCCACGGCGATGCCATCCGGCCGGTCGATGTAAACGACCAGCACAGGGTTTTTCGGGTTGCTGCTGCGCTCGAGGCCCACGAATTCGTAGCCCAGTTCCTCGATCAGCGGCTGCAGCAACTGTGTCAGCTTGGCATCGCTCAAGCAAATCTCCAATATCGCCCGGGGCAAGTTCGACCTCCGGGCACAAAAAAAGGGCACCTCGGCCCTACCTGGCAAACCTCCGGCGAGAGGCTCCTCGTCTTCAATAAAAAGGCCCCTGCTGGGGCCTTTTTCACTGAAACCTGGTAGCGGGGGCAGGATTCGAACCTGCGACCTTCGGGTTATGAGCCCGACGAGCTGCCAGACTGCTCCACCCCGCATCAGCAGGGGGGGAATGATATAGATTCCCCCAGCCTATTTCAAGCGCGATCAAAACCACGCCTGACCGAGATATGGTGGCTCACAGTGCCGATATCAAGCGGCCCTTTTACGCCCCAAAGGAAGCCATGCAAATGGCGATCAGCGAACTGGAGAAAATCCCCAGGCCCAACATCATGATGCCGTTCAGCGAGATGGCAGCGCGAAAGTCCACCGGTGCGTCGATGACCGCTTCGGTAACCGGCTCGTCGAAATACATCAGTTTGACCACCCGGATGTAGTAAAAGGCGCCTACCACCGAGAAGACCACCGCCACGACGGCGAGCCACAGCAGCCCCGCGTCCAGCGCGGCCTTGATCACGAGCCACTTGGCAAAAAAACCGACGAACACCGGCACGCCGGCCATGGAAAACATCACCATGGCCATGATGGCCGCGTACCAGCTGTCACGCTGGTTGAGGCCCTTGAAGTCGTCGAGCTTCTCGGCCTCCACACCCCGCGCCGACAGCATGATGACCATGCCGAACGCCGCCGCGGACATCAGCGAATAAACAATCACGTAGAACATGCCGGCGCCAAACCCCTCGGGCGTTCCGGGCAGCAACCCCAGCAAAACGAACCCCATGTGCGAGATGGTCGAGTACGCCAGCATGCGCTTGATGTTGGTCTGGGCGATCGCGGCCAGGTTACCGAGGACGATCGACAGCACCGCCAGCACGGCGAGCATCTGGGACCAGTCGTCCTGCAAGCTGCCCAAGCCGGTCTGCAGCAAGCGGATGGCCATTGCGAAAGCCGCCATTTTCGGCACCGATGAGATGAACAGGGTGGTCGCCACCGGGGCGCCCTCGTACACATCCGGAATCCACATGTGGAAAGGCACCACGCCCAGTTTGAAAGCCAGGCCCACGACCAGGAACACCAGGCCGAAAATGAGCAAGGTGTTGTCGCCCCCGTTACTTCCGATGGAATCGGCGATCAGCTGCAGGTCCAGCGTGCCGGTCGCGCCATAAATCATCGACATACCGTACAGCAGCATGCCGGAGGCCATCGAGCCCAGCACGAAGTACTTCATGGCCGCCTCGGAACCGCGTGGTGAATCGCGGTCGAAAGCCACCAGGGCGTAGGAGGACAGCGATATCAACTCGAGACCGAGATAGACCATGACCAGGCTGTTCGCAGAAATCAGCAGCATGACACCGAGCAGGGCGAACATGGAGAGCGTATAAAAGTCCGCCCGGAACATGCGGAACTGGCGCAGGTGGTGCTTGGCATAGATGTAAACCAGGGCCAGCACGATGAAGCTGAACAGCTTCAGCACGTCCCCCATCGGGTCGCGAATGAAGGAGCCGTTGAACGCCGTGACCGAGCGCAGCCCTTCGGCCATGTAGTCGGCGCGCAAGGTGATGATGGCGGCGAATACCAGCGTGCCGAGCGCCAACAGTTGGATGATGCCGCGCCGCTCTTCGCGCAGGAACAGGTCAACGATCAGGATCACGCAGGCCATGGTCAGGACCCACAGCTCCGGCGCCGCCAGCAACATGTTCGAATTATTCACGTCTCACCCTCCGGCCAGCGGCAGTTTCGATTGCTGGATGTGCTGCAGCAACTGGTCTACCGACGCATGCATCAGGTTCACCAGCGGCTCCGGCCACAGGCCCACCAGGAGCACCGCGACCGCTATCGTTCCGAGCACCAGGGCTTCACGCGCGTTGATGTCTTCCAGCACGGCGACATCCTGGCTGGCCACTTCGCCGAAAATGACCCGCTTGACCAGCCACAGGCTGTACGCCGCACCCAGGATCAGGGTCGTCGCCGCCAGGAACGCGAACCAGAAGTTGGCCTGGAACGCCGCCAGGATGACCATGAACTCACCGACGAATCCGCTGGTTCCGGGCAAGCCGGAGTTGGCCATGAAAAACAGCACGGCGAAGGTCGCAAACCAGGGCATGGTATTGGCCACCCCACCGTAATCGGCAATCATCCTGCTGTGCAGGCGGTCGTACAGCACGCCGACGCAGAGGAACAGCGCGCCAGATACAAAGCCGTGGGAGATCATCTGTACCATGGCGCCCTCGACGCCCAGAGCCGCGCCCCTGCCGCTCTCGGAATTGCGGAACACCGCAAATGCGATGAACATGCCGAGGGTCACGAACCCCATGTGCGAGATGGACGAGTACGCGATGAGTTTCTTCATGTCCTTCTGCACCAGCGCCACGAAGCCGATGTAAACCACCGCGATCAGAGACAACGTGATCATCAGCCAGTCCAGCGCGGACGCCGCGTCCGGCGTGATCGGCAGGCTGAACCGGATGAATCCGTAGCCACCGATCTTCAGCATGATGGCCGCCAGGATGACCGAGCCGCCGGTCGGGGCCTCGACGTGCGCATCCGGTAACCACGTGTGCACCGGCCACATCGGGATCTTGACCGAGAACGCGGCGAGGAAACCCAGGAACAACCAGGTCTGGACCGCCAGCGTCAGCGGCAGCTGGTGCCACTCGAGGATCGACCAGGAACCCGACTCGATGTACAGGTAGATCAGGCCGATCAGCATGAACACCGAGCCCAGGAAGGTATACAGGAAGAACTTGATGGTCGCGTAAACGCGCCTGGGTCCGCCCCACATGCCGATCACCAGGAACATCGGGATCAGCATGGCTTCGAAAAAGACATAGAACAGCAGCGCATCGAGCGCGGCGAACACACCGACCATGAGGCCTTCCATGATCAGGAAGGCCGCCATGTACTGGTGGACCCTTTCCTGGATGACCTCCCAGCCGGCAATCACCACCAACACGCCGAAAAAGGTCGTCAGCAGGATCAGCGGGACCGAGAAACCATCGACCCCCAGCGAGTAGAAAATGTCGAAGGTCTCGATCCACGGCTTGAGTTCGGTGAACTGCATCGCGGCCGTCGACGTATCGAAAGCCGCGAACAGGAAAATGCTCAGGATAAACGTCAGGCCGGAGAAGACCAGCGCCAGCAGGCGCGCAAGCGCCGCCCGCTGGTCGCCCGCAGCGATCACGATCAGACCGCCGGCGATCGGCAGCCAGATCAGCAGACTCAGGATGGGCCAGTTCGATGTCATTGTTTTTTTCGCCCCTCTACTTCGCCATCACCCAGATTGCGAGAATGACCATCAGACCGACAATCATCGCAAAGGCATATTGGAACAGGTAACCGCTCTGCCAGACCCTGACCCGCGCGGCGAGGTCACCCACCAGGCGTCCCGAGCCGTTCACCAGCCAGCCATCGATGATGCCGGCGTCCACCTTGTCCCACAGGCCGTCGCCGATACGCAGGATCCGTGACACGAAGACCTTCTGATAAAACTCGTCCACGTAAAACTTGTTCTCCAGCAATCGATGCAGGCGCGGCATCTTCTGCTGCAACTGGTCGGCCAGCGCGGGCCGCAGCCGGTAGATCACGGTGGCCAAGGCGAAACCGGTGATCATCAGCCAGAACGGGGCTGTCTGGACGGCGTGCATGGCCATCGCCGAAGCGCCATGGAAATGATGACCCAAGTCCGCCAGCACGTCGTTCTGCGGCAACACGGTGATCGAATCACTCAACCAGCCACCGAACAGCACCGGGCCGATGGTCAGGTAACCGATCACGATCGACGGGATGGCCAGCAGCACCAGCGGCACGGTTACGACCAGCGGCGACTCATGCGGGGCATGTTGCAGGACGCCGTCCGGCGGATGGTCGCCGGCGCCTACGTCCACGGTGTAGCGTGGCGCTCCGTGGAAGGTCAGGTACAGCAGGCGGAAGCTGTAGAAGGATGTGACCACCACGCCAAGCAGGACGGCCCAGAAGGCCACCGGCGCGCCAAACCGGGTGGACTCGTGAACCGCTTCGATGATGGCGTCCTTGGAGTAGAAACCCGCGAAGAAGGGGAAGCCGATCAGGGCCAGCGTACCGACCCAGGCGGTGATCCAGGTCACCGGCATCTGTTTGCGCAGCCCGCCCATGAAGCGCATGTCCTGCTGGTGGTGCAGCGCGATGATCACGGAACCCGCGCCGAGGAACAACAGGGCCTTGAAAAAGGCATGCGTCATCAGGTGGAAAATCGCCGCTGAGTAAGCCGACACGCCCAGCGCCACGGTCATATAGCCCAATTGTGAGAGCGTCGAATAGGCGATGACACGCTTGATGTCGTTTTGCACGATACCCACCAGGCCCATCGTAAATGCGGTCACGGCACCGATCAGCATGACGAAGCTCAGGGCCGCATCGCTGAGTTCGAACAGCGGCGACATGCGGGCTACCATGAAAATACCCGCAGTCACCATCGTGGCGGCGTGGATCAGGGCGGAGATCGGCGTCGGGCCCTCCATCGAGTCGGGTAGCCACACATGCAGCGGCGCCTGCGCCGACTTGCCCATGGCGCCGATGAACAGGCAGACGCAGATCACGGTAATCCATTGCCACTCGAATCCGGGGATGATGGTGACCGTGCGACCCGCGATACCATTGGCGCGGGCGAAGGTTTCGGCATAATCGAGCGTGCCGAAACAGTAGAGCACGGCCGCGATGCCGAGCAGGAAGCCGAAGTCACCCACCCGGTTGACCAGGAATGCCTTCAACCCCGCATAGACCGCCGAATCCCGTTTGAACCAGAACCCGATCAGCAGGTACGAGACAAGGCCGACGGCTTCCCAGCCGAAGAACAGCTGCAGAAAGTTGTTCGACATAACCAGCATCAGCATCGAGAACGTGAACAGCGCAATGTAGCTGAAAAACCGCTGGTAACCCGGGTCGTCCGCCATGTAGCCGATGGTGTAGATGTGCACCATGAACGACACGAAGCTCACCACGGTCATCATCAGGACCGTCAGGTGGTCGATCAGGAAACCGACTTCGAAGCGGATGCCGTCGGAGATCATCCAGGTGTAAACCGTCACGTTCTGGATGCCGAGGTTTTCGGCCACCTGCAGATACAGGACATAGGCTGACAGGCCGAAGGAGACCGCCACGCCGAGGATCGTCACCCAGTGGGCGCCTGCCCGGCCAATCGGCTTGCGCAAGAGGCCCGCGACGGCCGCCGCGATCAGCGGCAGCAGTGGAATCAGCACCAAGATCGTTTTCAGAGACATATCAGCCCTTCAGCTCGTCCAGGTCAGCCACGTTGATGGTCTGGCGATTGCGGAACAACACCACCAGGATCGCGAGGCCGATCGCCGCCTCCGCAGCGGCAACGGTCAGAATGAAAAACACGAAAACCTGGCCGTCGTAATTGCCGAGAAAGCGCGAGAAGGCCACGAAATTCATGTTCACCGCCAGCAGCATCAATTCGATGCACATCAGCAGGATGATTACGTTCTTCCGGTTCAGGAAAATGCCGGCCACGCCGAGCACGAACAGCAACGCGCCGAGCGTGAGGAAATGTGCGAGTGTCAGCATGATCGTCTCCTCAGCGCCCTTGCCGGGGCTCGGGGTCCATCTTCACCAGGCGGACGCGCTCATCGCGCTGCACCCGGACCTGGGCGGCCGGATTCTGCCGGCGGGTCCCCGTGCGCTGCCTGAGCGTCAACGCCACTGCGGCGATGATAGCGACCAGCAGCACCACGCCGGCGACCTCGAAAGCCAGCAGGTATTCGGTGAACAGCAGTTCACCCACAGCCTTGGTGTTGCTGTAGCCGGCCGGGTTCGGCGCCGGCAGCGGGAAGCCGCTGGCATCGAAACGGCCGCGCGCCCACACGACCAGCAGCAATTCCGCGACCATCAACAGGGCCACGACCACGCCGGCCGGCAGGTAGCGCATGAAACCCTCCCGCAGCGGCTCCACGTTGATATCCAGCATCATGATGACGAACAGGAACAACACGAGCACCGCTCCGACATAGACCAGGACCAGGATGATGGCCAGGAATTCTACTTCCAGCAGCATCCAGATCCCCGCCGCGCTGAAAAACGCGAGTACCAGGCTCAGGGCGGCGAATACGGGGTTGCGCACCGTGATGACCATCACTGCCGCCCCCAGCATGACCAGGGAGAAGGCGTAAAACACTATTTCATAGATCGGCATGGCTCGGGCTCCGCTCAGCGATACGCTGCGTCCTGTCTGCGGTTGGCGGCGATGCTCTCTTCGAAGCGGTCACCGACGGCCAGCAGTTTTTCCTTGTTCATGATGTGTTCGCCACGGTTTTCGAAATGGAATTCGTGGATGTCCGTCTCGACGATCGAATCGACCGGGCACGATTCCTCGCAAAACCCGCAGTAAATGCACTTGAACAGGTCGATCTCGTAGCGCGTCGTGCGCCGCGTGCCGTCCTCGCGCTGCGCAGAGTCGATGGTGATTGCCAGCGCCGGGCAGACCGCCTCGCAAAGCTTGCAGGCGATGCAGCGCTCCTCGCCGTTCGGATAGCGGCGCAGGGCGTGCAGTCCGCGGAAGCGGTTCGACTTCGGAGTTTTCTCTTCCGGATAGTTGATGGTGAACTTCGGCTGGAAGAAATAGTGCAGCGTGACGCCGGCTCCCTTCGCCAGCTCCAGCAACATGAGGCTCTTCAGGTAACGGGTGATGGCATTCATGCTCACATTCCCCTGTCGATCAGGCCAAACACCGAGATCACGGCAGCGACCATGACCCAGACGATCGTGATCGGCACGAAGACCTTCCAGCCCAGCCGCATGATCTGGTCATAGCGATAACGCGGAAACGTCGCACGCCACCACAGGAACAGGTACATGAAGAACACCGTCTTGGCCAGGAACCAGAAAATGCTGCCCGCACCCAGGAAAGTGTCGCCGATGACCGGAATGCCTTCGAACGGAGACAGCCATCCGCCGGCGAACATGACCGCGGTCAGTGCCGAGATCAGGATCATGTTGGCGTACTCGGCAAGGAAGAACATGGCGAAGCCCGCGCCTGCATACTCCACGTGGAAGCCGGCCACGATCTCCGACTCGCCTTCGGCGACGTCGAACGGGGCGCGGTTGGTCTCGGCCACACCGGAAATGACGTAGATGACGAAGAGGGGCAGCAACGGCAGCCAGAACCAGTCGAACACGCCGCCCTGCTGGGCCAGCACGATCTCCTTCAGGTTCAGGGTGCCGGCCAGGATCAGTACGCCGATCAGGGCAAAACCCATGGCGACCTCGTAGGACACCATCTGTGCCGATGACCGCAGAGCGCCCAAAAACGCGTATTTCGAATTCGACGCCCAGCCGGCGATGATCAGTCCGTAGACGCCCAGCGAGGACATAGCCAGGATGTAAATCAACCCCGCGTCGATGTCCGCAATGACGGCCCAGTCGTCGAACGGCACCACCGCCCAGGCCGCGAAGGCCGGCGCCAGCGACAGGATGGGCGCCAGCAGGAACAGGAACTTGTTGGCGTTCTCGGGCAGGACGATTTCTTTCAGCAACAGTTTGAACACGTCGGCAAACGGCTGAAACAGGCCGAGCGGGCCGATCCGGTTGGGCCCGCGGCGTATCTGCATGTAACCGATGACCTTGCGTTCCATGTAGGTGTAATAGGCTACGGCCAGGATCAACGGCACCACGACGGCCAGGATCTTGGCCAGCAGAAAGGCCATGTACAAGGCCTGGTCCAGGAAGGAATCAGACATCAGGCCACCTCCCCGGTCGCCGGTTCAATGGCAATCGGCGCTACCGCCGGTCCGAGCCCGCGCGTGGCGCAGGTTGCGCTGCGCAACCAGGCTCCGCCCAGCGGGACGCGATCATCCACAGTGACCGCCAGCTCGGCTTGTTGCTCGCCCTGGCGCACCCGGACGGCGACGCCGTCGGAAACGCCGAGGCGCTGCGCATCCGCCGGGTTCAGCCCGACAAAGCCGCTGCGGGCCTGCTCGGTCTCCTGCAGTGGCGCCGAACGCCGGCACAGCGCATCCACCGAGTACATGGCGACTTCGCCGATGCGGTGCAGACCGGCTTGCTCGGCCGGTTCCCCGAGGTCGCAGGCGGAAGATGTGACTTCCCCAACTTCAAGCGCCCGGTTCAGGTCGGCCCGCACCTCGGCCAGGCTGACCTGCCCGAAACCCTGCAGGCCCAGTTCATGGCCCAGCCTGCGGAGTATCTTCCAGCCGGAGCGCGCATCGCCCTGCGCCTTACCGGCGCCGGCAAAAGCCTGGGTCTTGCCGTCCAGGTTGACCAGGCTGCCCTCGGCTTCGGCATGGGGCGCCAGCGGCAGGATCAGGTCGGCGACCTGGCGCAGGCTGTCGGTGGCGAACGTCGCCACCGCGATTACTTTTTCGGCATCCGCAAGGACCTGCATGGCCCGGGTGGGATGGTCGCAGTCATAGTCGGGTTCGATGCCCCAGAGCAGGTACGTTTGGTGCGCGTTGTCCAGCATCTGCCCGGCATTGCTGCCAACTGCTCCCAGAGCCTGCCCGCCCGGTCCGCGATGCGGCACCGCGCCGGCCAGCCAGGCGCCGGTCGCATTGCCGCCATGCGCCAGGAGATTCAAGGCATTGCCCGTGGCATCGGCAATGTACGCCGCCAGCGTGCGCAGCCAGGCGGCGTCCGGGTGCGCCATGGCGAAATGGCCCAGCAGGCACACGCCCTTGCCGGAAGCACTCAAGCGCTCGGCCAACTGCTGCTGCCGTTCACCGATTTCGGCGCCGTCCAGCGCGATGCGCAGGACAGCCGGAGCCGCCCTGCCGGTCGCTTTTTCCACTGCCGCGGCCAGCGCGGCCAGTTCATTCACCATGTGCTGCGGTGCAACGATGGCATCCAGGCTGGTGTCGAAGGTGAAGGGCCA
>Ga0316195_10000510_pt1 | contig 15699 bp, 14 predicted proteins | sample Phised1_MG_FD_204937 | JGI IMG/M metagenome (GOLD analysis project Ga0316195, IMG submission 204937) | Coastal sediment microbial communities from Maine, United States - Phippsburg sediment 1 | ecosystem: Environmental > Aquatic > Marine > Coastal > Sediment | place: USA: Maine | collected... | reverse complement strand
AAAATCGGGATGGGTTTTGATGTGGTCGACCAACCAATCCTGATAGCGGCTCATCTTAAAAAAATAGTTCGCTTCCTTGATGACTTCAGGTTCCGTCTCATGGTCCGGACAACGGCCCTCGACCAGTTCACGTTCAGTGTAGAAGCGTTCGCAGCCAAAACAGTATAGCCCCTCATACTCGCTGAAATAGATGTCACCAGCGTCATAAATCCGCTGCAGAATCTGTTCCACCACGGCGATGTGGGATGCGTCGGTGGTTCGAATGAATTGGCTGTAGTTGATGCTCAATTCGGGCCACAGGTCACGGAAAAGTTGGCTGATGCTATCCACATAGGCGCGGGGACTCAGGTTTTCATTTTTTGCGGCGCGGACCACCTTGTCGCCGTGTTCGTCGGTTCCGGTCAGGAAAAAGCAGGGTGCTTGCAGCATGGTGTGAAAGCGACAGGCAACGTCGGCCACAATGGTCGTGTAGGCATGCCCGAGATGTGGTCGCGCGTTAACGTAATAAATCGGAGTTGTTATATAAAATGGTTTAGGCATTGTAACTCCCAGCTAATTTTTTTTAATCTGATCCAGCGTCAACTCTACTTCCTGTCCGTCTTCCATGCGGACAGCCAGTCGGTTGCAGATGACATTGTGGCGGATGACCTTTCCTTTACCGTCTTGCAGTTTCAGGGTCTTACCAAGTTTGGGGAAATTTTTACTGAGCTGACGATAGGTATTGTCTTCATAGGTCAGGCAACACATCAAGCGACCACATTGCCCTGAAATTTTGGTCGGATTCAAAGAAAGGCCCTGCTTTTTGGCCATGCGGATGGAAACCGGTTCAAACTTTTCGATAAAGGCCGAGCAACAGATTTCGCGGCCGCATCTTCCCAGGCCGCCGCACATTTTGGCCTGGTTGCGAATACCGACCTGTCGCATTTCGATTCGCACCCGAAACTCCTTGACCAGCGCCTTGACCAATTGACGAAAATCAACCCGCCCGTCGGCAGTGAAGAAAAAGGTCAGCCGGCTGGCGTCAAAAGTGCTCTCAACGGAAAACAGGTTCATTTGCAGACGTTGGTTCTTGATACATTCCAGACAAAAAGCATAGGCCCGTTTTTCAAGGGCCAGATTTTGTTCGACCCGGTTGAAGTCTTCAGCACCGGCCAAGCGGTACACTTTTTTCAGCGGCTTTTTGGAGGTGCGTTGGTCGATGGCGACCGGCGGCAGAGCCACGACTCCGAACCCCAATCCTTTTTCAGTCTCAACAATTACATTGTCACCCACGGATAACACAAATGCGCCGCAGTCGAATTCGTAAATCTTGCCTGCTGGTTTAAATCGTATGCCAACGACTTTGTTCATTATTTTTACCTATATTTAAGCATTCAAAACCGGGTCCGCAGAGCCAGGTTTTGTAAGTTGCAGTACCATAGTTTCCAAAGCCAGGCGAATATTGGCATTGGCTTCAATTTTCTTTTGGGTCTTTGCAAGGACGTGGATCTTCGCAATAAACGCCTTGGGGTCAACCCCCTGTGAAGCATATTGGATCTTCTCGGTCAAGTCCTTGTTAATAATTTTTTGGGGGTTGTGGCGGTAAACGGCCAGATCCCGCAGCCAGATCTGTAACACTTCTAGCGCGTCCTCAAGGTGGGCCTTGTTTTGGCCTAACTGGGCAGCCCAGGCGAGCTTCAAGGTCACAGTTTGTGACGGCAATTTCGTCAGCCCGTCGATCAGCCAGTCCCGCCGCGTAATCCAGTTGTCACGATGGAGCTTGAGCGCCCTGGTAAAACTACCATGGGAAAGCTGGGCAATAATGCCGGCAGCCTCCGGATCCAAGTCCCTTGACGCGGTTAAGAGCTTCGCCACATGCGATGCCGCGAGCGGCCCGAAACGGATGTGCTGGCAGCGCGATACGATCGTGGGCAGGAGATCCGATCGCTGGCGGGCTGTCAGAATGAGGAGGGTCCGGTCAGGAGGCTCTTCCAAAACCTTGAGCAGGGCATTGCCGGCTTCCGGGTTAAGCGCCTGTGCATCGGCGAGGACAACCACTCGCCGTCGTGCTTCATAGGGCTTCAAGGACAGGGTCTCACACAGCTGCCGGACCTGTGCGATACGGATGATCCCATCCGTCGGAGCGAGGGCAAGAATATCAGGATGCGTACCGGATTCAATTTTGCGGCAAGATCGACATTGACCGCAAGGAAGATCCAAAACCGGATCTTTAGGGTGCGCAGAAAGCCGATTGCTTGGCACACAATTACAGGCCATCGCCAGCGTCTTGGCGGCAGTCCGCTTACCAACGCCATCAATGCCCGTAAAGAGAAGGGCGTGCGGTAAGGTTTCCCTTTGTAAAAGAGTGGTAAGAAGCTTAACCGGCTTGGCTTGACCAATTATGGAACTGAACCCCGGCACAGATCTAGGCGTCAACCCGCTCCTTAAGCTCTTTGCCGGCTTTGAAGAAGGGGAGCTTTTTAGGGGAGATAATGACCCTTTCCCCGGTTTTGGGATTGCGACCGGTGTAGCTCTTGTATTCCTTAACATAGAAGCTGCACAAACCACGAATCTCAACCCGCTCTCCGTTTGCCATGGCGTCGGCCATATTGTCGAAAAAAACCTGGACGACTTTGGCCGCCTCTGTTTTGGAAATGTTCGCTTTCGTTTTCAGGGCGGAGATTAGTTCTAATTTGTTCATAGGTCCTCCTTCCCCGGCCAAGTCAAAAAGCCCTTTACATGGGCAGGTTCAACCGGGCGTTGCTCCGTATATCAGCATGGGGGCAGCCGGTACGCTGCTGAAAAATAACGGCCATTTCATCACAAAATTGTAGATGTATCCATTATTAAATATAAATTGAATAAAAGTCAAGTAGTTATGAGGATAATTTCGGCAGGCGCTCGACATCCTCCTCCCCGACGTCGACCGCGGCAAATTGGCCCAGGGCATCGATATTGACCATAACCCGTCCCTGACCCCGGTAATGGCTGAAATGGCCTGTGACACCGGCAAAAGGCCCGTTTACCACGATGACGCGATCCCCCTTTTTAAAACGGTGACCCGTGGTTATCGGGTTATCGGAGTCAACCATGATGATCAAAGATTGAATCGTGTCTTCCGGTACCGACACCGGGCCCTGGGAATTGCCGATAAAGCGCACGACGCCGACGGTTTTGACGATTTCCAATTGTTCACGGGCTTCGAGGCTGGTTTTTACAAAGACATATCCCGGGAAAAGGGGCACTCTTATCAACAGGCGGCGGTCACGGCGCTTGCTGCGGACTTGAATTTTAGGGAGAAAAACCTCCATCGACTTTTTTGAAAGTCCGTCTATGACGACATTCTCAAACCGGCTCCTGGTATGCAAGACATACCAGGAACTGACCAGGTGATCGTTACCCATCTGTGTCTCTTATCCTTCAATCGTGGTGTTCAGGGCTTCGGTCGGATGCAGACTGCGGTAAAGCGCTTGCATGAGCATGTGGGTCACTATCACATGGGCATCTTCAATCTTCTGCATGTCGTCGCAGCGGGCAACAAAAGCAATGTCAGCCAACTGGGCCAGTTGGCCGCCTGCAAATCCGCTCAGTCCGATGGTGTGTCCGCCATTATCATTGGCGTAGCGGATGGCCTGCAAAACGTTTTCCGAGTTGCCGGAGCCGGAGATACCCATAACCAGATCATCCGGTTCGAAAAAATTTTTCAACTGTTCGACAAACACGACATCGTACGAGACGTCGTTTGCCAAAGCCAACAGCGTGGGAATGTTATCATTCAAACAGAGCATCTTGAATTTTTTTTCCAGATCGTGACAGCACCCCTTGTTGACATCACAGGCCAAGTGGGAGGCGGTTGCCCCGCTGCCACCGTTTCCCATCACGAAAATCCGGTTTTCCGTGGTGTAGGCCGCTAAAATCTGCTTCACGATCTTTTCAAAGACGTCGATATCAAAGTCCTCGAGTAAACGGTTTAAATCCTTGAGGTAGGCATTGGCAAAATTTTTAAGATTCATGTCGATTCCCTTTTGCTGGCCATTCTTGCAGGGCCTGATGATAGGATGCCACGGTTCCGATGTCTCGCAAATAGGCCTTTACCTCCCAGCCAAACGCGTTGCCCGTCAATCGGGGTATTACGTGGTATCCGATATCGAGAATGCTTTGGCCGAGTTTGCCGGTATAGGGAGGGAAATAATCGAAAATATCCGGGGATGCAACATAAATCCCGGCATTGGCCCAATTGCTTTCCGGTCGTTCCGGCTTTTCCACAAATTTGACGATTCTGGCCGTTTGATCCAAGACCGCTATTCCGCAGGCACGGGGGTCCGGTGCCCGGAACAACCCCATGGTTAAAATGCCGCCCCGTTTACGGCATTGGTTATGGAAGGCCACCATTTGGCTGAGGTCGACATCGGTCAGGTTGTCCGCATAAACAATCAGAAACGCTTTGGAATCCTGTACCAGCTTCCGATGCACCCAAAGGGTGCCAGCGCTGCCCAGCAAGGTCGGTTCAAATGTTGTGGTAAGTCGTACCTTGGTTTTTTGCCGGTGGTGCGCCACAAATTTTTCCACCTCCCCGGCGAGATGGTGGGTATTGATCAGGACTTCCGTGACGCCGTGGGACTCGAGCAAATTGATCCAGATTTCCAGGATCGGCCGGTCGTGGATCGGAATCAGGCATTTGGGGACGGTGAAGGTGTAGGGCCGCAGGCGGGTCCCTTCCCCGGCGGCCAACAGGAAGGCCTTCATCGGTTGGGGGCGACCTTTCTTATTACCTGCAGTTTTTTCATGTTTTTTTCGGCATATTCCAGGATGTCTTCCAGTGCTTGCTGATCGTTCAAATAGTCCCAGTAATCCCTAATACTCTGCTGGATATTTCGTGTCGCGTGCCATCCCAGGTGCTGTAGCTTGTTCGTGTCCGAAAAGATGTGGCGTGTATCACCATAGCGGTAGTAGCCGGATACCAATGGTTCAATTTCCCGGCCAACAACGGACTGCATGGTGTTATAAAAGTCGTTAACCGTCCAAGCGCGGTCACCGCCGACGTTAAACACCTCATAATTCGCAGCATCGCTGGCCAGAACCACCAAGTTGGCAGCGACCACATCCTGAATGTTGACGAAGTCACGGATCTGCAGGCCGTCTTCAAAAATCATCGGCGGGCGACCCAAAAACAGGGCCAGGGCAAAGATCCGCATGGCGCCCGAGTAGGCATTATAGAATGACTGGCGCGGGCCCTGGACAATCGAATAGCGCATGACAACCGAAGGAATGCCGTAGCGTTTTCCCAGTTGAATGGCGATCTGTTCCTGGGAGTGCTTGGAAAGCGCATATTGGTTGCAGGGATTGACTACCTTTTCATCGGACGGTACCCACTGTAAGGCTTGATGACAAGACGGACAGAGATGATCCCACTGGCCGGCCGACAATTGAGCCTCAAGACGAATTTCCGGAAAATGGAAAACCGGTTGCTGTTCAAAACAAGCGCTGCATTTGTATTTGCCTTCGCCCATGACCGCCTGGCTGGCAGCAACGATGACTTTTTTAACCTGATGGTGCAAGCCATGGGTATGAATGATCTCATACAAAAGGGCCGTGGAGACCGCATTTACATGAAAAAACGTTGAAAAATCGGTTAGATAGTCCTGGTAGGCCGCCAGATGATAGACAGCCTCGACATCTTTCAAGGCCTCAATCCAGGCCCCCTTATCCCGCACATCGCCGCGCTGGAATTCAGCCTGTGGATTTAAATAGGCCGGTATGCCCGCCGGATGTACGGTCGGTTGCAGATTGTCGAGGATGCGAACCCGGTGTCCTTGCGCGATGAGTGCGTCGGCAGTATGCGACCCGATGAATCCGGCACCGCCGGTTATCAGTATTTTCACTGTCAGTCTCCTGTCGTGTAAACGACCACCCACATAGGGGCAAGCGGTTTATTTGCTGGCATAAGAACGGTCTTCAAAAATGACTTTGCTGCCACTGTCTTCAATCATGAAGGGCAGTTCGCGATAAGGCTGCAGCGCTTTAAAAACCTTATTTTGATTTTCGCGTGAAACGATCAATAAAAGAAAGCCACCCCCGCCAGCGCCGGCAATTTTGCCCGCCAAAGCACCGGCCGTTAGGGCTTGGGCATACATGTCGGCGATCTTCGGGTTGGAGATCCCTGATGCGAGCTGTTGTTTCAGCTCCCAGTTGCGAAGCATCAGGTCCCCGCAGGACGCGATGTCGCCTGTTTGCATGGCAGCGGCAAAAGGATCGACCAGTTCGACCATTTCAGTCAGGGTGTGTAACGTGTCCCGGGACTGAAGATTTTGATTCTGTTCGGATAGAATTTTATCGGCGCTACGGGTAATGCCGGTATAATAAAGCAGCAGCGACGCCGCAAAATGACGTCTCGTAATGCCGTCCATTGTGATCGGAATACGGGTGGTCGAGTGGTCGGCTTTAAAAATAAACCGGTTGATTCCGCCATAGGCGGCGGCATATTGATCCTGGCGCCCGATCGGCTTGCCGAGGATGTCGATTTCAATCCGACAGGCATCTTGGGCGAGTTGCTCGGCCGTGACAAGGGTGTGCTGGTAGGTGTACAAGGCGTGCAAAAGCGCCACCGTGATGGAACTCGAACTGCCCAGGCCCGAGCCGGAAGAGGGGATATCGGCCAGGGTCGTAATTTCGATACCTTTGCTGACGCCGGTGGTGCGCATGGCTTCCCGTACCAGATCGTGTTTGATCGCGTCGACCGATTCAACACATTCCTTTTTGGAATAGTTGATATAAATCATGTCGTCGAAGCGCTCCTTGACAATGGCGTATACAAATTTGTCGATGGCGGTACATACGACCTGGCCGTCGTATTGGGTATAATAGCGCGGCAGATCGGACCCGCCACCGACGAAGCTGATGCGCAGCGGAGTTTTGACAATGATCATCAGTAAGGTCTCCTGTTTTTAAAATGGGGCGGCTAGTACCGGATGCCACCCAATCCGTTAAGGTTGATCATGAACCCGATCGATTTATCGTCGGATTCTTCTATATACCTGACATCGGCCGACCAGCATTGTGCCTCGTAAAGCAGGCCGATGGTCATACGAATATTCGCGCCGGCCCGCAGGTTGCGTTCGTAATCGCCATATCCGCTCAATGGCGTAAAAAGCTTCAGCTTCAAGCGGGTATATAGGGACTGGACACTGCCCTGGGTGTAGCGGTGTTGGACATACAGATGGTCTCCGCGTTTATCCGACAGCGTGGTCGCAATATTATGGGTCAGGAAATCATTTTGATATTGCGACCACTCGGCATCCGCTTCCAGGGTTAAATATTCAAAAGGGGTGAATTGAATTTCACCGTAAACCGGCGAGAATGGTCGGCGCTCCTGTGGATCGGCCCACTCAAGGGGGTTGTCTTCACTGGCTTCATTGATATCATAACTTTGTTCCAGCAGGAACCGGCAAACGGACCGGTAGCGTTCTTGGCTCGGCGTTGCCTGAGGATCTTCGCCCGACTCGGGGGGCGGTGCCTGGACCGTTTTGGAGCGGGTGATGAAAAAGTTGGTCAGGGAATAAGTCAGAATGTTGCGTCGGGCGATCCGGTCGACAGGATCGAAATTCGGGAAGTGATCCTGGTCCCTGTGGGGAATATAGCTGTAAAAGATATGCGGTTTAACGGTATGCTTGATCCGGTCAACCGATCCAATCGCCGTGTCCCAGGTGTTGAAAAATTCGGTTGACAGGTCTAGGTTGAAGTCGAAAAGGCTCCGGTCATAAGTGCGCTCAAGGGAATCGGCCTGATTGTCATATTCGTCTACGGCCCAGACGGTCTCACGGAGACCCACCGAAGGTTCCAGGGTCACGCTGTTGAAAAACCGAAAGGGCAGGTAAGCACGGGGGTACAGGTCCAGGCGGTGGCTGCTGGTACCTGTGGTCCGATAAAAATGGGTGTATTCGGAATCAAGATCCAGATAAAGGAGCTGACTGCCGAGTGGCTGCCTGACGACACTGAAGTTGACAACCGGTAACTTGTGGAGCGTATCATCCTCCGGTTCCCAGCGACGCTTGATAACATCGTCGTAATATCGGAGTTCGGCGTTCAGGTTAAACCCTTGTATCCAGGTGCGGCTGGCATTCAAGCGGTTGACGCGGACCGTATCGTTGTACTCGTCTATTTCGCGGTAAAAATTATCGTTATAATATTCGCGCGTGTCGTCGAACCCCATGTAGCCGGTCCTGAATTCATGCAGGTAATCCTGGTCGCTGACGATGTCGAGGTCGAACTGGGACGTGAACTCGAAGGGCAGGGCCTGATCGTGTTTCATTCTAAACCAGTAGCGGTCTTTATTGGGGCGGGCGTATTCATCTTCACCGTAACCCCAGTCGCGAGTCGCGTCAGGCGAGCCGTCGTCAATTTGGCGGTCTTCAAAACCGTCCAGCATCAAGGTCCCTTTGGAGGCTTTGCTCAGAATATACCGGTACTCGAAGCCTGGTTTGAATCCGCGCTCTTGCATGTAATTTCCGTAAAAAGTTGCATCGGAACTTTGGTTGATGGCCCAGAAAAGAGGTTGAATGAATTCCGCGCCCTTGCGGGTTGCGTAGCCCATCTGGGGCGTCAGCAAGCCGGACTGGCGTTGGAGCTTGACGGGAAACATGAACCAGGGGGAATATAGAACGGGAATTTTTTTGAGCCGCAGCGAGGTATGCCTGGCCACACCATAGCCCTCGATCGTAATCTCCAGGTTGCGGGCCGTCAGTTTCCAGTCCGGGGTTTCGCCATCACAGGTCGTGACACTGACATTTTGGGCTTCGTAGGCATCGGGGCCGATCTTTTCAATACGTTGTCCGGTGATGTAAAAATGGTTGGCTTGGATAAACAGCGTGCCGTCGTAGACGGTCCCTTTTTCCGAGCGCAAATCGATCTCAATCCGGTTACAGGTGATCACATCCTGGCCGGTGCTCAGGACGATATTGCCAACTGCCGCGATCTGCATGGTCTGGTGATTGAAGCGCACGAAGTCGGCCGTCAACTGCCGGTCGCCCTTGGTAATGGTTACATCGCCCCGGGCCACATATTCGCCGGTAAGGTTGTCGACCGCAAGGTCATCGGCAGTAATATGCCAGGGTTCATTGGCCGGTCCGAGAGTGGGCATGCCGATTGCCCGGGCTTTATCAGCACCCACCAGGCTGCTCACAAAAAATACGATCACAATCAAAAGGCCCACAAGGGAACGGGCCTTGCTGGGTGCGGCAGGCGTGGATGCATCAAGCGGTTTTGAGGTTTGAAGGGTCATTTGGATCGATTTCAGTCCACGAATAGAGGTCCCTCGCCCCCTTATGGGCGGCGCCGTTAAAAACCGCGCCCGCAACATTGGAAAACCGACCTTTCGGCCGAAATTAATCTAAAAAACAATATCATAGTGTCAAACAGGTTGCAAAGGCAACCTTTTGTTGGCACGTGACTTCCGATTCACTGGACCCTGCATGCAGGATCCTCTATCGAACATTTTATATTATCGAAGCGCTAGGATATTTGCTCCAGTCCAGCGAGCTTTTGCTTGGTTCCGCAGGCCTTTCTACGGCAAACTTGTAAATCGTTCAGCTTGGGTGTATACAAGTCGCAAAACAATTTAGTATCTATCCACGGATGGCTCTTTTGCGCGATTTTTGCGTTGGGCGCCTGGAACTCACACAAAAGCTCTCACCCGTGAATGGATACGCTCGCTATGATTTTTTAAAAAATGGTTTGTGGATGAATATATTACTGACCAACGATGATGGTATTTATGCTGAAGGAATCTGGGTGCTGCATGACCTTTTTGCCCGCAACCATGCGGTGACGGTGGTCGCACCGGACCGGGAACGGAGTGCCGTCGGGCATGGCATTACCTTACACGATCCCATTCGGGCGCATAAAGTCCTGATCAACGGTGGGGCTACCGGTTTTGCAGTGACGGGAACGCCGGCTGATTGTGTCAAACTGGGCGTAACCGAAATTCTGGACCAACCACCGGATCTCGTGATATCAGGCATCAATCCGGGCGCCAATATCGGTGCCAACATCAATTATTCGGGAACGGTCGCAGCCGCCAAGGAGGCGGCCTTGTATGGTTTGCCGGCCATCGCCGTTTCCATGCGGGGCACCCGCATCGAGCATTATGATACCGCGGCAAATTTTGTCAAAGACCTGGTCAAGGATGTTCAGAAGCGGGGACTTCCATTCGGGACCTGCCTCAATATCAACGTTCCCGACAAGCCCCTGTCGGGTGTCGCCGGAGTCATCATCAGCCGACAGGAAATTGAAAGGCTTTCCGAGACCTTCGAGCGCCGAACCGATCCCCGCAACCGGATCTACTACTGGCAGGGATGTGAAACGCCGAAAGATTCTGGTAGCCTGGATATAGACAGCACAGCGCTTTTTTACGATTACATTTCCGTCACACCGATTAAGTGCGATGTAACCGATTACGACATGATCGAGACCCTCAAAGAATGGGGCCTCGGCCACAAGGTGAGCGCCAAATGAAAAAGGCTTTCGTGAACCAGCTCAAGGCCGGCACAGCGGTTGAAGACATTTTTGTCTTGTCGGAAAAAAATCTGGCTTTGAAAAAGGACGGCAGTAACTATTTGACAATTGTACTGGCCGATAAAACCGGCCAAGTCAAAGGCGTGGTCTGGGATAACGTCACTCAAATTGCAGGAGCGGTCGCTTCCGGCGATTTCGTCAGGGTCAATGGGAAGGTGAACGAATACCGCGGAACCCTTCAGTTGGTGGTGAAGGCCATGCAGCCCATCGACGCTGACACCGTCGCGCCGGAAGATTTTTTACCCGTCAGCGCCCGCAACGTTGATCGCATGTTCGAACAGCTGCGCCAGATTACCGATTCCATCCAAGCCAGGCATTTAAAAGATCTGTTGGAAGCCTTCTGGCGTGACGAGGCCTGGGTCGGCAAATTCAAACGGGCCCCGGCCGCTAAGATGATGCACCATGCTTACATTGGCGGTCTGCTGGAACACACCCTTTCAATGACGCGTTTGGCCGAAAAGATCGCGGCCCATTACGGCGGTGTCGACCGCGACCTGCTGCTCACAGGCGCGGTCCTGCACGACATTGGCAAAATCGAAGAATTCGAATACCGGCTGCGCATCGACTATTCGGATCAGGGGCGGTTGGTCAGCCATATCGTCATCGGCATTCAAATGCTGGAAGACAAATTAAGAGACGTGACCGGGTTCCCGGAAGATCAGGCCTGGCTACTGAAACATATGATCGTCAGCCACCATGGCAGCCGGGAGTTCGGATCGCCCGAACCGCCGAAAACAATTGAAGCGATACTTTTGAATTACATCGATGAAATCGATGCCAAGGCCACAGGTATCCGCGAATTCATGGCGGCGGATGATTCGGATGACCCCTGGACATCGTACCATCGTGTGTTGGGGCGCCATTTTTATAAAGGTCATACAGAGTCATAATCGAAATAATTACAGCGGCTGACGGCCATCGAGGTTGCAAGGTGTATGTTTATTTCTTTGGAAGGTATTGAAGGCAGCGGCAAGTCGACACAGATTTCACATATCCGTACCTACCTGGTTGCTCAGGGGTATACCTGCCTGACAACCAGAGAACCCGGCGGGACGAGCATCGGTGTCAGAATTCGGGGGATTCTGCTGGATCCGGCAGTTGCCCATATCGATCCCCTGACCGAACTGCTTCTGTATATGGCGGATCGGGCCCAGCACCTGGCCGAAATCGTGAAACCCGCTTTAAGTGCAGGTGCGATTGTCCTGTGTGATCGCTATTATGATGCAACCATGGTCTATCAGGGCGAGGCCCGGGGGTTGGGGGTGGAACAGGTGGCCCAACTGCATCGGCTCACCTTCGACGATTTAAAACCGGATATCACCTTTTTGCTTGATCTGCCGCCGGACGTTGGTCTGGAGCGCGCCTGGGGCCAGATAGAAAGGGGTGACCGGACTGATGCGGAAACGCGATTTGAAAGGGAAAAGCTGTCCTTCCATGCCATGGTACGGGCCGGCTATCTAAACCTTGCCCGTTCGGCACCGGAGAGGTTCTGTATTGTTGATGCAACCCAATCTGAAAAAGAGGTGTGCACGGAAATTGTGGATGCCTTGAAGCACCGTCTGGGAAAACTAAATCCATGAGTTATTCTATCCTCGAGGCCATCGGCAAGACACCGCTGGTTGAAATTCGTAACCTGAATCCCAACGCCAAGGTAAAAATTCTGGCCAAACTGGAATATTTCAACCCCGGGGGATCGATCAAGGACCGCCCGGCCTTGTATATGATCGAAACCGGCGAGAAAGCGGGAACGCTGACTGCTGACAAAACCGTGATCGAGGCGACGAGCGGCAATACCGGAATCGGCCTGGCCCTGGTTTGCGCCGTCAAAGGATATAAACTATTGCTGGCCATGTCGGAAGCGGTCAGCATTGAACGCCAGAAGATACTGCGTGCGCGCGGGGCCGAAATTCTGCTGACTCCGGGACACCTGGGAACCGATGGCGCCATTGAAGAGGTTTACCGGATGGTCCGCGAGAATCCGGACGCTTACTTCATGACAGATCAGTTCAATAACGAGGCCAATTGGCAGGCGCATTACCACGGCACGGCACCGGAAATCTGGCAACAGACCGGCGGCAAAATATCCAAACTCGTCGCTACGCTGGGAACCAGCGGGACTTTGATGGGGTTGTCCCGGCGATTTAAGGAATATGACCCGGGAATCCAAATTGTGGGCGTTGAACCTTATCTCGGGCACAAAATTCAAGGCTTGAAGAACATGAAGGAAGCCTATCGACCGGAATTGTTCGACAAAAAGCGTCTCGATACCAAGGTCAACATCGATGACGAGGAAGCCTTTGACATGACCCGCCGCCTGGCCCGGGAAGAAGGGCTGTTTGTCGGGATGAGCAGCGGGGCGGCGATGGTTGTGGCCTTAAAAGAGGCCGCCCGCATGGATCGTGGAACGGTGGTGGTTGTTTTTCCTGACAGTGGCGAACGGTACCTCAGCACGCCGCTATTCACCGTCAAGGAGAAAGCCGTCCTCCGGTTCTTTAATACGTTGAGCCGTCAGAAAGAACAGTTCGATCCGATCCAACCGGGTAAAGTGACCATGTATTCCTGCGGGCCCACGGCTAACGACCGTATGCAACTGGACCAATGTCGACGTTTCGTGTTTGCAGATCTTTTGAGCCGCTACCTGACCTACAGGGGTTATCAGGTTAAGCATATCATGAACATCACCGACCTGGACGACACCACGATCGAGGGTTCGGAAAAAGCCGGTCAGCCTCTGAGCGATTTCACCCAAGGGCATATCGATCAATTCAGGCAAGACCTGGCAATGCTGGGTGTTCGGCCGGCTGAGAAATACCCCCGGGCCAGTGAGCATGTGGACGATATGGTAGCACTGTCCGAAAAACTGGTTAAAAACGGTTTTGCCTACGAGAAACTGCGGTCGCTGTACTTTGACATTTCACGTTTCAAGGAATATGGCCGCCTATCGGGCATCGATGTCAACAAGATCAGACTTGGGGCCACGGTCGACCTGGATGAATATGAAAAAGACAACCCTCGTGACTTCACGCTTTTAAAGCGCGCCAAGCTATCGGAATTGAAAAGAGGCCTCTATACCAAAACCGTATGGGGTAATGTGCGGCCTTCATGGCACATTCAGTGTGTTGCCATGTCCATGAAATATCTGGGTGAAAGCTTCGACATTCATACGGCGGGTCGCGAACTGGTGTTTCCACACCACGAGAACGAGATCGCCATCGCCAACGCTGTCACCGGTAAACCACTGGCGCACTACTGGCTTCATTGTGACCGGGTGCTGGTCGACGGAAAAAAAATTGGCGAGCAAGCGGCGCGTTTAACCCTCGAGAATCTTACAGCCATGGGGTGTTCAGGCAAAGAGATCCGCTATTGGCTTTTGGTGACCAATTACCGCAAACCCGTCATTTTCTCAAAAACCAGGATAGCGGATGCACAAAGCTCGCTCAAACGATTAAATACCTGCATTTACAATCTGTTACAGATAAAACAGGGACCACCCTATCCCGATCTGGATCAACTGCTGTACGATCTGAAACAGGGATTTGTCAGCGCCATGGATGATGATCTGAATATCTCCGCCGCAATGGCGTCCCAATTCAAAATGATCAAACGGATCAATATTTTGGTACAGGAACAACGCATCGATCCGGCAGGGGCGACCAAAATTGTGGAGGCTTTTAAAAATATTGACGAGATTTTAAATGTTTACGATTTCCGTGATTCAACCCTGGATGTCGAGATGCAAAAGCTGATGGCCCAACGGGAACAGGCCCGCCAAGCCGGCGACTGGGATCTGGCCGATCGATTACGGGACCAGCTGCAAGCACGTGGAATTGTTATCCGGGATCCGAAACTAGCGGAAGGATAAAAATGAAGCCGATCTATTTTCCTTATACCCATCTGTCTGTTAAGGCTATGGAAGATTTGGGCATTTTTTTCAGCCAGGTTGTCGCTTATCAGCCTTCAAACCTGCCGATATCCGCTGAAGTTGATGCTTTGGTGCAGAGCGGGCGACTGGCCATTCGGGTGCCTTTTACAGACCACAGCGATAATCTGGAGCAGGTTGTCAAGGCCTATCAGACTTGGGCCCGCCAGCATCAGGGGGCTGAATTTGCCTATTTTAAAGCAAATCAGGGAGCGATTCCTTTTTACGATGCTGCTTCGATCCATCAAATTAGGACCGAAATTCGTCGAACCCAACAGGAAGACGCCCGCACGGGCGAGCCGGACGGAGAAGCAACCCAGCAGCTGATGCAAGCCAGGGTGTTTCTACATCTGGCCCAGGAATTCGACAGCCAGAATCAAGCCATCAGTCACAGCCTGATTTCACAGGCCGATATGGAGCGGGCCATGCTGCAAAAGTTGCAGGGTGAAACAGACAGCGACGAATCACCGCTTTTGTCCACCGAGGTGTTCAGGGCCGATCTAACGGGTGAGTACATGATTGCGGAGCGGTTGGCCGCATGGGGCACTCTGCTCCTCCATGACCCGGAATTGACCGGTGTTTTTGTCACCGCTAGCCGACCAGCCCTAACAGCGATTTTGGATGATCGATCCGGGGTGGTTGAAATCGGTCGGTGGACGTGTCCTCGGGAGGGCTGTTTTGAACACCAACCCGACTGGCAGGGGCTCTTCGCACAATATCTCCATAGGCTGGCAACGGAGGCCTGGCCGATTGACATGCCGCAGCAAATCATCCTTCCGCCGCCAATGTCGGAGGTCCAAGGGGTGACCCTGACCGTCTACCTTGTGGCGGGCACCAAACCGTATGATTTTTGGAAGGGCTGGGCAAAGCAACGCATGTCGGATGTCGCGTCGGCATCTCTGGCTGATCGTTGCCTGAACACGGTGGTTGTCCTCATGACTTACAGCAATCAGCGCGCTTATAGGTAAGGGGCCTTACCGAAGCAAAAAAAACAAAGAAGGCTTGACTACCCCTATTGTTTGGTATAGGAGCATTTCCGATACGAACTATTATGAATGGAAAATACGGAAACCAATTAATTTACAGAAGGAGGCTCGGCTAATGGCTTTTAATCCGATTGTTGATGAGGCTAAATGTGAAGGCTGCGAAGAGTGTGTTGATGTCTGTCCCGTCGAAGTTTTTGAGATGGAAAACGACAAGTCGGTTCCTGTAAACGCCGAAGAATGCTTGGG
>Ga0316195_10000508_pt1 | contig 15705 bp, 12 predicted proteins | sample Phised1_MG_FD_204937 | JGI IMG/M metagenome (GOLD analysis project Ga0316195, IMG submission 204937) | Coastal sediment microbial communities from Maine, United States - Phippsburg sediment 1 | ecosystem: Environmental > Aquatic > Marine > Coastal > Sediment | place: USA: Maine | collected... | reverse complement strand
AATATACGGCACCAGATTGTTGGGAATATCGCGCGGATCCTCGCCGATGCGGCCGCTGACGTGCGCGCCCACCGGATTGAAATAGCGCAGCAGTATGGCGTTCCAGCGCGGATCGGCAATGTGGACGTCGCGCAGCACCTCCTCGATGAACAGCTTCGATTGCCCGTAGGGGTTGGTGGCCGATAGCGGGAAATCCTCCCGAATCGGCACGCTCGCCGGATCCCCGTACACCGTGGCAGAGGAACTGAACACGATGTCGAACACGCCGTGCTCCGCCATGACCTCGCACAAGGTCAGCGTTCCGGCGATATTGTTCTGGTAATAGCGCAGCGGCTGACTGACCGACTCGCCCACGGCCTTCAGGCCGGCAAAGTGGATCACGGCGTCGAACGCATGCCGCTCAAACACCTGATGCAGGCCAGCCCTGTCGCCGATATCCATGCGATAGAAATGCGGGCGCACCGCGGCTATCTCGGCGATGCGGTTGACGGCCTCTTCGCTGCTGTTGACCAGATTATCGACGATGACGACGCGGTCGCCCTGCGCCAGCAGCTCCAACACGGTGTGACTGCCGATATAGCCGGCACCACCGGTGACTAAGATATTCATAACTTGACCCAATGCTCCAGTCGACCTGACAGAAAGCGGCGCCAGCCAATCCCGACGCCGGGCGAGCGCGCCGGCCCCGGTAAAGGCGTGACGCACCGCAACAACTTTACGTGAATCTTAACAGCTATATAATAGTCGGCTCACGTCGATGAGCCCATGGCAAAACCGGTCCTGCGCCCCACCCGATCGGTCTTGTCCTGCACGAAGGGGCATCCAGGCCAGCTTAGCCCCCGCACGGGACACGGTTCATGCCACTGAGCACGTTCAGACCGGACCAGTATCACGAGTTGCTGACAGCCAAGGTCAACGCGGCCCTGCCCGGCTTTCGCGAGTTGTACCGCGGCGAGGTGGACATCGTGCACTCGCCCGCCGAGCACTTCCGGATGCGTGCCGAGTTCCGCATGTGGCACGCGGACGGGCGCATCGAATTTGCCATGTTCCGCCCCCAGGCGCCGCGCCAGCCAGTGTTCCTGACGGACTTTCCGATCGCCTCGCGGCACATCAGCGAGCGCATGCCCGCCTTGAAAGCCGCCCTCGACGCCGACCCCCTGCTGCGCGGCAAACTGTTTCAGGTCGAGTTTCTCACGACCAGCGGCGACGACACCCTGCTGACGCTGATCTATCACCGCCCCCTGGACGAGCGCTGGGATGAGGCGGCGAGCCGCCTGCAGACCGCGCTCGGGCTCAAGATCATCGGCCGCAGCCGCAGGCAGCGGCGGGTGCTGTCCGACGACTTCGTGACGGAAGTGGTGCAACTCGACGGCCGCCGCTACCGCTACCGGCAAGCGGAAGGCGCCTTTACCCAGCCCAATGGCGCGGTCAACCAGCGCATGGTCCAATGGGTCCTGGACCACTCGCCACGCAGCGACGGCGACCTGCTGGAGTTGTACTGCGGCATCGGCAACTTCACGCTGCCACTGGCCAGCCGCTTTCGCCAGGTCCTGGCTACGGAGATCTCCAAGCAGGCGGTCGCCTGCGCCCGCCACAATCTCGCCACCAATGGCATCGACAATGTGCGGCTGCTGAGGATGTCCAGTGAGGAATTCGGCCAGGCCCTGGACCGCGTCCGGCCGTACCGGCGCCTGGCGGAGGTCGATCTCGACGCACTGCGCCTGCAGACGGCGCTGGTGGACCCGCCCCGGGCAGGGCTGGACCCGGCGACACTGCAGGTGATACGGGGCTGCGGGCGGATTATCTACATCTCCTGCAATCCCGTCACCCTGCTCGAGAATCTGCACACCCTGGCAAGCAGCCACCACCTCACCGCGCTGGCGTTTTTCGACCAGTTTCCCTACACGCCACACCTGGAATGCGGCGTCATCCTGCAGCGCAATCCGGCAGCGCCATGACGCCGCCTCACACGACGCCCTGCCGGCCGCTCCCGGATCGAAGCGGGCCGTGATCCGCCGCCCCGACGGAAACCACTGCTGAAAGTGGTACTTTTTCGCCTGGACACGCATGAGGCAGGCGCTATCAGCGGGGGCGATGGTATGCTCGCGCCAGCTATTGAACAAATGTTGCAGTCCACTGTGTAGCTAGGCATACTGCCGCCCCTGGATTATCCGCTGAATTTTGTGAGGAGTTAGATGGCTCTAATAGCGATTCCGAAGGAGACACGGCCTGGAGAGAAGCGCGTACCGGTCAATCCGGCAACGGCCAAAAAACTGGTGAGCGCTGGCGCCGACGTGCAGGTCGAGAGCGGCGCGGGCGCAGAGTCAGGCTACTCCGATCAGGAATATACCCAGGCCGGCGCCACCATCGCAGGCGACCGCGCCGCCCTGCTGTCGCAGGCGGATGTGGTGCTGCGCCTGCAGAAGCCGTCCCTGGACGAAGTCGCCCTGCTCAAGGAAGGCTCCGTGCATATCAGCTACCTCGACCCCTTCAACGAGAGGCCGCTGGTCGAGGCGCTGCAGGCCAGGAAGATATCCGCCATCAGCATGGAAATGATCCCCCGCACCACGCGCTCACAGAAGATGGACGCCCTCAGCTCACAGGCCAACCTCGCCGGCTATGTCATGGTGATCCTGGCGGCCAGCAAGCTCAATCGCATTCTGCCGATGATGATGACCCCGTCCGGCACCATCAAGCCGGCCAAGGTATTCGTGCTCGGCGCCGGCGTGGCGGGCCTGCAGGCCATCGCCACTGCCAAGCGGCTCGGCGCCAAGGTGACCGCCTTCGATACCCGCCCGGTGGTGGCCGAGCAGGTTGAGTCGCTCGGCGCCAAGTTCCTCAAGATCGACCTGGGCGCAACCGGCCAGACCAAGGACGGCTACGCGGTCGAGCTGACCCCAGAACAGCTGCAACTCCAGAAGGCCGGGCAGGCCAAGGAGATTGCCGACTCCGACATCGTCATCACCACCGCCCAGGTGTTCGGGCGCAAGCCGCCCGTGCTGGTGACCAAGGACATGATCGCCGGCATGAAGCCAGGCAGCGTCATCGTCGATATGGCGGCGGAGACCGGCGGCAATGTCGAGGGCTCGGTGCCCGGTGAGAACGTCGACAGCAACGGCGTCAGCATCATCGGCAGCGGCAACTGGTCCAGCGAGGTCTGCCGGGACGCCAGCGACATGTACTCCAATAACCTCTACAACCTGCTGTACGACTTCTGGAATGCCGAAACGAAAGCGCTCGAACTGAACTTCGAAGACGACATTATCCAGGGCTGCGTCATCACCCATCAGGGCGATGTGGTCAACGAAACCATCCGTAAGCACTACGCATAGGAGAGTTGCCAGTGGATGCTATCTATCTGTTGTTTATCCTGATTCTCTCCATATTCCTGGGGTTTGAACTCATTCGCAAGGTGCCCTCGACGCTGCACACGCCACTCATGTCAGGTGCCAATGCCATCTCCGGCATCACCCTCGTGGGCGCGCTGGTCGCTGCGGGCGCGCAGTCTTCCACGCTGACCACCGTGCTGGGAACCGGGGCGGTAGCGTTCGCCACGATCAACGTCGTGGGCGGCTACCTGGTAACCGATCGCATGCTGGCGATGTTCAAGAAAAAGCAAGGCGGTAAGTAATGGGCTCGACGTTGTTGGTAAATCTCTCGTATATCGTTGCTTCGATACTGTTTATCTTCGGTCTGAAGCTGCTCAGCCACCCCGAGACCGCGCGCAGGGGCAACCTGCTGTCGGCGGTGGGGATGCTCATAGCCATCGTCTTCACCCTGTTCGATCAGGCCATCGTCGATTTCAAATGGATCGCCATCGGCATCGCCATCGGCGGCGGGGTCGGCGCGCTGGCCGCCACGCGGGTCGCCATGACCGCCATGCCCGAGATGGTCGCGCTGCTTAACGGCTTCGGCGGCATCGCCAGCCTGCTGGTCGGCTGGGCCGCGCTGGGCGACGGCAGCATGCCCGGCTTCACCCTGCTGACCATCTACCTGTCGATTCTCATCGGCGGCGTCACCTTCACCGGCAGCCTGGTAGCGTGGGGCAAACTCAGCGAGCGAATGCCCGGCCGCCCCATCCAGTTTGCGGGACAGAAAGTCGTCAACAGCGCCATCCTGGCCGCCATCGTGCTCTGCGGCGTTATGTTCGTAGTGAACCCTGGCGCCAGCGCCTGGCTGTACCTGGCGATCCTGCTGGCCGTCGTGCTCGGCGTGCTGGCAGTCATCCCCATCGGCGGCGCGGACATGCCAGTGGTGATCTCGCTGCTCAACAGCTACTCCGGTCTTGCCGCCTGCGCCGCCGGCTTCGCCATCAACAACAATGTGTTGATCGTGGCCGGCGCTCTGGTTGGCGCCAGCGGCATCATCCTGACCAATATCATGTGCAAGGCCATGAACCGCTCGCTGTCGAACGTGCTGTTCTCGGGCTTCGGCTCGGTCAAACAGTCGGCGATAGCGATCGAGGGCGAGGTCAAACCGCTGTCCGCATCCGACGCCTACTACATTCTTGAGGCCGCCCAGACCGTCGCCATCATCCCCGGCTACGGCATGGCGGTGGCCCAGGCCCAGCACACCGTCAAGGAGCTGCAGCAGCTGCTGGAGAACAACGGCGCCGAGGTCATCTACGGCATCCACCCGGTAGCCGGACGGATGCCCGGCCACATGAACGTGCTGCTGGCCGAGGCGGACGTGTCCTACGATCTGCTGCTGGAGATGGATGCCATCAACCCGCGCATGGAAACGGTCGACGTCGCCATCGTCATCGGCGCCAACGACGTGGTCAACCCCGCAGCCCGCGACATGGAGGGCAGCCCCATCTACGGCATGCCCATCATCAACGTCGACAAGGCCCGCACCGTGTTCGTCCTGAAGCGCTCCATGGCATCCGGTTTTGCCGGCGTGGACAACCCGCTGTTCTTCAAGGACAACACGCGCATGATCTTTGGCGACGCCAAGGAGACGCTGAGCCACCTGGTCCGCGAATTCGGCGACAGCTGAGAACGCTGCTCAGCGGGGCCGGGGGCTGGCAGCCTCCGGCCCCTCCTTCGACACACCTCCTTCGACACCCCTCACTGAGTCCCCGCACCCTGCGCGCGCCCGCCGAGAAGGGTTCGCTCGTCCCCCCCCTCCCCCGCTGCGTTCAAAGTGCCTGAGACAGGCCGCCGGTAAGTGGTATCATGGCGCCGCGCAATCGTTGTCCGGAGCCTTGACCATGCAAGAATTCATCGTCGATGTCACCCCACAGAATGCCCAGCAGGTGCTGCTTGACGAGTCGTTCAATCGTCCGGTAGTCGTCGACTTCTGGGCCGACTGGTGCGAACCCTGCAAAGTGCTGACGCCCATCATGGAGAAGCTCGCCCGGGAGTATCAGGGGCAGTTTCTGCTGGCCAAGGTCAACGCCGATCAGCAGCAGGGGCTGGCCACTCAGCTGGGCATCCGCAGCCTGCCCACCATCATGGTGTTCCGTGACGGCCAGCCGGTCGACGGCTTCAGCGGGGCTCTGCCCGAGGGCGAGATTCGCAGCATACTGGAGCCGCACCTGCCAAAGCCCTGGGACGAGCAGCTGGCGCAGGCCCGCGCCCTGATGCAGAGCGGCCAGTTCGGCGAAGCCCTGCCCCTGCTGCGCCAGGCCAGGGAGAGCGCGCCCAGGCGCTCCGACATCGCCCTGGAGCTGGCCAGAGTGCTGCTGGAGCTCAACCGTCTGGACGATGCCGAGGAACTGCTCAAGGCCATCCCCATGGTGGATCAGGACGGCCACTACCGGCAGCTGCTGGCGCAGGTCGAGCTCAAGCGGCAGGCCGCCAAGACGCCAGAGATCGAGGCGCTGGAAGCCCGGCTGCGCGAACACCCCGACGACCTCAACGCCGCCTACCAGCTGGCGCTGCAGTTCGAGCAGGGCCAGCACCACAAGGAGTGCATGGGGCTCTTGTTCGAGATTCTGCAGAAAAACCGCAACTTTCTCGACGGCGCGGTCAAGAAGACGCTGCTGAACTCCATCGCCTCCCTCGGCAAGGGCGACCCGCTGGCGGCGGAATATCAGCGCAAGCTGTTCGGCCTGCTGTACTGATACCCGCCTGCCCCTGGTGGCCTGACCTCGTGCCGACGCGGCATCACCGCGGCCAGACCGGCCGCGCGTCGCCTCGGCGCTCGGGGATAGCGGCATAGCGTGCCGCCAGGGCCTGATAAACCCGGTTGGAAAAATCCTCGGCGCGGCTGTCCAGCCCCGCCAGGATTTCCAGCAGATGCTCGTTGTCCTCCCGCCCTGACCAGATCTTGTGGTAGCTGCCGTCCTGATAGCCGTGATCCTGGCGGAAGAAGTTCAGGACATTCTTGCCGATATAGGCCTCGTACAGATCGGCAAAGCGCATGCCGGCGGCGTGCATCAAACTGAAGAAGCAGACGACGTCGAAGCGGCGCTCGGCAAGCGCACGGCTGGCCAGCGCTTCGGCCGCATCGAGCACGGTCATCGACGGGATATCCGCCGGCAGCGCGGCCAGCAGCTCACCGGCGATGTCATCCGGGCTGCGCCCATCCAGCAGCATGCTCATGCCGAAATGCCAGATGTCGACCACCTCGAGCCGCACCTGCTCCAGGTCGGGCACCTGTTTCTTCCACCACTTGTAGCCGAAGTGATCGACCAGCTCACCGCACTCGAGCCACAGCGCCCGATACCAGGCGAATTCCTGAGCAATCCAGTCCGGGTGCACCCGCTGGTTCATGCGGTGCTGCATGGCGAGCATGGTGGCCAGTTGTGATTTCATCGCGGAGCTCCTCGTTTTGCGTTGCGCGCCGGAGGCGGGTCCGGGCCGCCCCGGCGGCAGGTCAGTAGTGGGGGGGTGGCGGCTCACTGCCAGGGCCGGCAGCGGCCAGCGCCAGCTCGCGCATGCGCTCCAGTACGGAACCCAGCGCCGCTTCCAGGCGGTCGATGGCCTGCTGCTGCCGGTAGATGACGTCGCTGAGATCGGCGATCATCCGCTCCTGATGGGCAAGCCTGGATTCGACGTCGGCCCAGCGCTGCTCGTGGCCGTCCATCGTCACAGCGCCTCTGACAGTTTCGCTCATCGGGAATATCCTCGCTGTCGCTGCGGGCAGGCTGGCACGCGAAGGGGCGCCCCGCCAGGGTCCGGGCGGCATCATGCGCACGCCTGGCCGCCCGGGGGCGGGCTATTAACCCTCATTTAGGCGGCAAAGGCAACTGCATCCGGCCGCCTCCCGGCGGCTGCGCCTGGCCCCATCACCCAAGGTCCGCGCAGCCCGACGCCCAGTGGCCAGGGGCCAGGGGCGGCGAATTTTTTGCGACACCCACGGCCCCGGGCGTTATGATGAGGCGACACATCCTGCCAGGGTCGTGGGCAGGAGAGATCAGGGGCACCCGGGGGAGCGGTCGCATTCAGCCCGCCAACAGCGCGAAACCATTAGTCGCCATGTCGAATAAGACCCGATTATCAACCAGCACCGCAAGCCGCGCCCAGTCATCCGGGATGGTCCAGCACATTCCCAACGTGCTGACGGTCCTGCGGCTCATGCTGGCAGTGCCGGTCGGCCTGCTCATCGCCCACCAGCAGTACGCTGTCGTGCTGATCGTCGCCTTCTGCGCCGGCCTCAGCGATGGCGTCGACGGCTGGATCGCGCGCCGTTTCAACGCCACCTCCCGCTTCGGCTCCATCGTCGACCCCCTCGCCGACAAAGCCCTGATGGTCGCGACGTTCATTGGCCTGGCCAGCGTTGAACTGCTGCCCTGGTGGCTGGCGCTGCTGGTGATCGGACGCGACCTGCTGATCGTCGGCGGCGTCATCGCCTATCACAGGCTGACCGGCCGCATCGACATGGAGCCGTCCCTGCTCAGCAAGTTCAATACCCTCATGCAGATCGCCTACACCCTGTCGCTGCTGCTGCAGCAGATCTGGCCCATCCTGCCGCAGGCCTGGTTCGTCGGGGCCACCTGGGGCGTCGCCCTGCTCGCCGTCATCACCGCGCTCGACTATATCCTCACCGGCATTCACAAGACCCGCCAGTATGCCCCGCGCGCCCCCCGGCAGCGCGCACCCGGCGGCGACTAGGCAGCGCGACCACGCCGGGGCTGGCCCGGCAGCTGCAAAACAGCCGGCCAGCGCCCCTTTGAAACCGGCCGCCCCCGCCCTATACTGTATATATAAACAGTATAGGGCAATCTATGGGCTACGCCGAGCTACACTGCATCAGCCACTTCACCTTTCTGCGGGGCGCCTCGCGCCCGGCGGAGCTGGTGTCACGGGCCGCGGAGCTGGGTTATCGCGCGCTCGCCATCACCGACGAGTGCTCGCTGGCCGGTATCGTCAAGGCCCACGTCGCTGCGCGCGAACACGGCATCAAGCTGCTGATCGGCAGTGAATTCGTACTGGAGTGCGGCCTCAAAGTCGTGCTGCTGGCAGCGGACCGCAGCGCCTACGAGGACATCTCCCGGCTCATCACCCGGGCCAGGCGGCGCGCAGCGAAAGGCCGATACCGGGTGGAGCCGCGCGACCTCGAGCAGGACCAGCGACACGCCCTGGCCATCTGGCTGCCGGGCGATGACGGCGGCGCCGCAGTCGAACAGGGCCTGTGGCTGCAAGCCCACTTTGCGGACCGCCTGTGGCTCGGACTGGAGCGCTGCTGCCGTGCCGGCGAAGCGGCCTACTGCCAGCAGATGCAACGACTCGCCGCCCGGCTGAACCTGCCCCTGGTGGCCTGCGGCGACGTGCACATGCACCGGCCCGAGCGCAAAATGCTGCTGGATGTCCTCACCGCCATCCGCCTCAACAGCACGGTGCAGGCGCTGGGCCGGCGGCTGCAGGGCAACGCCGAACGCTACCTGCGCCCGCTGCCGCGGCTGTCCCGACTCTACCCCCGCGCCCTGCTCGAGGAGAGCTGCCGCGTTGCCGATCGCTGCCGCTTCAGCCTGGATGAGCTGCGCTACGAGTACCCGCAGGCGCTGGTCCCCGACGGCACCAGCGCCGCTGCGTGGCTGCGGCAACTGGTGCAGCGCGGTGCCGGACAGCGCTGGCCCGGCGGGGTCCCGGCAGGCATCCAGGCACAGATCGACAAAGAGCTGGAGCTGATCATCAGCCTGTCCTACGAGCCGTTTTTCCTGACCGTCTACGACATCGTGCAATTCGCGCGCAGCCGCCGCATCCTGTGCCAGGGCCGGGGGTCGGCCGCCAATTCCGTGGTGTGCTACAGCCTCTTCATTACCGAGGTGTCCCCCGAGCAGACCGACCTCCTGTTCGAGCGCTTCATCTCCAGAGAACGCAACGAGCCCCCGGACATCGACGTCGATTTCGAGCACGAGCGCCGCGAGGAGGTCATCCAGTATATCTACCGCAAGTACACGCGCGAGCACGCCGCGCTCGCCGCCACGGTCATCACCTATCGCCCCCGCAGCGCCATCCGCGACGTCGGCAAGGCGCTGGGCCTGGACGCCCTGTTCCTCGATCAGCTGGCCCGCTCCCTGAGCTGGTGGGACCGCCTGGAGGACCTGAAGCAGCGCTTCGCCGAAGCCAGCCTGCACGACGACGCCAGCGCCGCGCAGTTCATGCAGCTGGTGCGCGAGATTCTCGGCGCCCCCCGCCACCTCTCCCAGCACGTGGGCGGCTTCATCATTACGCGCAGCCCCATCAGCCACCTGGTGCCGGTGGAGAACGCGGCCATGCCCGAGCGCACGGTGATACAGTGGGACAAGGAGGACATCGAGGCGCTGGGGCTCCTCAAGGTGGACGTGCTCGCGCTGGGCATGCTCAGCGCCATCCGCAAGGCGTTCGCGCTGATCGCGCGACACCATCACACCGCCATCGACATGGCCACGATCCCTCAGGAGGACCCCGCCACCTACGACATGCTGTGCCGGGCCGACAGCGTGGGCGTGTTCCAGGTGGAATCCAGAGCGCAGATGGCCATGCTGCCACGGCTGCGCCCGCGCACCTTCTACGACCTGGTGATCGAAGTCGCCATCGTGCGCCCGGGGCCGATCCAGGGCGACATGGTGCACCCCTATCTCAGGCGCCGACAGGGCCTGGAGCAGGTCAGCTATCCGAGCGACGACGTCCGCTCGGTGCTGGCGCGCACCCTGGGTGTGCCGATCTTTCAGGAACAGGTGATCAAGCTGGCCATGGTGGCCGCAGGCTTCACCGGCGGCGAGGCGGACCAGCTGCGGCGGGCCATGGCCAGCTGGGGCCACAACGGCAACCTGCTCAACTTCAGGGACAAGCTCATTGCAGGCATGCGGGCACGGGGCCACAGCGCCGAGTTCGCCGAACGCCTGTTCCGGCAGATGCAGGGCTTTGGCGAGTACGGCTTTCCCGAGTCCCACGCCGCCAGCTTTGCCCTGCTGGTCTATGTCTCGGCCTGGCTCAAGTGCCACTACCCCGCCGCCTTCTACTGCGCGCTGCTCAACAGCCAGCCCATGGGCTTCTATACGCCATCGCAGATCGTGCAGGATGCCAGGCGTCACCACCTCCAGGTGCGCCCCATCGACATCGACTGCAGCGACTGGGATCACAGCCTGGAAGCCATCGCGGAGGGGCCGGCCCCGGCCGCGTTGCAGCCGGCGCTGCGCCTGGGCATGCGCCTGGTGCGACAGCTGGGCCAGGCGGCCGCTGCCCGCATCGTGGCGGCTCGCCGCCAGGGACCCTTTCACAACCTGCAGGACCTGGCCCATCGGGCAGCGCTGAACAAGGGCGAGCTGGAGGCGCTGATCAGCGCCAACGCGCTGCCCCGGCTGGGCCGCCACCGCCACCAGGCCCACTGGCAGCATCAGGGCCTGCAGGATTACCGCCCCCTGCTCAGCCCGTGCGAATATCGCGCGCCTGAGCAACTGAACGATCAAATCATACTGCCCGCCCCGACAGCGGTCGCCGACATGCTCGCCGACTACGACAGCACCGGCCTCAGCCTCGGCCACCATCCCCTGGCGCTGCTGCGCCCCGATGAGCCCTTCCGGCGCTGTAAAAGAGCGCGCGACCTGCCCGACATCCGCCACGGCGGCTTCGTGCGCGTGGCGGGACTGGTGAGCGGCCGCCAGCGGCCCGGCTCGGCCGCGGGGGTGGTGTTTCTCACCCTGGAAGACGAGACCGGCAATATCAACATCGTGGTGTGGAAAACCGTGCAGGAGCGCTGTCGCAGCGCCCTGCTGGCGGCCAGGCTGCTGCTGGTCAAAGGCGTTCTGGAGTGCCAGGACGGGGTCATTCACATCATCGCGGGTGAACTGCACGACCACACGCCACTGCTGCAGCAGCTGCGCTGTGGCTCTCGCGACTTTCACTGAGCGGGGCGGGCCCAAAGCTTGCCAGGCCTACCCTCGGCACCGCTATAATGTCCGTTTTACAATCGCCGGCAGGCCGCCATGCGCAAAGACCGGATACCCGGGCTGGTTTCGATCATCCTCGCCATCGCAGCCGTCGCCGCGCTCACTTTGCGACAGGGCGCCAACGTGGACTGGCACATGCAGTGGCCGACCTGGCACCGCGCGCCGTCAGACGCCGCCCCGCAGTTCGCCAGCGACTTTGCCTCGAGCGCCACCGACCGTTTCGTGCACGCCGCCTCGGTCGCCGCCCTGCCCGATGGGCGCCTGCTGAGCGTGTGGTTTGGCGGCAGCCGCGAGGGCGCCGGCGACGTCAATATCTTCGGCGCGTTCTACGATCCCGCTGCCCGCCGCTGGGGCGAGGAGCGGGTTCTGGCGACGACCCGGGGCACCGGCCTGGCCCTGCAGCGGTTCGTGCGCAAGCTCGGCAATCCGGTGGTCAGCCAGGCGCCCGACGGCAAGCTGTGGCTGTTTTACGTGTCGGTGTCGATGGGTGGCTGGGCGGGCAGCGCCCTCAACGCCAGCCACTCCCTCGACGGCGGGGCCAGCTGGTCAGCCCCCAGGCGCCTCATCACGAGCCCCTTTTTCAACATCAGCACCCTGGTCAAAGGCACGCCGTTCTATTACCGCGACGGCAGCATCGGGCTGCCCGTCTACCACGAGTTCCTGGGAAAGTTCGCCGAACTGCTGCGCCTGGATGGCGACGGCAACGTGCTGGACAAGGCCCGCATCAGCCATGGCAAGCACTCCCTGCAGCCGGTCATCGTGGCCTCCGGGCCAGCGGACGCGGTCGCGCTGATGCGCTACGCCGGCGAGCATCCCAAGCGGCTGCTGACCAGCCACACCCGCGACGGCGGCCGCCACTGGCAGCGCCCCGGGAAGGTCGCGGTGGCCAACTCCAACGCGGCGGTGGCGGCCGTGCGCATGCCCAACGGCGCCATCCTTGGCGTGATGAACGACCTCGACGACGGCAGGCACCGCCTCAGTCTGCTGGTCTCGCGGGATGACGGCGACAGCTGGCAACGGCTGACGGAACTGGAGGACTCGGCCGATTTCGGCGGGGACCGCGTGCCGAGGCAGGCCTACACGCCCGCGCTGCAGCAGAAGATGCTCGACAGCAGCAGCCGCAGCCCCTCGCTGTGGGCGCGCTATCGCGCCAAGCTCGACCGCCGCGTCTGCTCGGATAGCGGCTGCCGCTTTGTCTTTGACTATCCCTTTATGATTCAGGCACCGGACGGCGAGTACCACATCGTCTACAGCTGGAACAAGAGCTTCATCAAACACGTTCGTTTCAATCAGGCCTGGGTGGACACTCTGTAAATGGCACTCGAACTGCTCTACTCCACGCTGAGCTGCGGCATGTTGCTGTTCCTGTTGCTGCCCGGCGGCGCCCGGCTCTCGACGCCGCAGCGCTGGGTGGCGCTCACGGCCTGCATGATGGTCGCGCTGCTGCCCATGGGCCACGGCCTCACCCCCACCACCGCGCTGCGGGGCGCGGTCGGCGACCTGTCCGTAATCACGGTCTGCTGGCTGGCAGCCGCTACCGCCGGCCGGCTGCTGGGGAGGCGCCCGCTGGTCGACGGGCGCGAGCGCCTGGCCGCGGCCAGCGTCGTGCTGGCCGGCGCCCTGCTGCTGTACCCGGCGGCGCTGGGCCTGACCGAATGGGATCCCTATCGCCTCGGCTACGGCCCGCTGCTGCCCGCCGCCTGTCTGGTCGCAGTGCTGGCACTGGCCGCGGCCGGCTATACCTTCATCACCGCCGCCATCGCGCTGGCGCTGGTGGCATGCGCACTGCGCTGGCTGGAATCGCCCAATCTGTGGGACTACCTGCTCGACCCCGCCCTCGGCACGTATGCCGCGGTGGCGCTCATTGCCCGGTGCCGACGCGCAGCGGCGGCGACTGCAGCATCAGCCGCTGACGCGGGGCGGTAACAGGCGGGCCGCCACGCCGATGGTGGCGAACATCAGCACGTTGCCGATGATGCCGGTGTAGTAGAGGTCAAACGGCAGCTGCAGGGCTGGCGGCAGCTTGCCGTAGCTGGCCAGCACGCTCCAGGCGGTAAACGCCATGGTCACCGCCACTCCCAGCCACACCGCGCGGCTGTCTCCCCCCTTGACCAGAAACCCGTAGAGGTAGAGACCCAGCAGGCCGCCGCCGAACAGTGACACCAGAATCGTCGCCGTATCCTGCAGCGTCCGGGTGTCGGCCCGCATGATGGCCAGCGCCCCCGCCACCATGATCACCGAAACCACCACCGCGATGCTCCAGGCCACCCGCAGGTAGTGGCGGTCGCTGCGGTCCGGCGCAACGTGGCGGCGGTAGATGTCGGTCACCGCCACCGTGGTCACGGCATTGATACTGGAGTCCAGCGAGGACATGGCCGCCGCCAGCGCCGCCGCCAGCACCAGCCCGAGCGCTCCGCCCGGCAGGTAGTGCGTGGCGAAATAGGGCAGAATCTCCTCGGCCTTGCGGGTACCGGCCAGGATCTCAGCCGACACGTCGGTGGGAAAGTGCTGAAAAAACACCCACAAGCTGGTGCCCAGGAACATATAGAAAGCCCAGATGGGCAGGCTGCTTACGGCACACACCAGCAGGCCGCGCCGCGCCTCCTGCATGCTCCGGGCCGCACAGAAGCGCTGCACCGTGTTCTGATTGCTGCTGTACTCGGTGAGCCAGTTGGTCAGCCCCAGCACCAGCATCATCGTCGCGGTCTTCTCCGAGAGCGACAAGCCCCAGCCGACCGGGACCAGTTGGCCATCGCGGTAATCGGCGACCGACAGCTTGCCGGCGGCGGCCGCCTCCCGCCAGATGGTCGCCAGGCCGCCGGGCAGCAGGTCGATGACGATGTAGAGGCACAGCACCCCCCCCAGCAGCAGCACCAGCGTCTGCATGACATCAGTCCAGATGACCGCGTCGATACCCCCGATCACCGTGTACAGCGACACGAACACCCCGGCCACCCAGATCGCGGTGACCGGGTCCAGACCGGCGACCTGCTGGATGAGCAGCCCCAGCAGATAGAGAATGGTGCTGATGCGTACCAGCTGCCCGATGATGAAGGCCAGTGCGCCATATACGCGCACCGAGGGGCCATAGCGCTGTTCCAGAAATTCATAGGCGCTGATGGTGTTGCCCTGACGAAAGCGCGGCAGAAACACGTAGGCGGCGACCGCCACGCTTACCGGCAGCATCAGGTTGGGCAGGTAGCGCAGCCAGGACGTCTTGAAGGCGTCGCCGGGATAGGCGAGAAAGGTGATGGAGCTGATGGAGGTACCCACCAGGCTCAGCCCGATCACCCAGCCGGAGAAGCGTCGACCGCCAAGAAAGTACTCCTCCGTGCTGACATTGCGCCGCGAGAAATACACCCCCATTCCCAGCATCAGCGCCAGGTAGGCCAGCAATACCAGCTCGTCGAGAGCGCCTAGTTGCAGCATTCCGCCGCGCTATTGCGCCCCACGCTTGCGGGCCTCTTCCACCGTGTTGTAGTAAAACTGGTACTTCGTGGTTTCGTAGATACCCTTGGCGATATCCCTCATCTCACCGAACAGCTCCGGGTGCTCGGCGGACACATCCTCCAGCGGGCGATCGGTGTTGAGATCGTGCAGCTTGGCGTCACTGCCATCGGCGTTCATCCGCACCATGTAGTCCTTGGAGACGGCGCCGATCACCGGGAAGCGCTTGTCGGCGGTCTGGGTGAACACCACGCGCTCGCCCTCCGGAGCGGGCAGGTTGACGTCACGCCCCAGGGTGCTGTTGACATACTCGACCCCCAGCAGTCCGGCAATCGTCGGCACCACGTCGACCAGGCTCGTCGCGTCCTCGATCACCCGATGCTTCAGCAGGCCCGGCGCGTAGATCATGTGCGGAACGTGCAGGCCGTCGAGGTCCAGCGCATCGAGGAACGGCGCCATATGCGGCGTGCTCGTGATGCGGTTGTTGTGGTCCCCGTACAGGACGAAGATGGTGTTGTCGAAATAGCCGCTGGCGCGGGCGAAATCCAGGAAGCGGCCCACGCTGTGATCCAGCAGACGCACCGCATTGAATTGCTCCGCGCTCCTGAAACCCCACTTCTCCAACTCGGCGGCGGGCGGGTTGACGATCTCAAAGCCGTCATTGTCCTTGGGAATGGTGAACGGACGATGGTTGCCCGCCGTCTGGATATAGGCAAAAAAGGGCTTGTCATCCGGCAGCTTGCTCAGGATGCGGTCAACCTCCCGGAACAGGCTGAGATCGGAGATGCCCCACACATCGACGATGGGCTCGGACCAGCTGCCCTCCTCGTAGAGCGTCACCCCCTTGATGCTCTGGTTGATCAGGGCGCTCATATTGGCCCAGCCGGCGGCGCCGCCGATGAAGTAGAACTTGCGGTAATCGCCGATGGCGTTGAGCA
>Ga0316195_10000507_pt1 | contig 15708 bp, 10 predicted proteins | sample Phised1_MG_FD_204937 | JGI IMG/M metagenome (GOLD analysis project Ga0316195, IMG submission 204937) | Coastal sediment microbial communities from Maine, United States - Phippsburg sediment 1 | ecosystem: Environmental > Aquatic > Marine > Coastal > Sediment | place: USA: Maine | collected... | reverse complement strand
CCTGCGCTATTTGACTTGACCCTGGTCAAGTCGGCCGCTCCGCTTAAGCGCAGTATGGTTTTATTGAAGGAAAACAATGTGGGATGCAGATCCCCTTATCAGGTGATTATCATGATCAAGACTTTTTTAAAAAATAAGATCCCGCTTACCGGTTCGATTCTTGCCGTTGGCGCGCTCGTCTGGGCTGTGCTGGGATTGCAGGGCTGTGGCGGAGGCGACGGTTTTTTCAAGAATCTCACCATGTGCGACGCCAACCAGGAGGCTTCCCTGGACAGCCAGTCGCGCATCGGTGGATCGTCGACCGTTGTAGAACTGCTGGATCCCGCCAGTAACTGGGTGTTCTATAACGTCGCCAACGATCTGAGAGCGACCCAGGTCGGCGTTACCGAAAGCGTCAAGTACAGCCTGCCGGTTGCGGGATTCATACACGATATTGATATTGTCGAATACCCGGCAGGTTCCGGCGTTCGTTATGCGCTTTTAGCGATGGGCGACAAGGGAATAGCGGTCGTCAATATCACCGACCCATCCAACATGATGCAGCTTCACCAGGTGCACGTAAACTACGAGCGAAGCGGCATCTCCTGGACTGATGGCGGCGGTAACGTTACCGAAGGCAATTCTATTTCCGGAATGCACGCGCCGATATCGTCGCTCGAAGTTTATGATGACGGCGCCGCGACTCACCTGTTGATCGCGAACCAGGCTTACGGACTGCACAAGACCCTGCTGTCACATCTTTTTGACGAGGTGGGTGGACGAGAGGCAGACGGAACGCTACTGATCGACAGCGAAACCTATACCTTGCAGTACGCCGGTGAAAACCCATGGGGCGGGCCGGAGTCCATGAAGCTATACATAGAAGGCGCCGATCAGGGCAAGTTATTTGTCGCGATGGGTTACCTTGGACTGGGTATTTTTGATCCCGATACGATTGGCCTCAACGGGGACGCCGCCGGTGACCAGATTGGTGGCTATAACCTGTATCTCGCCAGCGACTCGATTGAAGACTGGTTCATTCAGCCTGACCCGATAACGAAAGAGCCCATCAATCTGGATCCAGCTACGCTGGTTCAATACAACACTCCTGTTTACGGAGGCGGTGAAGGCGTAAGCTGGTCGTGTGACGCCAATGGCTGTCTCGACCCGTTCACCGGCATGCCCGATTACCGCCAGGCCGCCTATGAAATCTCTGTGGTCTGGCACGACGGCAACCCTGATGATCAGGAAGCGCCCTGGGCCGCCTTCGATCGTTACGGCAAGTTTTACTACAAGGCGCGTAAAGTCGATGTCGCCACGTTTAATAGCGGGCAAGCGAATGAAAAAACGATTGCCTATATCGCCTACGCGCTCGGTGGCCTGCAGGCGGTTGACGTCACCGGCTACAAGGCAGCCTCGTCGGCCAGCTATCTCGACCTCGATGGCAAGCGCCTGGGATATGCGCCGGCCGTGCCGGCCAATGGTCCGGACTCACCCACCGGAGCCCAGTCGAAGAGCCTGTTCCCCTACTTCGGTGCGGGCATGCTCAAGGAATCCGGCATTGTCGACGTCAAGATAGACGTAGGCGGTAACCGGGTCTTTTTCTCGGATCACTTTGCCGGCCTGGTCGCGATCTCGAACGCCGATACACCGCAAAACTGGCATGGCCCTAACGGGTTGGGAAATTATGACAATGACACCTTGCCGGGGCCGGGAGCAGGGCCCGGAGGGGATTCCCTGATCGGTGATCACTGGCCGGACTACGAGTTTGTCACCTCGTATGACATGGCGCCCAATGATCCGACCGACAACGAGTCGCTGCCGACCTGGTTATATCAAAACCCGACATTACTGCTGTCAGGCGAAGTCAGCGGTCATGGCAACTCGTTTATGTTGATGCCAACCTGGGATCCGGCAAGTGCAGACCAGGTTGACATCGTCATGTCTTCGGGCGGAGGCGGCATCAGCTTTATCGATGTGACGGGCCTCGACGGGACTGTCACTGAAGCGGGTGTCGTGAATGCCCTCGTCCATTTGTCTACGACCGACGAAATATTCCGGGAATTCGATGGCTCACTGAGCCCCGACGGACTCTCGATCGGACATTCAGCCGGTGTTGCCGTATATCGCGACAAGCTGTTTCTCGCCGATGGGCCGCATGGCATGACCGTGTGGCAATTCGCGGACGGGGAAAAATGTCTGCCGATTGACGAAATGCGCCTGATCGCGAATACGCTGCAGGATGAGTATCCGGTAGGCGATATCAACCCGACGCCGCATGCCTATGACGTCGTGCTCGATACGGACAACCAGAAGGCGTACGTGCTGTCCCAGAGCCGGGGTTTGCGCCGGGTCGATACCGCTGCCACCAGTACCGGCGAAATACCGGTATTACTGCAGACCGAGCTATCCGACATCTATGAGCACAACACAGACACTGGTAGTCTCGGCAAACTGAAGATGCAGGACCATGCCTACGATGTTGCACTCGATGGTAACCTCGCCTTTGTCGCCGATGGTAGCAACGGTCTCACCGTATACGACATCGGCCAGCCGCCGACAGTGGTTGTCGGCAATGTCGGTGGTGAAACCAGGTCCAAGCCAGCGCTTGGACATGCGACGGCCGTCAAGCTTTGGCGTGATGCTGACAACGGCAAAAAGTACGCGCTCGTGGCATCCGGGCATGCAGGCATCGGTGTCGTCGATGTCACCGATGCGGCCAACATGGTGCTGATCAAGGTATTCGAACCGATCAAAACTGAAACCCACGAAGAGGATGGCGTGGTAACGGCGCAGTACAACAAGGCCGATGGCAAGAGTGTCGATGTGCTGATCGTCGGCGAGCACGCCTATTTCACGTATGACAGTTTCGGCGTGCTGGCTTACCGGATCGCCGACCTGATCAAGCCGCTGTCACCACAATACGCCGGTGATCCAACCAAGATCTGGGATCGCGGTGAAATCGGCGATCGCCCGGTCGCGGTTGCGCGATTCAAATTACAGGATCCAGCACTTTCCGGTAGTGCCGATCTGTCTGATCTGAGCGGCGGCGCACAGGGCATGTTCACCATGAATACCGGTAGCAAGCAGTTGTTCTATGTCGCTTACGATTCAGCCGGCGTAGCCAAAATAGACTGGACCGATGTTGCCAATCCGGTCCTGGTGCAGCATATCGACACCGCCGGAAACGCGAGCGATGTCGAAGTTGCCAGTGGCCGTGTTTTTGTCGCTGACGGCGGCGGCGGCCTCGTGATAATCAAGTAAGCAGAATATAACAGGGTAATATTTATGAAAAACCAATTGATCTTGATAACGCTGGCGGGTTCGTTGTGCCTGGTAACAGGAACGGGAATCGCCGGTACCGAAGGTGAAAACTATTTCGGTCTCCAGTATGGATATGGAAATTATGACGAGGATGGCATCTCCGAAACCTATGAGCCAACCATGCTCATAGGCCGACTAGGTCGATTTCTGACACCGATTTTTGCGATCGAAGGGCGCCTGGGCACGGGCCTCGACGATGACACGCACAACCTGCCAGCGTTTGGCAATCGTGATGCCACCCTCGAGATAGACAGCATGTTTGGTATTTACGGTGCGGCGCACCTGAACATGACGGAATCATCATCGATCTATGGTGTGCTGGGCGTCAGCAAAGTAGAAGGCACAGCGAGCCTGCCAGACCTTCCCGGGCTGGAGTCAACGGAAAATAACTCGAGCGTCTCCTACGGCGTTGGAGCCGACATTGGCATCGGTGACCGTTGGGCATTGAATGTCGAATACATTCGCTATCTCGATAAAGATGATTTCGACTTCGATGTGGGGAGCGTCGGTGCCAGCTTCAAATTTTGATGCCAGGGACGAGCACCGATCCTGTGCGGTGCTCGAATAATTTGCCTGCCTGTTGAGCGCAAATGCAGTAACAGGCTGCAAATTAATTTTTCGACCAGCCAGCCTGCTGGCTTTGACTCCACAACTCATGGCCGGGAAGACCGATGATGAAAAAATTTGTTACCTATCTGGTTCTCAGTTTGCTGCTGTGCACGTCAATTGTATGGGGCCTCGAGCAGTTCAGCCTGTCAGCGCCAATCGTACTTTCGACCCAGCAGCCCGATCTGGACAGCGCGTATAAAAGCAAGATCGTGCGCACGCCCGCGGGGGCTTTGGTGGTCGTCTATGGCGACTCTGTCGAAAATGACCCGTCGCACTATGTGTACGACGCCAAGGGTGCCAGCCTGAGACCGGCGCGAGACGTTTTCATCACCGTTTGCGACAGTGCAAATAGTGACTGCAGCGTCAAAGCCAACTGGACTACCCCGATCAATATCTCGAATACCGCACTGAGTTTCAGCATGCAAACGGACTGGAACGGTGACGGCAATCGAACCGCCTACTATGGCGACTCCGATAACCCGCATATTTTCTCCAGCGGCGATCACGTCGTCGTGACCTGGGTTGATAAATTCTGTGATAGCGGCGCACAACGCAGCGTGACTTACGATGAATTGGGTAATCGGGAAATTGCGATGAGCTGTGTGTACGCGGCTCATGCCAGCAGCGGTTATTCCGCACCCGGCGACTGGACGGTTGATCGCCTTTCCGATGGATCTCGCGATGCGAAACAGGACGTTAGCAAGGGCTTGAGCAACGGCGCCTGGGCAACCACCTGGCAGGAAGACCCGTTGGGTTTGCAGCCCGGCGAAGCCGAGGGTCCCGGCGACGGCAGCTCCGGCGCCAAGACCAGTAATGGCACCGACATCTGGTATACCTATGCTCTTAAAGTTGACGGCCCCGATCAGGATATCGGGGTTTGGAAGACGCCGGTTAGAGTGACCAATAATCAAACCGGGTTTGGATTGCCGCCCGACTCATCAAACCCCATCAAGGATAGCGCTGGTAATACCGTCAATCCGGATTTATCCGGACTGGGGACGGGGCCCGGCATCGAAACAGGAGAGGCTGGCGCTTCGAGAGCTAACCTGAGCCTGGTTGGCGGCCCGAAACCATGGAATGTCGTCATCGCCTACGAAGAAACCAAGGGTTCTAACGGGTTGAGTCCAGGGAAATTCGTACGCTATCACGTGTTCCCTTACGATAATCCCGGGCTCAACGATGCAGCGGGGTGCATTGTCAGCGATCCGTCCGAAGGCGCAAGGCGCGCAAGATTTGTCACGCAAACAAATCCCGGCGACGACAGCGGAATCCGCTTTGCATTGTTCTGGCGCCAGGGTTTATACGACCAGGGCGGACCGGCAGATATCATGTTGCGTGTCGGCTACGCTGCGGGCGCTGGCTCGAACGGCTTTCGTCCCGAAGACCTCTATCCGCCGGTCGATCCCGACTGTTTTGCACCCGACTTTGCATCCGCCGCAAATCTCGGCAACGCGGCGCCATTGAATATAAGCAGCAACACGCTGACCGCGACGAATGCCAATCTATCGGATTCGTCCGAAGTGAATTCCCTGGAGAATGCCCGCGCGCATCGCGCCGTGTTGCGCGGCGATGATTTATACATGGGCTACATCTATTCCGAGGATGGTCGTCTCGCGGATGCTACCGACCAGGCAAACTACAATTTCTTCGTGCGCCGCTTCGACGCCTCGAACGCTGCCTGGGGAAGCCCGGCTAACCTGTCTAACATAGGCTATACCCGGATTAACGTTCTGGAACCGCGCTTACTCGGAATGCCGGGTAACGGTCCAGGCTGCAGTGACCCGAACAATATTACCAACCCGGAAGACTGCCAGAACCAGAGCGTCGTGATTGCGGCCTGGGGAACCGAAACCAACCCGCCCGCGGATACCGGTGTTAGCGAAAACCTGGATATTTATATAACCCGTAGCGTGGATAAGGCCGAGACCTGGGAGCCTGTCAAAGCAATTGCGAATACGAACATTCAGGGTGAAACGCAAATCAGGCCGACGCCCGACGGTAATCGCATATTCGCGGTGTGGAATGAAACGGGCAACGGCAAGACCAATACCATGTTCAGTATCGGCACTCCGGCCCCATATACTGCAGTTGATGATTCTTCGCCGGGAGCCAGCTGTTCCGTGAAAATGTTTTAGCCACCGACTGTGCAACACAGTGCGTTAGCTGCATCTGGCCAGCCGATTGCGATCGAGTAGCGCTCGTAAAGTTACCCGCTTATTTGGCAAATCTTCACGGCGCCCTGCTTGGCTTTAATCGCGAGTGACGGCCGTCGCTTCCTCGTTGAGATCCGTTGGCCGGTGCCAATGGCTCCCTTGATCCAGGTCGATTCAGGTCTGGCTCAGGGGCGTAATCTTCGCATCGATTTTTTTTGCATTTCTACTTTTACTTATGGGAATTTATTCATGAACATCAACAGAACAATACTTACCGGCTGCCTGATCTCGATGCTGGCACTGGCCCCAAATATTCATGCCGCTGGTCAGAGTCCGGAAATCGCTGCCAGTGGCAGTGGCGGCAGTGGCGGCAGTGGCGGCAGTGGCGGCAGTAGTGGTAGCGGCGGCTCTGGCCAATCCGGTAGCCAGAACAGTAAAAGCAGTGAAAGCCAGTCGCATACCAGGACGCAGCAGATGCTCGAAGCGAAAGATCTCGACCGCGACCGCGACCGGCTGCGAGATTACCAGCAACTGCTCGATCAGGATCGAGACCGCCTGCGTGACCAGGTCAAACTTCAGGATATGGATAAACTCGAGCAGCGTGAAAAGGACAAAATCCTGTTGCAGACCCGGGACAGGCTGAAGCAACGCGACCTCGCGCTGGACCAGGAAAAGACCCGAATGGCCCAGGAAGCCCGGATTACCGAACAGCAACGCGAGCGTCTCAAAACACGATCCACCAGCCTGACCGCTGCGCAACTGAGACAGCAAAAGCAGATACTTGACAGCCAGATGCAGCGGCTACGGGAGCGTGAACAACTGATGCTGCAGGAACGCGCTCAACTTCAGCAGAATATGCAAACCCTGTCTCAACGCAAAAACCAGAATGAAGAGCAGCTGAAGCTCATGCAGCAGGAACGTGAACGTATCGACAATCATCTGCAGCTACTGCAACAACAGCAGGAAACACTTCGGCAACGCCAAAGGTTGTGGCAGCAGGTCGAATCCGCGAACTAGGCGATCGTAACTAACAAGGTGCCGGTGACCGCTATGCCCCATGGCAGGCGTCACCGGCGCCCTGCTCGCAAGTGGCAGGCATGAAAACCGGCCGTCATGCCTGCGCCCGAGGTCGGGGTCGGGTTGTTATAGACCCCTGATCGCCAAGCCGAGGTAACGTTTTCGCCAAAGCGTTCAGGCCACAACAGTCGAGTATCGATGGCAATTTCTCTGGCAGATGCACTAATATGTCTGCCGATGACCCCCCGATCTTCTCGAAAACCGGCATGATAAAACGTATCGCATGGACACTGCGCTGGAGCTTCCGGCTGCTGCTGTTGCTGGTGCTGCTGGATGCCGCTTACCTTGCGTACATATGGCCGGACTGGCAGTCGTATCAGCGTGGCCCGATCCAGCCCTCCAGTTTCATTCGTGACTACGAGGCCGATCAGCGTAACAACCCGGACTGGCCCGAGCTGCGCTGGATTCCAATGCCGCTGGAACGCATCTCGAAAAACATGGCGCGCGCGGTAATCATCGCCGAGGATTCACGCTTCTACAGTCATGGCGGCATCGACTGGGAAGCCCTGCGGGATGCCATGCAGCACAATCTCGATCGCGGTCGCGTGGTCTATGGCGGCAGCACGATATCGCAGCAAACCACGAAGAACCTGTTTCTGAGTCCTTCGCGAAATCCGTTGCGCAAATGGCACGAATTTGTGCTGACACTGGCGCTGGAACACTACCTGGGCAAACGCAGAATCATGGAGTATTACCTCAACGTGGCGCAATTCGGCCAGGGCCTGTTTGGCGTCGAAGCCGCCGCCCGCCACTACTGGGGTGTCCCCGCGGCGGCGCTGTCGCGGCGCCAGGCGATCGAGCTGGCGGCCACCCTGCCCGCGCCGGTCAGCGCCAACCCGGCGTCTCGCAGCAAGGCTTTTCTCAATCGAGTCAACAAGATAAGCCGCCACTTTCGACGCTGGGCCGGCAACTGATAGCGCCCTATTCGGCGAAGGTGAAGTTCTTTTGCTGCGCCTGCCGGCGGATCGACCCGGTTAGCGCATCGCTGACGCTCGGCGCCGCGGTAGCCTGTTTACGCTGCTTCTCGGCGACGTAGTCCGCTCTCGAAGCACTGAGTTCAAGAATCTCCCGCTGAATCGACTGCCGCTGTGCCTGCTTTTGCTGCAGGTAGTCGAGCTTTTGCCCGGCCGACAAACCCTGCATCGGTTCCGGCAGTGCAGACTCCTGCATGGACTCGAGCTGCTCCGCGGCGATCTCGCCATCCCTGAGAGCGTCAACCAGGTCCCAGTCGGCATTGCCGTAGAAAGCCGAGGCCTTGGAATGCGCGCGCTTTGCGAGCAGTCCGGCGGAAATGTCGTTGCTCATCTGATCCTGCTGCAACTGGCGCTCTGCCTTGACCGGGCCCTGCGCACCGTAAGGCACATAGGTTTCGTTCAGCTGCGCATTGAGTTCGACAATGCGCGCATTCATGGGGGTGTAGAAGTGCACAACCTGCTGGTCGGCATCGATACTCAGATAGTCGCCGCCGGCAAGCAGGGCGCCCGCCTGCCAGCCATCCCGAACGCCGACCTCGTGGTTGCCGGCGTGTATGGTATTGATCGAAATCCCCTGTTGCTGCGCCAGTCGCACCGCGTCCTGGTAGCGCACCGGCCCCTGCGCGAAAGATTCGTTACCGGCAATGAAGATGGTCTTCAGATCGCTCGCGGACTGGCTCCACTGCAAGCTGTTGATGGCGGTGTTTATGGCGTAACCACAGTACTCACTGCCGCCGTTGGTCGTCAGTGAGAACAGGCCTTGCGAAACCGCGTCGAGTTCACGCGTAAAGCCGTTGAGTTGACGCACGTAGCCTGCCTCGATCGAATTACCGCTGTTGCCATACTCGAGCAACGCAATTTCGAGTATTGGCGGCATGCCGTTCTGCCGGGCCGCGGCGAACTCGTTGACCACCTGCCAGAGCTGGTTGCGGGTCTGCTCGATCAGGCCGTCCATGCTGTTGCTGGTATCGAGCAGGATGGCGATTTGAATGCGCGGCCTCGACAGCTGCTGATTCGCCGAGGGCTGAGCCGAATTATGCGTTTGCTGCAGCGGCAACCCGACGGACTGGGTATCCACTGAATCGGCTGCGTTCACCGACAGCGTGCTGCCGGCAAGGATCAATGCGAATGCGCTGGCGAGGCGCGCGCGGCACAATCTGCGCGACTGAAAAATGGCTTTCGTATTTGCCCTGTTGTTCATTTCTGGCTCCTGTCTGAAGTGGAAGGAAATCGATCTGCAGGAACAAAGATAAGCGCTGAGCCGGCGCCTGGTTAGACACGGCCAGGTAAAGATTGACTGGCGAAATTTACCAGTTGTTTACATTGGCCGGCCTTATCAATTTGCGATCGAGCACCGGCAGGTATCGCAAGCGCCACGATTCGACTGTGCAAACCTGGCCGCTTCCGTTAATCTGCGATTTCGCAAAAATCAGGTGCCACGAAATGACTAAAGCTGTCGGCGGTTCGAACGCCACCACGGAACTGGCCAAATTGACCTCGGCAAGGGATAGCGCTGTCCCTATCGCGCTCGACGAGTATCACCAACGCCTGCAGAAACTGCGCGCGCTGATGCAGGCGACCAGCATCGAGGCGCTGTATCTCGACGCCACCACCAGCCTGCGTTACTTCACCGGCCTGCAGTGCTATGCAAGCGAGCGCCTGCACGGCGCCATCGTTTCCGCGACCGGTGAATTACTCTACGTATGCCCGGCGTTCGAAGCGCAGAAAACGCGCGCCAGCATGATCGTGGAGGGCGACCTGGTGCTCTGGGAAGAGCACGAAGATCCCACCGTGGCGGTCGCCGAGGCCGCTCTGAAATTTGCGCCGCAGGCACACTGCAGCCTGGCGATCGATCCCCAGACCCCATTCTTCACCGCCAACCGGTTGCAGCGCTACGACTCCAGCCTGTCGATCAGCAATGGCGAGGAGTTGATCGCCGCCTGTCGGCGCATCAAATCCGATGCCGAAATCGCATTGTTGTCGCAGGCCAAGGCCATAACCCTCGGCGTGCATCGCGCGGCGGCGCGAATCTTGCGTGCGGGTATCGACACGCGCGAGGTGCAGGCTTTTCTCGACGATGCCCACATCGCCTGCGGCATGGACGGTCGCTCCACCTTCAAGATTGTGTTATTCGGCGAACCCACCGCCTACCCGCACGGCGTGCCTTATCCGCAGACGCTGGCCGAAAACGACATGGTGCTGATCGATACCGGCGCAACCCTGCACGGCTACAACTCCGACATTACCCGCAGCTACGTGTTCGGCGAGCCCAGTGCTCGCCAGCGCGAAATCTGGGAACTGGAACAGGCCGCGCAGCTGGCCGCCTTCAACGCCGCCCAGGTCGGCGCGCCCTGCTCGGCACCGGACCAGGCCGCGCGCGTGGTGATCGAGGCAGCCGGATTCGGGCCCGATTACCAGGTTCCCGGGCTGCCGCATCGCACCGGTCACGGGGTCGGTCTCGACGTGCACGAGCACCCCTATATCGTCCGCGGCAACGACCTGCCGCTCGCGCCCGGCATGTGCTTTTCCATCGAACCGATGATATGCAGCTATGGCGAATTCGGCGTGCGCCTCGAAGACCACGCCTATATCACCGCGGATGGCCCGCGCTGGTTTACCGAGCCAAGCGCTTCGCTGGATGCGCCGTTGTAGCGGCAGAGCAGGCGAAAAGATAGAATATCGGCGCCCGGCGTTGCGGGCCCATTCAACCCAGTTAGCGAGCAATCAGCATGAGCAAGATCCAATGCATTACCCCCGTCGACGGTAGCGTTTACGTCGAACGCGAGAGCGCCAGCGCCGAGACCATCGCGCAGACCCTGAACGCCGCCGCCGCGGCACAACAGCAATGGAGAAGCACGCCGATTGCCGAGCGCCAGCAACTGTGCAGCAAAGCGGTCGACGCCTTCATCGCGCGCAAGGCCGAAATCGCCGAGGAATTGACCTGGCAAATGGGCCGGCCAATTGCCCAGGCACCCGGCGAGGTCGGGGGGTTCGAGGAACGCGCCCGCCACATGATTGCCATCGCGGCTGACGCGCTCGCCGACATCGATCCCGGCGAGAAAGCCGGGTTTACCCGCTACATCAAACGCGAACCGCTCGGCGTGGCGTTCATCATCGCGCCCTGGAATTTCCCCTACCTGACTTCGGTGAACGCCATCATGCCCGCCCTGCTGGCTGGTAACAGCGTAATCCTGAAGCATTCCGCGCAAACCCCGTTGTGCGCGGAACGCTTGCAGCAGGCCTTCGACGCCGCCGGGTTGCCTGCCGGCGTGTTCCAGCACCTGCACCTGTCGCATGCCGATACCGAGGCCGTGATCCGGTCGCCGCTGGTCAACTACGTCGCCTTCACCGGCTCGGTACCCGGTGGTGAAATGGTCGAGCGCGTGGCGGCGGGCCGATTCATTGGCGTCGGCCTGGAACTGGGCGGCAAGGATCCCGCCTACGTGCGCAAGGACGCCAACCTGCAGCACGCCATCGACACGGTGACAGACGGCGCCATGTTCAACTCGGGACAGTCCTGCTGCGGTATCGAACGGGTTTACGTCGACGCCGCGGTCTACGATGCATTCGTCGACGGCGTCACCACGCTGGTGTCGGCTTACCGGCTCGGTCGCCCCGACGACCCGGAGACCAATCTCGGCCCGATGGTGAAAACCAGCGCGGCCGACTTCGCGCGCGGCCAGATCGACGAGGCAGTCGCCGCCGGGGCAAAGGCGCTGATCGATCCCGACATCTTCGCCGCCAACGCCGCGGGCACTCCTTATCTCGCGCCGCAGGTACTGGTCGACGTCGATCACTCGATGCGAGTCATGACCGAGGAAACCTTCGGCCCGGTGATGGGCATCATGAAAGTCAGCGGCGACGAGGAAGCGATCGAGCTGATGAATGACAGCGAATTCGGCCTGACGGCAGCCATCTTTACCCAGGATGAGGCCGCCGCCATCGCCATCGGCGACCGGGTGCAAACCGGCACCTGGTTCATGAATCGCTGTGACTACCTCGACCCGGCGCTGGCCTGGACCGGGGTAAAGCATTCCGGGCGTGGTTGCACCCTGTCGAGCGTCGGTTTCGAATCCCTGACCCGACCCAAGTCATACCATTTGAAGCGCGTTTAAGACCCGGTCTGTTCTCGCACCCAGTCCTGGAAGCTCTTGACGTAGTGTTCCTCGGGCATCAGCACGCCCTGCTCGAAGCAGCGGGCGTGCATGCCCTGCTGGTTCATCTCCGAGGCCTCGGCGTCCTGCTGCATCACCAGTTTGGCGAACCCGGTAACATCGTCCATGTCGAAATCGGCACGCGCCAGCGTTTCCGGCTGAAACAGCCACTCCACCTCGATTTCAGTCTGCTCCGGGCCGGTCGGCAGGATGCGCACGGTGCGCATGTAATCGACGTGGCAGGCGATGAACACGGATGGCAGGCTGACGAAGTAACTCTGGCCGCGCGCAATCTCCGCCGGCGTCAACTCCGGGAAGGTCGGCCCGCAGGCTTGCCCGCTGCTCGACCAGCTGTTTGCGCCGGCACGTAACCCGCCGGCGTACTTTGGATCGTCGCTGTCGGCGTGTTCCTGCCAGTCGGGCGCATCGCGCACTCCGGAGATGCGCCGTCCGTAGATCGGTACCAGTTCGCACAGCTCGGGATGGATATTCGGACAGTGCAGACACTCGTTGAAGTTTTCCCAGAAGACCTTCCAGTTGCACTGCATCGTTTTGTTCCAGCGGTGCCCTACCCGCAGCGACTCCATCGGCCAATGGTCGATGCGATCGCTGCCGCGCTCGAATCCGGACGCGAGGTCGGGCGGATCATCCAGCAACGACACGAAGATGCCGCCACGCCATTCCTGCACCGCGACCGGGTACAGCGGAAAGTCGGCCCTGTCGAAGTCAGGCGCTTCGCGCATCGAGCTGGTTGCCACCAGTTCGCCGTCGAGCGCGTAGGACCACTGGTGGTACGGGCACACCAGCAACTTGCCGCGCAGGCGCCCGCTGTCCGGCTGGCACAGTATCGAGCCGCGATGCCGGCAACTGTTGTGAAATCCGCGCAATACGCCGTCGCCGTCGCGCAACACCACGATTTCCTGCGTGCCGATGCGAAAACGCCGGAACGCGCGCGCCTCGCCCAGGGTACTGGCATGGCAAAGATACAACCAGCTGCGGTAGAAAATGCGCTCCAGTTCGTGTTGATACCAGTCCGGGTCGAAATACCAACTGGCCGGTAACGACGCGACCGAGCGCTCGAGACCATCGAAATCTTCGTCGCCGCGCAGCTTGCGCGCTGCGGATCTAGCGGATGTCTTTGCTGCCATGGCTACTCACCTGAATTGATCAGGCGAATTTACTCCTGAAGCCGGCGCCGGGCAACCGCGGCACAGGCAAACCGGAGTTATGCGATTGCAGTAAAAGATGGCAATGGCATTTCGAGCCGATGCTGGTAGACTGCGCCGCTTTCTCCACCCAGCATAATCAAAGGATATTCAGCCTCTATGTGGTTCAAAAACTTGCAGCTATACCGCTTCACCCAGCCTTTCGAACTGGACGCCGCAACACTCGGCCAGCAACTCGAGCAGGGCGCATTTTTACCCTGCGGCAGCCAGGATTTGACTCGCTCGGGCTGGGTAGCGCCGCTCGGTCGCCACGGCAGCGAGTTCGTCCATGCCAGCAACGGTTACCTGATGATATGCGCGAAGCGCCAGGACAAGCTGTTACCGGCGGCGGTGATCAACGAAGAGCTGGAAGAAAAGGCGCTCGAGATCGAGTCGCGCGAGGGGCGTCAACTGCCGCGCAAGGAACGGCGCGCGCTGCGCGACGAGGTCTATTTCAGCCTGCTGCCGAAAGCCTTCGTGCGTTCGTCATTGCAATACGCCTACATCTCGCCGCGCGACCAGCTGCTGGTCGTCGACGCGGCCTCGGCCAAACGCGCCGAGGATTTACTGCAGGACCTGCGCGATACGCTGGGATCGCTGTCGGTAATACCGCTGGTTTCGAAGCATCAGCCCATCGACGTGATGACGCGCTGGGTCAGCAGCGGCCAGTGCGATACCGGCTTCGAACTCGGGGAAGAAGGAGAACTGCGTGACAATACCGATATCAGCAGCGTCATTCGCTGCAAGAACCAGGATCTCAGCAGTGCCGAGATCGTAAACCACCTGAAAACCGGCATGCACGTGAGTAAACTGGCGCTCAACTGGCAACAGCGTCTTGAATTCGTGCTCGACGAGAAGCTGGTGGTGAAGCGACTGCGCTTTGCCGACATCGTGCAGGAGCAGGCCAGCGAGGCCGAGGCCGACGACGTGGCCACGCAGTTTGACGTCGACTTCGCCATCATGGCGCTGGAGCTCTCCGCCTTTATCAAGGAGCTGACCGCGGCGTTCGGTGGCGCAGAAGCGGTCGATTCCGCAGCCGAATAACTGGCGGCTCAGGGCAGATCGGCTAGCCGGGTCGCGCGGAAGGTGATCGAGTACCTGCCCTGTTTGTCTTCCGCCTGGCCCATGACCTGATCGCCGTCGATTTCACCATCGAAACTCAGCTCGAGTTGCTTGTCGCTTAGCCCGAACAGATTAAGTACCTCGCCATGGGCATGTGACACGACGTCTACTCGAATCTGCTTGCCGTTGACCTGGTAATGACCGAGTGCGTAATGATCCTGCGAGGCACCAAGGTACCGGCCGTTTTCGAGAAACGCGGTCGACACCGCCTCCCAACCGTAAGATGCCAGCAGCTCCACCTTCCAGACTCCATCCACACTGTTCATTATTGTCTCCGCTTTTGAGCCAGTATATGTCGACCGGTATAAATTACCCAGCTCCGGCACGGCGATACAGGCCGGCAACGAAACGGGCAATGTTACTCGCCGCGCCGCCCGCGCCGCCTGAGGCGCGCCAGCAAACGCGGGGTATTGAGTTTCAGCAGACCGAACCCCCTGCGCAGACTCTTCACTGGCGAGAACCGGCGAGTTGATTCGAAAAGCGCCTCGACTTCGGCAAGCGCGGCTTCATCTGCCGCCGTGACGCTGCCGTCCACGGTTACGATGTCGCGCAGGAACAGCACTATTTCACGCGACATCTGCGCGAAATTACAGTCACGATTCTGGCTGGCGAACTCGGCCATGGTCTGCGCCAGGTCCCGAACCGAAACATCTTCCAGGCGTGACTCCAGGTGGCGCATCCCGGCAACCACGAAGCGGTTGTCGTAACCCCACTCGTTGACGAAATAGTCGGTTATCCGGCGCCGCCGCGCGGTTTCTATTGCGCCATCCGCCGCGGCCATTTTCAGCGCCATGGGCATCATCAGGTCAAACAGGCCAAGCGCGAGCACGTCGAGTGGCGTATTGATAAAGTTCGGCACCACGATGACCTTGCTCGCGGTGGCTTTTTTCAAATGCCGGGTGATGCCAAACCAGGCGCCGCCGGTGACAACGCCCGCGGCGACGACCCAGCCGATCGGCGTCACCGCGGTGCCGATACCGATCGCCGCGAGCCAGCCCGTCGGCGCAAAGAAGGTCGAAGCGACCACCGACGATTTCGCCACTACCGCGGCGGTGGTGGCGACTCCGGCCACGTCCCAAACCTGGATCACCGCGTTTTTGACGCGCAGGGA
>Ga0316195_10000506_pt1 | contig 15715 bp, 10 predicted proteins | sample Phised1_MG_FD_204937 | JGI IMG/M metagenome (GOLD analysis project Ga0316195, IMG submission 204937) | Coastal sediment microbial communities from Maine, United States - Phippsburg sediment 1 | ecosystem: Environmental > Aquatic > Marine > Coastal > Sediment | place: USA: Maine | collected... | reverse complement strand
TACTCCACCGCCTCCCCGGCATATACGGCGGAAGACAAAACCAGTACCCCCGCCAGCACGGCGGCAACAAAACGAATTTTCATAATTATTCCCGAGAGACTTCTTTTGGTCGATATCAAGATGCACGCACTTCCTGTGTGACTCCGAGAGCAGGAAATGGTTCTGGATTTTGGTAAATAATAACGCTGAAATGCGCTGCTGACTGAAATTCAGTCCGTGTATGACATCAGAATGAAGCACCTGGCGGGTTTTCGGCGCTCCGAATAGCCGCAACTAGCTCGGCCTGCGTGCAACCAGTCGTGCGATGGCCGCCGAGCGGCCGTCCGGATCCAGGACGATCCCTTCGCTGTAGACGATCACATCCAGTCCGTCCGCTGCCTGGCGCAGTTCACCCGGCGCCACCCGGTGCCGGGTTCCTCTTGGGCCCACCACCTCGGCCTCCGTCACCAGGTGGGATTCGACGATCAGGTAGCCGCCGGGCTTGAGCGCCCTGGATATCGGCTCCAGCAAAGCGGAGTGGGCGTAGCGAAACATGATGGCAAGATCATAGGTATCGGCGACGAGAAAGTCCGTGGCCACCTCCGGATCCTGTTCCAGGTCCCGATTGATACCCGTGATCGATAATCCCTCAGCCCTGGCCTTTTCATCCAGTTGCTCCAGGGCCATATCGGAAATATCCACTGCATCGACCTTCCACCCCTTTCTGGCCAGGTAGAGGCTGTTGCGTCCGCTGCCACAGGCGATGTCTATTGCCCTGCCGCAGGATTCGGGCAGGATCAGTCCAGGCAAGCGATCCACCAGCAGTTCACTGGGGTACTGGCGTGTCACATAGGCGCCTTCCTCGTATCGGGCATTCCATTTTTTCCGGTCGGCCTCGCTCAACGCCTTTACTCCTGGATCACGGCATCTCGTCCCTGAAAAGGTAACCCTTTTAGTCCGCCCTCGCCAATTGCCAGAGGCCCACTGCAGCCCACAGGGCAATTATTGGCAAGACTATCCAGTATTGGGTGGTATTCCCCGGATTCCAGCCGGGGGCGCCCTCAGCCTTCGCAACTGCGGCCAGGCAAACCATGGGCCAATAGAGGGTGATGCCCAGCGCCGAGCCCATTACCAACGGGGCCCAGCGGGCACGCATCCAATGCCCAATCAGTCCTGCGGCCAGGAGTGGGATGTACACCACCAGGTCCGCGAATGCGAAGCCGTACCAGAACGCGGCGCCAACCCGGGTAATTTTCTTCGCGGATTCCTGGGTGCCCATACTCACGCCCAGGTCATAGTCGAAGGCAGGAATCGCCTGGGCGTAAAGAAGGTAGATCAGCAGTAACCATCCGGGAACCTGGATCACCCAAAAACCGGCCTGACGATCTGCCATGACTCACCCGCTGATTGCGCTGGCGCAAGAGGTCACTAATACCAAAATCTGGCGATGCCTAAAATCCGGGGATGCCGTAGACAGGTATGAGTCTTATTGATGCCCAGGAATAGATCAGATTCGGCAGCAGTGCAAAGCGCAGCGTTCTATTGTTCGGGGATACGCCCGGCGCCCACGAAGCGAGCCTGGTAGTAGTCATCCTGGATACTGCTGATTTTCACGCTTTGACCGGTTTCCGGGGCGTGGATGAACTCGTCATCACCCAGGTAGATACCCACGTGTGAAATCCTCTGGTTCGATGCGAAAAACACCAGGTCACCGGGTCGGGCTGCGGCTACCGGCACCGGCTTGGCACTGCGGTACTGGCCGCGAGAGGTGCGAGGCACATTGATTCCTGCCTTTTGATAGCTGTATTGCACCAGGCCGCTGCAATCGAACCCCCGGGGTGTCGCGCCACCGTACACATAGGGCGTGCCCATCATGGCCATCGCGGTCTGAACAATTTGCTCACGGAAGGAATATTCGGGATTTCCTTCACCCCAGCTGGACCAACCGGCCTCGGCCTGAGCCGGGACACTCTGCCGGGCGCTGACCGGCGAGGTGGACGACGTATTGGGGGGCGGCGCCCAGGCACACGCGCCCAGCCCCAGAAGGGCTGCCAGGCAGACCAGTTGTCTTGGGTGTGCAAGTAAGTTCATGACCGATCCAGGCGCTTTCATAACCCTATGCTAGGGGCAGTCGAGGAGATCATGGTGTGGCCTGGGTCACACATCGAGTGAAAAATGGGGCCGGATACATTTATTGCCGGTATTACCGCTTTGTGCAGGACATCCGACATCCGTGGAGCCCCCTGTTGGCGGGCCTGCCAACAGGGTCTGGATCTGCGGCTGTAGTGACAAGCGATAGGCCTTGGGCCATGATGACGGCTGTTCATGGAATGAATCTAACGGTAATCATGACTTTTATCGCCGAACTAAAGCGTCGCAATGTCATCCGGGTCGCCATTTTGTACCTGGTGTCCTCCTGGGTGCTGTTGCAGCTGACCGATGTCCTCTCTTCCCTGCTATCGGTGCCTGCCTGGGCAGGCTCGCTGGTGGTGATGCTGCTTACCCTGGGCTTCGTCCCCGCCCTGCTGTTTGCCTGGGTGTACGAGATGACTCCCGAGGGACTCAAACGTGAAAAGGACGTGGACCGCACCCGGTCCATCACCGGCGAGAGCGCCCACAAGATCAATACCCTGATCACCGTACTGCTGGTCATTGCCATCGCGGGCCTGGTGATCGACCGGCTGATCCCCGAACAAGAGACGGCCTCGCCTGCCGCTACCGAACAGGCAAGCTCGACCAGCGAGGCGCCCAGCCAGCCGCTCACGGCCGACGATGCCCTGGCCTCCATCGCCGTGCTGCCCTTTGACGATTTAAGTCCCGACCAGGACCAGCGCTATTTCACCGACGGTATCTCGGAGGAATTGCTGAATGTGCTGGTGCGGGTGGATGGGCTGCGGGTGGCCTCGCGCACCTCGGCGTTTACCTATCGCGGCAAGGACCAGAATATTCCCGAGATTGCCCGGGAGCTCGGCGTGGCCACAGTGCTGGAAGGCAGCGTGCGCAAGGATGGGGATCGCATACGTATCACGGCGCAGCTCATCGATGGCGTCACGGATCGGCACCTGTGGTCGCAAACCTATGACCGGGACCTGGTGGATATATTCAAGATCCAGGATGAGATTGCCAACGCCATCGTGGATTCGCTCAAGGACAAGCTGGGTATCAATCCGACGGAAAAAGCTGTCAATGTAGTTGCCGCCACGGACAACCTGGATGCCTATGACCTGTTTTTAAAGGCCCAGGCCCTGTTCCAGGCAAGACAAAGCCTGAACACCAGCATTGAGCTGTTCACCCGGGCTACCGAGCTGGATCCGGGTTTCGCCCGGGCCTGGGCGGGTCTGGCCTCGACGCTGACTGTCATCGACAACTGGATACCCAGTGATGTTGATCACAAGCCACAGGCGCGGGCGGCGGCGCAACGCGCCCTGGAAATCGACCCGGACCTGTCCATGCCCTACGCGGTATTGGGCAATCTTGGTTACGGCAGGGATTCCCTCGCCGTGAGTTTCCAGCACTACGATTCAGCGATAGCGAAGGACCCCAAAAACGCCACCGCGTGGTTGTGGCGAGGCTTGTTGCATAATCAGGTCGGCTTTCCGACCAGGGCTTTAGCTGACCTGTTGCAGTGCCTGCGCGTAGATCCCGGTTACCTGAACTGTGAGCAGCACCTGGCGGCGACATATTTGCTGCTGGGGGAAAATGACAGGGCAGTTGAACTGTATGAGAAGACCCTGGGCAGCAGCTTTCATTCCATGGATGAAGTCTTTATCTCGGAATACCTGGCCCGCGGACAGGTCGCCACCGCGCTGTTGATTGCGGACGTAAGATCCTGGATGAGCTATGCCCCGGTTGGCGATGTGATCAAGGCACTACAAAACCCCGATGCCGATCATAGTGAGGGGATGCGCCGCCTCGAGCGCTGGTCAAAAGACACCGGTACTTCCCTGGAATCAGTGCCATGGGCCTTGCTTGCATTTCGACAATACGACCTCCTCGCGACGGCGGATCACGGCAGCGACATACGCTTTCTGATGTGGTACCCGGTGGCAGCCGAATATCGGCAATCATCGGCTTTCAATCAATTTGTGAGTGCCCTTGGGCTTCCCGATTACTGGCGCGAAACCGGTTACCCGCCCCAGTGCCGGGCAGTTGGCAAAGACGATTTCACCTGCGACTGAGCCGAGTCATCAGCGCCTGCATTGAAGCGTAAAGCGCCCCGCCCGGATACATCACACCGTTTTTGAATAACCATCAAGACCTGGTCACCAGGTCTTGAGCGGGTAACCAATAGGATCGGCCGGCGGCCAGGGGAAGCCCGACTCGGCCAGGCGAGCCTTGAAATTGGGCACGGCATCCAGGTCGAAGGGTGCGCCACAAAAGCACATCTGCGAACCGATAAGCAGCATGAAAGGCCCACCAGGGCGACTATCGATACGCGCGGCCGCGGCGTTGGCGGCGTCGCGATTTCCCACTACCGCAGCAGCCGCCATGGCGGACCAGTCGTCCACCCCGGGGCGAGACAGGTGGGCATCGGAGATCTGCCGTGCCCGCTCGGGAGTCCCCGCCCTGGCTTCCAATAACAACTTGTCGGCGAAAGGATAAATGCTGCCGTGGGCAGCGGGCATATAGGCCTCGGCATCTTCTTTGTAGCGACCCGCCGCCAACAAACTCACCAGTCGCATGTCACGTTCAAATGGCACGTGCAGATTCAGCACCTCGGCCTCGGCAATTGCCTGCAGCGCCTCCTCCGGCTTTCCGTCCCAGACCAGCGCCTGGGACAGGCCCATGTAGGACATTCCCGACAGCGGATCGCAGCGCAATTTGTTCCGTTGCCAGGCTGCCATTTCAGCGGACCGGCCAAACTGGTCCGCAACCTGGCTGACCCAGTTTCCTTCCAGGCATTCGTCGCTTGCCAGGACCTGGTCCACCTTGGTTGCCAACCCGCGCCAGTCGTCGGAAAAAATAGTGCGTTCCACTTCGACCATGGCCCGCTCGGCCCCGGGGCGTGCCGACTCCCATGCCAGGGAATAGTCCTTCAGCAATGTCTCCACAACAGCCTGGGCTTCTCCGGGATAGGCTTCGGGACGAAAGCCGGCCACCAGTTCAAACAGGACATGACCTCTCAGATCAGCACGCTTCAGATGCACACCGGTGAGCCCGGGTGCCACTTTCAATACCTGGTCGTAATATTTGTTGGCATCGGCCAGCGCATCGGAGATGTGCTCGATGTCCGAGTGAGCCGCGGTGAAGGCTTCCTGTCCTTTCTGGTAGGCAATAAACGCTTCCACGTCACCTATGCCGGCATTACGCATACGCACCAGCGCCTGCTCATCCAGCACCACGTCCAGCACCTCGGTGATATTGCGAGCAATGTCCTCCTGCACCGCGAACACATCCTCCAGGGTGCGATCGTAGGTCTGGGACCACAAGTGGAAACCATCGGCGGCGCGAATTAACTGGGCGGTGATGCGTACCCGTTCGCCGGCACGCCTGACCGACCCCTCCACCACGTTGGCCACGCCCAGGGTGGCGGCAATGTCCGGCACTGGCAGATTGGTCCCCTTGAAGTGAAACGCGGAAGTGCGGGCAGTGACCAATAGTTCGGGAACACTGGCCAGGTAGTTGAGGATTTCCTCGGTCAAGCCGTCGGCAAAATACTCGTCATCCTCACCGCTACTCATGGAGACGAAGGGCAGCACCGCCACCGAGCGACTTTGCACGCTGGATACAGCGCTGTCGGTTTCCGCAGCCGCAGGCGGTTCCTTACCTTCCTGCTGAATCGCCGTTGATTGATCGCTTTCCGATTGCGGGGCCAGCACGAACTTGTCGACTGCAAAATACCCTACAGCGACGATGAGCAATACCACCACGGCGCGATTGAGCTTGCGACCGGTGTCGGCGCTGATGGAACGTGAACGATCCACCTCGTCATCCCGTTTCACGCCCTCCGGGGTGATCTCGAAGGCCCAGGCCAGGATCAACACCGGCACAAAACCTATCCCCAGTACAACGACCGCAAGACGCACGGCAGAGTCACCGAAGCCAAAGGCCGGAAAAATGGTTTCCACCAGTTGGATTACCAGCCAGGCGGCCACCAGGTAGGCGGCGCCCACCCGGAATACGTTACGGCGTTTGAGTTCGGTGAAAAAACTCATTGAGTCTGATCCTCACAGGGATAGGGCACGGCCAACGGCGCCAACCTGGACGCCGCATAAATAGCCTGGGTCTCGGGGCTGCAGTTGAACGCCGCGATGGTGCGATCGGCACGCAAAGCAGCGTAGATGTAGGCAGGGAAAGACTGGATTACTTCTTTCAGTACCACCCTGGCTTCGGGCCATGCGCCTGCCGCCGCCAGCAGCACTGGAAGCCCTTCGAATAACAGGCCGGGGTTCGCTCCGCTCCACTGCTCACTCCTGGGCCAACTCATAAGTTTCTCTAGCGCAATCTGCTTTTTCGCGCCGTCAGAGTACAGGTCCAGGTAGACCTGCACCGCAGCCTCATCTCGCCCCAGGATGCGAGCCAGCTGCCTGCCCTCGGACTCGGCGCTTTTCAGGTCTCCGGTCCGCAAATAAATTCCGAACAATAATTCATGGACGTAATAAAAGTCCGGTGCAAACGAGGCGACTTGCCGCAATACGCGCTCGGCATCTGAAAAATTGCCCATCGCCCGGTAATTTTCTGACAGGTTGGCTCCTACGATGCGAGATCGCGGATCCAACTCATAGGCCACCAGGTACTCCTCCAGTGCGCCGTCCAGATCACCCGTCGAAATAATCGTACCCGCATACCACTGGTGTGCGGTGGCAAACGACGGGCCTAGCTCGATGGCCCTGCGACCGAAGGCCAACTGCTCATTCACATCCTCTGTCGTAAAGATCAGTGCGGTGGCGGCTTCGGCCAGTCCCGGATCAATGGCCAGCGCCTGGTCCGCTGCAAGGCGCGTCTTCTGCCGGGTCTCGGACCACGGCACATCAGTGTAGGCATCCAGGATCGCGTAGGTCAGCGCCAGGCCCGCGTACGCACGAGCGAATTTCGGGTCAATGGCGATAGCCTGGCCAAACAGCTCGATGCTGTTACGCAAGGACTCTCCAGTGCGCAGATGCCACTGGTTCATACCCCGCAGGTAGGCATCGTAGGCGGCGGTGCTGGTGGTGCCGGTCATGTTGCCGGCAACACCCGTGTCGATATCCAGGGTGAGCTTCAGTTCATCGGCAATAGACTTGGCGATCTCGTCCTGGATGGCGAATATGTTGGTCAGCTCACGGTCATAAGTCTCCGACCACAGGTGATAGCCATCAGCGGCCTTGATCAACTGGGCGGTGACCCGCACCTGGTTACCGAATTTACGCACACTGCCCTCAAGCACGACATCCACATTCAGGGTCCGGGCAATCTCGGCGATATTGATGTTCGTGCCCTTGAATGCAAAGGCTGAAGTGCGGGCCGCGACCTTAAGCTCAGGTATACGCGCCAGCACATTTAGAATTTCCTCAGCGATGCCATCGGAAAAATACTCATTGTCCGGATCGGCGCTCATGTTCACGAAAGGCAGCACCGCGATGGAGTTGCCCTGGGCGCGGGACACCGGATTCGTGGACTGGGCCGAGATGTCAGCCGACGACTTTTCAGAGTCCACTGCAGTCGATACTGCCGGCAATCTTTCGTCGCCCACATACATCCTCTCTGCAAGCAGGACCACCACCGCAACGGCCAGGAAGACGATAATAAGGCGGTCCAGCTTGTGGCCGGTTTTCGGGGTGATGGACTGGCTGCGATCCACTTCGGTTTCGCGCTTCAATCCCTCCGGGGTCATCTCGAAAGCCCAGGCAATGATCACCGCCACCGGGAAACCCACCGCAACCGCCAGCATGAACACCTTCATGATCCACTCTGGCGCGGTAATGTTATCCAGCACCAGGTCCACCACTTGTAGCAGCACCCAGGCGACCACCGCGTAGGCGATACCCACGCGGAATACGTTACGGCGCTTGAGCTCCTCGAATAATGACATCCTTATTTTATCCGTCCCTTTTTTTTGACTGATGATGGCGCAGGCTCACAATGTTGTCGACTATACCCGGCGCCATGTCCAGGCTGCATCGATCCCGCAGCTGCCGTGACGCTCGCCTCCGGCGGCAGGCATCACAAACCCGAATTCGGAAAAAACACAAATAATTGTATCCGGCCCCTTTATTGCGGGATTTTCTAGTTACAGCGGAAGTCGTCGTTACCCACGGGCTGGCACTGGGCGGGAAAACCGTATTTCTGCCAAAATTCCAGGATGCCAGCGTCGCGGACGTAATTCTTGAAGAACGGGGTCTGCCTGTACTCGAACGCATTTCGGGACCACATGAATCCCGAACTGGTGTGTTCGGGGTCCAGTTTCTCATATTGCTTGAATGCCACCAGGATGGACGGATCCAGGAGATCGTAATCCAGGCCCGTAGCCTGCGCCCACCGCTCAAAGTGCGCTATAGCGTCCGCGTGGTCTGAATCCGGGTTTTCGAGAGCCTTGATATACTCGTCCACCGGCGCATGGGAATTAAATTCAGTTCTTCCGGAGGCAATCAGCAATGCAACCATGCGTTCGCCGCGCCTGACATATAACGGGATAAAATCCTCATCTATCGAGTGAAAATTAGCCCTGAGGGTCACTTCGAATTCCTGGATCGCCCGTTCTTCGTCGCCCTGAGCCAGGTAAATTGACGCCAGGTGCTGCCGACAATTCAAATAGTCGGGATCAATTTCCAGGCACTGCTGAAAATCCTTTTCCGCCTCGTCGAAAATGCCGAGCTTACGCCACATCATTCCCCGCCATAACCAGGCCGTTGAATTCTTGGGGTCATTGTTTATCGCATTGTCAAAATTTTTCCTGGCCTCAATTAAATTGCTTTCTGTCCAGCCAAACGTATCTCCAAGCCCCATTACGGCATAGGGCATTGAGAGTCCGGGGTCTAATTCAATCGCCCGATTCGCTGCCGCAAATGCCTTTGCCGCGTGATCTGTGCCGTCCTCCCCGTGCCAGTCTGTGTATATACCTTCAGCCGCCGCCAATCCCTCCCAGGCCCGGGCAAATCCAGGATCCATCTTGATCGCCTGCTCATACAATTCAATGCTCTTATCCAGGCGATCCCGGCGCTGGAACAAGTCCCTGGCTTGCAAATACAACTGATACGCATCCAGGTTCTCGGTGGCGGGCACCACATTCACCATCTTTGCGACTTTCTCCACACCCAGTTTGTCTACAAGCGAATCCACGATGGAATTGGCGATCTCGTCCTGGATGGTGAAAATATCCTTCAGGTCACGATCGAAGTTTGCAGACCACAGGTGCTCATCCGTCTCGGCCTCGATCAGCTGGGCAGTAATGCGTATGCGGTAGCCGTCCTTGCGTACGCTGCCTTCCAGCACGTAGCCTACGCCCAGCTCTTTCGCGATGGTCGGCACATTCAGGGTGCTGCCGCGGTAGCCGAAGGACGAGGTGCGCGAAGCCACCCGCAGTCCATCCACTCGCACCAGTACGTTCAACAACTCTTCGGAAATGCCATCGGTGAAATAACGCTGGTCCTCCTCGGCGCTCAAGTCCATGAACGGCAGCACCGCAATGGAGACGCGCGCGTCATTGGACTTTGCATCGGGCGCCTCCGTAACCGGTGCCGTGGCTTCGCGCTCCGCGCGGGGTAAAAAGCGATTCAGACCCACGCTGGCAATCGCCAACACCAGCAGTATTGCGATGGTCATGTTCAGGCGATGGGCGGTAACCGCGGTCACCGACGCCTCCCGGGGAACATCCTGTTCCCGCTTGATGCCGTCGGGTGTCAACTCAAATACCCAGGCGAACACTAGTACCGGCACAAACCCTATTGCCAGCAACAAAAACACCAGGGAACCAGTCCAGGCAGGAACCGGCAGTATCGAGGACAGCACGTCGGTAGCTTGCAGCAACAGCCAGGAACCAACCAGGTACAACATACCGACCCGGATAACGTTACGGCGTTTAAGTTCTTCAAAGAAGCTCATTTCTTGCGACTCTCCAGCCACTGCTGCAAGCGCTTATCCAGGGCTTGGAAGCGAGGATTATCCCGCATGGAGTCAAACACCGGGTCCATGGAAAAGCGGGAGAACTCCCAGATTCCGAATTGCTCAACCGCAAGATCAATTCGATCCAGGGCAGCATCGGCATCTCCGAACCTGGCGTATCCAATTGGAATCAGCATGCCCTGCTCCACCAGGCGCAAGGCGTCCGGTTTCAAATCATGATCGTAGCGATGCACCATGGCGTCAAAGCGGGGCCGGTCGCCCCGCAGGGAGTAGAGCTCGATAAGCCCAATGAGCGGTGCAGCTTGATCCGGGCTGGTATCCAACAGCTTCAATAGATTCGGTTCGCTTTCATCCAAAAACGGCTGCATCTCAGCGTATTGACCCCTGTCCCACAAAACCCGGGCGCGCCATGGCAGAAAGGTTTCAACACCGTCCGGGTTCTGGAGTTCACGACGTTCCGCGAGTTCCTCCATTTGCTCGATAAACTCGTTATCACGACTCCAGCGAGCAATTGAAAAGGACAAGTCAAAAGCGATGGGCGCCATGGATTCAGAAACTGTCCCGAGCACCGCTCTAGCCTCGTCCAGCCTCTGCTCGACCGCCATCAAATACGCTTCAACGTAAACAAAAAACGAATGTTTCGTCCCCAGTGCTCTCGCCTGTTCAATTTTCGCAAAAGCCTCATCGAAGCGACCGATTTGTGTCAGGGAGTACGCCATTTCAACCGCCGCCGGACCGTTAAGCGGGTCCAGCGAAAGTATCCGGTTGAAGTCTTCGAGACTGTCCTCGAATCGACCCATCCGCCGTAACGCATAGGCGCGCCCACGTATCGCCAACAATTCCCCAGGACTGGACTCCAGCGCACGATCAAAGGCGTCGATGGCCCGCTCGTAGTTCAAGTGCCCCCAGTAGTGATAATAGCCTTCCGCAATTTGGGTTCCAGCTGCTTCGGGCGCCAGTTCACGGGCCTTCTCCAGTGCCTGGGTGGCTGGACCCAGGTCGCCCACCCGTCCGTTGACCCAGAAGTGCTCTATCAAGTCGATACTCAACGCGGCGTAGGCGGCGGCGAACTTCGGATCCAGTTCAATTGCACTTCTATAGGAAGCAATGCTCGCCTCAATCTGTGTGGGCGTGCGTCCGTAGGTCGACGCGGCAACCTTGCCTCGCAGGTAGTGAGCGTAAGCATCCAGGTTTTCGGTGGGCTTTTGCTCAAGCACTTGCTGCTCTTGTCCGGTCAGGACTGCTTGCAAGGCGGAGGCGATGGCCAGGGTTATGTCTGACTGAATCTCGAACAGGTTATCTGCAGTCAGTTCCCGATCGTAGACCTCGGCCCACAGGTGTTCATCGGTGGCCGCTTCGATTAGCTGGACATTAATGCGAACCCGGTTACCCGAGCGTTGCACGCCGCCCTCGAGCAGGGTGGACACTCCCAGTTCCCGACCGATATCCGGCATCCGCTTGGTGGTGCCTGCATAGCCCATCACCGAGGTACGAGATATCACCCTTAACGCCGAGATGCGACTCAACTGGGTCAGCAACTCATCGTGCATGCCCTCGGCGAAAAACGCATCCTCCGGGCGCACGCTGCGATTAGCCAGGGGCAGAACCGCGATGGACTTGTCGGATATCACATGGATCGGTGTACCACCGTCCGGCTCGACCTGCACAGACTCGGTAGTGGTGTCCGCCGTCGGTTCGACGTCGCCTGGCTCACTGATGAACCGGTCTACCAGGAGAAAGGCTACCGCAACCCCGAGGGACACGATAATGATCCGATCCAGCTTGCGGCCGGTTTGAGGAGTGATGGACTGTTCGGGATTCACGGTGGTTTCACGCTTGAGGCCCTCGGGGGTCATCTCAAACGCCCAGGCGAGTATCAAGGCCAGGGGCAGGCCCACGCCCACCGCCAGCATGAATACTTTCATGACCCACTCCGGCGCGGCGATGTTGTCCAGCACCAGGTCCACCACTTGCAGCAGCACCCAGGCAGAGACCACGTAGGCGATCCCTACGCGAAATACGTTACGCCGTTTAAGTTCCTCGAAAAATGACATTCCTTATCTGTTTCCCTTTAATTGTTTTTCACGTTGTCTGTTCTCTGGGCGAAATACGAATATGCGGAAATAAATGTATCCGGCCCCTTTAATGCGGGTTTTTCGGTTAATCCGCCAGGTTCATTTTCTGCAAGATCTCCTGGTAAGCCGGCAACCCGTGTAACGAGTTCAAGGCATCATCGGTATTCATTTCGGGCATTCCGGGATCACGGCCGTCATAGGCGCGCTGCAGCCACTTTATAGCGGTATCCGGCTCTCCCCACTCGGCGAAGACCAGTGCCTGCTGGTAAGCCGCCGCGTCACCGTATTGTTCCAGCAAGGCCTGCTGGGCCTGCTCCGCAGCCTCTCGCTGCCCCAATTTGTCATGGATAACCGCCAGGGAGTAAAGACGCGCGAACGGTACCGGCTCCTGCTGGAAATACTCCATGGCCTCCTGGTAGCGCCCTTGTCGCAATGCCAGCCACCCAAGGTAGACATTGATGAACGGTTTCTCGGGCTCCCTGGCCTTGATACCCAGGGCTTTCTCCTCGGCCTCTTTATACCTGCCCAGGATATACAACTGGCTTATGATCGAGAACTGCAGTTGGGAATCCAGCGGGTCCTGCACCAGGGCCGCCTGCAGCATGGCCAGGGCCGACTCGGAATGACCGAACTGGCCTTCAAGCCTGGCAAGCATTCCCTGGGCCTGCACATCGCCGGGCCTCAGCTCCAGGGCACGCCTGAGCGAGGCCTCCGCGGCGGGCCAGTCCCAGTCGAAAGTCATTAGCAACAGCGCCTGGGCCAGGTGGGCCTCAGGCACCTTATCATCCAACTCCAGGGCCTTGCTGGCCGCCTCACGGGCCCGGGCCAGCGCCCCGGTCACATCTGACGCCTGGCTGGCATAGCGGGTGTCCGCCTGGGAGAGCATCGCCCAGGCCAGGGCGGAATCCGGGGCCAGTTTCACGGCCTGCTCAAAATGTCCGGCGGCGATCTTGTAGTTGTTGGGACCAAATTGGTTCAGGAAATACAAACCCTGCAAATAGGCGTTATACGCCTCGGCATTCCCGGTCAGGGAATCGACAACATGTGTCGGCAACTGCTGCTCGCCCAGCAAGGTGACTTTGAGTTCCTTGACCACGGCACCGGCAATCTCGTCCTGCACGGCCAGAACGTCGGTCAGCTCCCGGTCATAGGTTTCCGACCACAAGTGGAAGCCATCATCCACCTTTACCAGCTGGGCGGTGATACGAACGCGATTGGCGCCCTTGCGCACGCTGCCCTCAAGGATGGTGCTGACCCCCAGGCTCTCGCCTATGGTCCGCAGGTCGTCGTTCTTGCCCTTGAAGGCAAAGGACGAGGTGCGCCCGGCCACCCGGAACGCAGGAATCTTGGCCAGCAGGTTCAGCAGTTCTTCGGAGATGCCATCGCTGAAGTAGTCCTGCTCCTTGTCGGAACTCATGTTCACGAAGGGCAACACAGCGATGGAGGTGATGGTCTCAAGCCCGGGGGTATCGGCCACACCCGGAGCCGCACCCTGGCGGTTGGTCGTCGCCATGGCGGCAGTGCCGGCATCTTTGGATGCCTCGCCCGAAAGGTAAAACTTGTCCACCGCGAAATAGCCTACCGCCAGTACCAGGATCACGATGATGGTGCGATCCAGCTTGCGACCGGTGACATGGGTGACCGAGGTGGTGCGATCCACGTCCTTTTCCCGCTTCAGACCCTCGGGTGTCATCTCATAGGCCCAGGCGAATACCAGCACCACGGGCGCACCCAGAGACAGGAACAGCAGCAGGGTTTTAAACACCCAGTCCGGGGCGGAAATATTGCCCAGCACCACATCCGCCACCTGCAAGACCAGCCAGGCGGTAATGATGTACGCGATGCCTACTCTGAAGACATTGCGGCGTTTCAGTTCTTCCAAGAACGACGGCATTATTTTTTATACCCATTCCAAGGCTTTGCCGATGATGACTCAAGCCAGCTAATTTGTCGATTAGACCGGCAATTCCCGAATTAATGGGGCCGGATACAATTATTTCGTATTTGTCCGATTAACAAACCCTAATTCGAATTGCCTGCAAGCAGCTGTCGTTGTTACTCCTTTGTGCAAGGAGTTTTCAACATGCCACGCCCTACCCGCCTCAACCTGCCCAACATCGCCCAGCACGTCGTGCAACGTGGTAACAATCGCCAGAGGTGTTTCTTCTCCGACATCGATTACCGTCTGTATTTGAAGCTGCTTGGCGCAGGTTGCGAGCGACATCGGTGCCACTTGCACGCCTATGTGCTGATGACCAATCACGTGCATCTCCTGATAACTCCCGAAACACCCGACGGCGTGTCCCTGCTCATGCGTGACCTGGGCAGGGACTATGTGCGGACCATCAACAAGGTTCATGGCCGCAGCGGCACCCTGTGGGAAAGTCGGTTCAAGTCCTCGCTGGTGGATGCGTATCACTACTGCCTGAACTGCTACCGGTACATCGAACTCAATCCCGTGAGGGCAGGCATGGTCACCCATACTTCTCAGTACCGATGGTCAAGCTTTCATGGCAATGGATTGGGCAAGCACGATGCCCGGATCACGCCTCACCAGGTCTGGCTGGCCCTGGGTGACACCCATGACGAGCGCAGCCGACGCTACCGCAACTTGTTCGGAATGGAACTTGGCCAGGACACACTGGAAAACATTCGGCGCGGGGTCGGCACCGGCCTGCCCACCGGTAGCCGGCGATTCCAAAACGAGATTGCGAAAACCCTGTCCATCCAGTTCGGAACAGGCAGGCGGGGACGGCGCCCGAAATTCCGGAAATAATTGTATCCGGCCCCTTTATTGCGGGAGTTGCGGGTTTTTGTTGCGAGCTCGTCGACGCTGCATCCACAGATATGACAAGCCCAGTAGCATCATCATGATCAGCGCCAATGCCGAGCTGGGGTAGGCAACTGCCAGCACTATCGGGGTCAACATGCCCCGGGCCAGGGAGCGTGCCCAGGGGTGCTGGGCGATGTAATCGGCCAGGGGCGGCGAATGGCGGTAGTAGAACGCCACCGCGGACCGGCCCCAGGCCGTGGTGTTCAGATAGCGGTCCCGAAAGCGCCGCAGGGCATCAACATGGGGATCCAGTGCCGAGCCGTAGGCGGCAGTAGCGATGAAGCAGCCGGGGCCGATATTCCCAATATCAAGGTCTCCGAGGTCAAGATCCGGGCATCCCCAAAGAACGCCGGAACCCAGCGTCTGTGTGACCAAGTCATTGGCCGGATCATAATCTTCATCGCTGCTTGAGACAGTGAGCGTCAAATCCTGCGACACTGCCTGAGACAGGGGTAAAGTGGGGTGAGCCACCTCCAGGTATAAAGCTTCCCCGGCTGGCAATTCCGCTATGAGGCAGCTGCCGTCCACGATGCTCGTACACTGCGCGTCGATGAAACCCAGGCCGGTAGCAACCAGCGGGTCCTGGGACAACTTTACAAGCACATCCCGAGCCGCGTCCGGGCCGGCATTGAATACGCTTGCGAACACCCAATATCTTTTCAGGTCGCAACCATCCTGCATCAATCTGGCATCGCCGAAACTCACCGCCAGGTCCACACAGCGCTCCACCCCCGGCTGGCGCAACGCGGCCAGGCCGGTGTCGTTGTCGGGGTTGGTGTCCAGGGGA
>Ga0316195_10000505_pt1 | contig 15731 bp, 12 predicted proteins | sample Phised1_MG_FD_204937 | JGI IMG/M metagenome (GOLD analysis project Ga0316195, IMG submission 204937) | Coastal sediment microbial communities from Maine, United States - Phippsburg sediment 1 | ecosystem: Environmental > Aquatic > Marine > Coastal > Sediment | place: USA: Maine | collected... | reverse complement strand
CGCGACGCTCCGTCGTGGCGCGGCCAGGGTCGTGGGGAAGATGCCAAAACAGCGTTGGTGGGTTCATAAGTTCGGTGGATCGAGCGTGGCCGATGTGGCCTGCTTTCGCCGGGTTGCCGGCATCGTCGAGGCCGATCCCCACCCGGGCGTGGCGGTGGTGCTGTCGGCTTGCCGCGGTGTCACCGACCAGTTGCTCGCCCTGGTCGCCGCAGCGGAACGCCGGGACGAGACCGCGTGTTCTGCGGGGCTCGCCGCCCTGAGGGCGCGTCATGCGGAGCTGGCCGAGGAGCTGCTCGCACAGCAGCCGGCGCAGGACTACCTGCGGGGCCTGGAGCAGGACCTCCGCGACATCGAAGGCGTCCTGCACACGGTTGCGCTCATCCGCGCCGCTGGAGAGAACGTTCGCGATCTCGTTTCGGGCTTCGGCGAGATCTGGTCGACGCGCCTGTTCGCCGCCCTCCTGCAGGCTCGGGGCAACCGCCAGGCCGTCAGGTGGATCGATGCGCGCGAGGTCCTGACCGTCGAATGGGGCCCGCTGGGGCCGGCGGTGCAGTGGGAGGCATCCCGCGCCAGCACCGCGCGCGTAATCGGGGAGGGCGCTGACGGCACGCTGGTCGTTACCGGATACATCGCCTCCGATGCCCAGGGCCTGCAGACGACCCTCGGCCGCAACGGCAGCGACTTCTCCGCCTCCATCTTCGCCGCCCTGCTGGACGCCGCGGAAATCATCATCTGGACCGACGTCGACGGGGTGCTGTCGGCCGATCCCAGGCGAGTGCCGGATGCCAAGGTCATTGACTCGCTGTCTTACAACGAGGCAATGGAACTGGCCTATTTCGGCGCCAAGGTCATCCATCCGCAGACGATGGCGCCGGCGGTGGAGCGCGAGATCCCCATCTGGATCCGCAATTCCTTTGCCCCCGACAGGACCGGCACGGTCATTTGCGCCAAGCCCACCTCGGCGCTCGCCGTCAAGGGCATCACGAGCATCGACAAAGTGGCACTGGTCAACCTGGAAGGTGCCGGCATGATCGGGGTACCGGGAACGGCGCACCGGTTGTTCGGCGCGCTGCGCGACGAGGAAATCTCGGTGATCCTGATTTCTCAGGGCAGTTCCGAGCACTCGATCTGCTTCGCGATCCCGGAGGCGCAGGCCACGCTGGCCGACCAGGTCGTGCGCCGGGCGTTTGCGACCGAGTTGCGGGAAGGGCAGATCCAGAGCGTCGAGGTCAGCAGCAACTGCTCGATCATCGCGGTGGTCGGTGATGGCATGGCCGGCTCGCACGGCGTGTCCGCCAAGGTTTTCAGCGCGCTGGGCAACGCGTCCGTCAATATCAGGGCCATTGCGCAGGGCGCGTCGGAGCGTAACATCTCGGCCGTTATCGACGGCAAGGATGCAACCAAGGCGCTGCGCGCGGTTCATTCCAGCTTTTACCTTTCACCGCATACGCTGTCGATCGGGCTGGTTGGCCCGGGTACGGTTGGCTCCGTACTGCTCGACCAGCTGGCATCGCAGGCGGCCCGGCTGAAGCGCGACTTCAACGTCGACCTGCGCCTGCGCGGCATTGCCGGTTCGAAACGGATGATCCTGGCTGAGCGGGAGATCGACCTGGCGGACTGGCGCTCGGCCCTCGAGCGCGCCGAGCCGACCGACATGGACCGTTTCACGCAGCACGTGGCCGCCGCGCACCTGCCGCATCGGGTGGTGATCGATTGCACCGCCGACAGCGGCGTGGGCCTGCGCTATGCGCAATGGCTTGCCGACGGCATTCACGTCGTGACGCCCAACAAGAAGGCCAACAGCGGCCCTCTCAAGTATTACCGCGAGATGCGGGAGGCGGGACGTCGTTCGGGCGCGCATTTCCTGTACGAGGCCAACGTCGGCGCGGGACTGCCCGTGGTGATGACGCTGCGCGACCTGCGCGAGACGGGTGACGAGATCCACGCCATCGAGGGCATCTTCTCCGGCACGCTCGCCTACCTGTTCAACATCTTCGACGGCTCGGTGCCTTTTTCGCAGATCGTCCGCGAGGCCAAGGCCAAGGGTTACACGGAGCCCGATCCGCGCGAGGATCTCTCGGGCATGGACGTGGCGCGCAAGCTCATCATCCTCGGCCGTGAGATGGGCCTGACCCTGGAGCTCTCCGACGTCGTCGTAGAGAGCCTGGTTCCTGCGCCGGTAAAGGACTGCTCGATAGACGAGTACCTGGATCGGTTGCCCCAGTTCGACGCCGACATGCAGCGCATGCTCGACGAAGCCAGGGCCGCTGGACAGGTCCTGCGCTATGTCGGTCGCCTGACCGCCGAGGGTAGCGCGACCGTCGGCGTCGAGCGCCTGCCCGCCGGGCACGCGTTTGCCAACATGGCGCTGACCGACAACATCGTCCGTTTTGTCACCTCGCGTTACTCCGAGAATCCGCTGATCGTGCAGGGTCCCGGCGCCGGCCCGGCGGTCACGGCCGGCGGGGTGTTCGGCGACCTGTTGCGACTCGCGGCCTATCTCGGCGCGAGACTCTGAGGAGTTGCCATGAGCCAGGATGCTGTTACCGCTTTTGCGCCGGCCACGGTCGGTAACGTCGGGATTGGCTTCGACATCCTGGGACACACCGTCAATGCAGTTGGCGACCGCGTGCATGCCCGGCGCACGCCGGAGCGCGGCATCCGCATTGCGGCGATCACGGGCACCTCGACCAACCTGCCGATGCAGCCGGAGAAGAACACGGCTGGCATGGCGCTGATTTCGATGGCAGGTGCACTGTCGTTGCCATTCGGCATCGAGATAACGATCGAGAAGGGCATCCCGCTGGGTTCCGGCCTGGGCGGGTCGGCCGCCTCCGCGGTGGCGGCAGTGGTGGCCGCCAATGCACTGCTGGACACGCCGCTGCCGAAGCTCGACCTGCTGAAATTCGCGATGCAGGGCGAAGCCGTCGCCAGCGGCTCGGTGCACGTGGACAACATCGCTCCGTCCCTGTTCGGGGGCCTGGTCCTGACGGTCGGCATCGATCACCCCCGCATCAAGCAGATTCCCGTGCCGCCGGCGGTCAGATGCGTCCTGGTGCACCCGCACATGTTCCTCTCGACCCGCGAGGCGAGGCGGATACTCCGCAAGTCCATCGACCTGTCCGACGTCGTCTGGCAAACGGCCAATCTCGCTGGTTTCCTCTCCGGCTGCTACACCAACGACCTGGCGATGATCCGTGACGCCTTCGAGGACGTCATCATCGAGCCGCAGCGCTCGCAGCTGATACCGGGCTTCAAGGCGGTCAAGCAGGCCGCGATGGCAAACCGCGCGCTGGGCTGCTCGATCTCCGGTGCTGGCCCGACGGTCTTTGCGTGGTGCGAGGCGCCCTATGCCGAGGGGATTCGCACGACGATGGTCGAGGCCTTCGCCGAACACAACCTGAGCAGCGATCACTGGATCTCCACGATCGACACCGAGGGCGCCAGGGTGGTCGCCAGCTGATGCTATTTGCCAGTACGCGCGATGAGCAGCTCACGGCGACGCTGTCCGACGCAATCCGGCACGGCATCGCGCCGGACGGCGGCCTGTTCGTGCCGCAACGCTTTCCGCGCTTCGTCCCGGGAGACTTCGACGGGGCCGAGAGCCTGACGGAAATTGCGGAGCGCCTGCTGGCGCCTTGCTTCGCCGGCGACCGGCTTGCCGGCAAGTTGACCGGGATCGTCAATGACGCGTTCAACTTCCCCGCGCCCGTCAAGCGGCTTAAGTCGGCCCCCGAGCGCGTGTCGGTGCTCGAGTTGTTCCACGGGCCGACCGCGGCCTTCAAGGATTTCGGTGCCCGGTTTCTTGCCGCCTGCCTCGAGCGTCAGCCGCATGAGGCGGGACGACCGGTGACCATCCTGGTGGCGACCTCCGGGGATACGGGCGGTGCCGTGGCGGCGGCGTTCCACCGCCGACCGTGGGCACAGGTCGTGGTGCTGTTCCCCGAAGGGCTCGTTTCGCCCCGGCAGCAACAGCAGCTCACCTGCTGGGGCGACAATGTCCACGCGCTGGCCGTCGCCGGCAGCTTCGACGATTGCCAGCGGCTGGTGAAAGAAGCGTTTGCGAATTCGCTCCTGAACGAGCGCTTCGCACTGTCCTCGGCCAACAGCATCAATATCGGCAGGCTGTTGCCGCAGACTGTTTACTACGCTGCCAGCAGCCTGGCGATCTGGCGGCAAGAGGGACAGGAGCCGGGTTATGTCGTGCCCTCAGGCAACCTGGGTAACGTGGTGGCCTGCATCTGGGCGCGGGTCATGGGTCTGCCTATCGGTCCCATCGAGCTCGCTCACAATGCCAACATGACCGTTCCACACTATCTCGACACCGGCGAATGGCAGCCCCAGGCGAGTGTCCCGACCCTGGCCTCCGCCATGGACGTGGGCAACCCCAGTAACATGGAAAGGCTGGGGCATCTTCATCCGGACTGGCGTGAGCTGGCCCGCCAGGTCCAGGCCCATACGGTAAGTGACGACGAGATCCGCAGCCGCATAACCGAGGACTTTCGCGCCTATGGCGAATGCTGGTGCCCACACACCGCGACCGCGGCGCAGGTCTACGGCAAGCTCCCCGCGGGTTCCCGGCGTGATCGCCACTGGGTGCTGGTCGCCACGGCCCACCCGGCGAAATTCAACGAGATCGTCGAGCCCCTGATCGGGCAGACCGTCGAGGTGCCTCGTGAACTCGGCGAACTGCTCGAGCTGCCGAGCAGTTACCAGCGGATCGAACCCGACCTGGAGTCATTGACCCGCATTCTGCGGAATTCGGCGCAGCCATGACGTTCACGCCAACCGAGATCGCCCTGACCACAATCGCGGTACTGATCCTGTTGCTCGGCGTCGTCCTCGGTTACCGACGCTGGCGCCGCATCAGGGCCGAACGGGAGCGGATGCGGACGATTGAATCGATCGGTTACGACATGATCCGCGACGTCCTGCTGCCGGACGGCAACGAGGGCCAGATCCATATCGACTTCCTGCTGCTGACGGCCTCGGGATTCCTGGTCCTCGACCTCAGGGACGTGCCAGGCGTCATTTTCGGTGGCGAGCAGATGGATGAATGGGCGGTCATGAACGGCTCGGTCCGCTCGACTTTCCAGAACCCGCTGGGTCAGTTGTATGACCGGCTGGCCGTGGTCCGGCAGTTCGCCGGCAAGGTGCCGGTCGAGGGCCGGATCGTGTTCACCGCGCGCGGCAGCTTCCCCAAGGGGCGGCCCCGACGCGTCGTTCCATTCGAATCCTTGCGTGAAGAGTTCCCGGACGCAGACCGCGCCCAGGAGCCGTCTCCGGCGGCCGCCTGGGCGGAGGAGTGGGCGCGGCTGCGCGAGTCGGCGACACCGAGCCCGGTCGCGCCGCGTCGCTGAGGGGCCCCCGTCAGCTCGACCCTCGCTGCCGATGATCCGCCAGCACGGATGCGACACAGAGCGTCAGTTTGCGGGCGTAGTCGAGGTGCAGGAACTCGTTTGGTCCATGGGCGTTCGAATTGGGCCCCAGCACGCCGGTAATGAGGAACTGTGCCTGCTCGAAGCGCTTGGCCAGCATGCCGATGAACGGGATGCCACCGCCGGTGCCGAGATAGATCGCCTCCCGGCCGAAGGCCGCCTGTGACGCCTGCTGGATGGCTCGTGCCAGCCAGGGCGCCGTCGGCGGGAGATCACAGCCCGCCCCGCTCATCTGCAGTTCGAAGCGCACCCGGGCGCCGTAGGGCGGGTCTTCCTCCAGGGCACGCTTGATCGCCGCAGCGGCGGCGGCGGCATCGGCGGTCGGGGCCAGCCTGATGGACAACTTCACCGCCACGGCAGGCAACAGTACGTTGCCGCCATCTTTCACCGCTGGCAGGCCGTCGGCCCCGGTGACCGCCAGCGACGGCCGCCAGGTGTTGTTGAGGATGAGTTCCTCCGGAGAATCGGACAGTGGCTGCACGCCCTCGACGAAGGGCAACGAGCGGAAAGTCTGTTCACCGAGGACGGCTCCAGCCTTCCGGGCCTGGTCACGGCGCTCCGCCGGGATCGGCGCATAGGTCTCGTCGATCAGCAGGTCGCCAGACACTTCATTTTCCAGGCGGCTGAGCAAAGTGCGGAGGATACGGAAGGCAGAGGCTGCGACCCCCGTACCCAGCCCCGAATGCACGCCTTCGGTCAGGACGTCTACCGACAGGTTCCCGACCACGCCGCCGCGCAGGGATGTCGTGCACCACATCTGCTCATAGTTTCCGCTGCCAGCGTCGAGGCATACCACGAGGCTGGGCGTGCCGAGACGCTTCGCCAGCGTCTCCACGTAGTAGGGCAGATCGACGCTACCGCTTTCTTCGCAGGCCTCGATGAGCACGACGCAGCGGCCGTGCGGCACGCCCTGTTCCTGTAGCGCCCGGATGGCCGCCAGCGAGGCGAACACGGCATAGCCGTCGTCGGCCCCGCCGCGCCCGTACAGCTTGCCGTCGCGCATGACCGGCTCCCAGGGGGACAGCCCGTCGGACCAGCCCGTGAATTCGGGTTGCTTGTCGAGGTGTCCGTAGAGCAGCACCGTGTCCTGGCCATCGGTGTCGTCGTCCGCCGGGTAGGCCGGTATTTCGCAAAGAAGCACGGGTGTGCGCCCCGAGTCACGGACGACCTCGACCTTCATGCCCGCGATGGGCTGCTGTTGGCACCAGTCGCGCAACAGGGCGACGGCACGGTCCATGTGGCCGTTGGCCTGCCACTGGGGATCGAACATGGGGGACTTGTTGGGAATCCTGATGTAGTCACAGAGCTGGGGGACGATCGAATCGCTCCACCAGGCGTTGATGGATTCAGCAGCACTCGAAATTTCAATTTTTTTCATATAATTCAATTCACTAAGAAATATTATTAATTAAGAATGAAGTAAAATGCCCTGGATCTCTTGCGATCCTGCAGCGCCTTAGAGCGACGGTAACTCAAAGAAAAACAAAGCATTAGAGGTCATTCTTGCGGCGATGTCCGATACAGGCTCGGGTCTTAGCTCACAAATCAAGTCAAATACAGAGCGTAAGTACATGGGTTCATTCCGCCGATGACTGGGTTTCGGCTTCAGGTTTCGGGGCATCAGGTAGGGACCGTCTGTCTCAATCATGAGTCGCGCGAGCGGTATGCGGGGGATCAAGGCCCTGACCGCGGCGCCGCGCCGCTCGTCGCAGACCCAGCCGGTGATGCCGATATAGAGACCGTGAGCCAGGTAGGCGTCGAGTTCCGCGGCGCTGCCCGTAAAGCAGTGCACGACTGCCCGGGGGAGGCCGGGCAGATAGTCCACCAGGATCTCCATGAAGTCGGCGTGGGCGTCCCGCTGGTGCAGGAACACGGGCTTGCCCAGCTGGGCTGCCAGCTCCAGCTGGGCCGCGAACACCCGCCGCTGGTCCTCGCGGGGCGAGAAATCGCGGAAGTAGTCCAGGCCGCACTCACCAGCCGAGGTGACCAGGGGATCTTCAAGCAGTGCACGCAGCCTGGGCAGCTCGCTGTTCTGGAATTCCCGCGCATGGTGGGGGTGAATCCCGGCCGTTGCGCGCATCAACGCCGGCCATCGGCGACAGATCTCGATGGCGCGCGCGGCACTCTCGAGGCTGCTGCCCGTGATCACCATCCTGGCAATTCCGGCGGCCATGGCCCGCTCGACGACCTCGGCCCGATCATGGTCGTAGCTGTCGTGGGCGAGGTTGATGCCTATGTCGACGAGGGGACTTGTCTGCATGCTGGCGCGAGGCTCTGCGATAATGGCGTGTGTCCCGCGGACGATGCGAGCGGACGCGGGAGAGGACTGCAGGCATTCTAGATGAGCCGGGCGACTCATGGGCCCGGCCGCAGGAAAGGTGAATGATGTCGCTCGATCAGCAAGCCCTGGAAACCTTGCGCAAGGACGGCGAGGCGCCGGCCTCGCGATACCAGACCCGGACCGGACAGCGGCGCCGCCGTTGGCAGATTGTTGCGCTGGTGGTCGTGCTGGCCACCGTCGTCGGGTTGTTGCTGGGACGGTCCAAGCCGCTCGAGGCGGAGGTGGTCGCGGTGGCGGGACCGGTCGCCGCGGGCCAGGTGGCGGTGCTCAGTGCCTCCGGATATGTCGTCGCGCGCCGCCTGGCGACCGTTTCTGCCAAGGTGACCGGTCGGGTCGTCGAAGTCACTTTCGAGGAAGGCAGCCAGGTCAAGGACGGCCAGGAACTCGCACGGCTCGACGACGCCACCGTACGCGCGATATACAACGTGGCCCTGCGACAGCGTGATGCGGCACGACTGGACCTCAAGGAGGTCGAGGTGCGTCTGGCGCAAGCGATTCGCGATCGCGACCGTCTGCTTGCGTTAAGGGAGCAGGGCCTGGTCAGTGCCAGCGCGCTCGAAAGTGCCCAGGCCGACGCCATGGCGCTGGGAGCGAGGCTCGAGGCAAGCCGCGCGGCCCTGGCGGTAGCCGAAAGCACCGTCAGCCTGCGGTCCCGCGACCTCGACGATCTCGTGGTGCGTGCCCCGTTCGACGGCGTCGTGATTTCAAAGGACGCGCAGCCGGGGGAGATGGTTTCACCGATTTCCGCCGGAGGCGGCTACACGCGAACCGGCATCGCCACCATCGTGGACATGGCTTCCCGTGAGATCGAGGTTGACGTCAACGAGGCTTACATCAACCGTGTGCAGGAAGGGCAGCGTGCCCAGGCCGTCCTGGATTCCTATCCTGACTGGCGGATTCCGGCAAGGGTTCTCGCCATCGTGCCGACGGCGGATCGGCAGAAGGCCACCGTGCGGGTGCGGATTGCGATCGACGAGCTCGACCTGCGCATCCTGCCGGACATGGGAGTGAAGGTACGCTTCTTCGACGATCGGCCGGCGAATGGCGCCACAGCAGTCGCCAGCCTGCCGTCTGGTGCCGTGCTGGGCGAGGCGGGAGCGACCTATGTCTGGCGGGTGGTCGACGGGCGAGCCGTCAGGACGAGCATCGTAGCCGGCGAAGAATCGGAAGGGACCCGGCAGGTGCTCGAGGGGCTGGCCGTGGGCGACGAAGTCATCGTCGGTCCACCGGCGACGATCGCGGACGGCACGCGCATCCGACGACGCGGCGCCCGATGACGGACGGGGTATGACGTGAGTCGCACACTCGTCCGCATCCGGGACCTGTACAAGGAATTCCGTCGGGGCCCGGAGATTGTCCACGTCCTGGAGGGCCTGTCGCTGGAGATTCCGGAGGGTGACTTTGTCGCCCTGATGGGGCCGTCGGGATCGGGCAAGTCAACGCTGTTGAACCTCCTGGGTGGCCTCGACCGCCCGACTTCAGGCGCGCTGCAGGTGCAGGAACTCGAGCTGGGGGAATTGTCCGATGCGGCCCTGGCTCATTGGCGGGCGGACAACGTCGGCTTCATCTTCCAGATGTACAACCTGCTGCCGGTGCTGACGGCCGAGCGCAACGTGGAACTACCCTTGTTGCTGACAGCCCTGCCGGCAGCGGAGCGGATGCGCCGTGCACGCGCGGCACTGCATCTCGTGGGTCTGGGGGATCGTACGGGCCATCGTCCGGGTCAACTGTCCGGCGGCCAGGAACAGCGTGTGGGAATTGCCCGCGCAATCGTTACCGATCCCATCCTGCTGCTCTGCGACGAGCCGACCGGCGACCTCGACAGGAAGTCCGGCGACGAGATCCTGGATCTGCTGCAGGCCCTGAACGAGCAGGGCAAGACGATCATCATGGTGACCCATGACCCGAGGGCCGCGGAGCGCGCCCGACGCACGCTGCACCTGGAGAAGGGCAGGCTGGTCGAGCAGGGCACATGATCCGTTACGTTCCACTGGTGCTTGCCAACCTGCGCCGGCGTCCCTTGCGGACTTTCTTCACGCTGGGTTCGATCCTGGTGGCGTTCCTGATGTTCGGTGTCCTCGGCGCCATGACCCGGGCCTTCAGTGCCGGGGCGGAACTGGCAGGGGCTGACCGCCTGCTCGTGACCCACAAGGTATCGATCATCCAACCCTTGCCGGAGAGTTACCGCGCGCGCATTCGCCAGGTGGATGGCGTCATCCGGGTCAGTTCGGCCACCTGGTTCGGCGGCGTTTACCAGGACGATCGCAACCAGCTGCCCACCTTCCCGGTGGATGACGAGGTGTATCTGGACATCTACCCCGAGTACGTCATCTCCGCGGAAGCCAGGCAGCGCTGGCTCGCCGATCGCCGCGGCGCCATCGTCGGCAGGCCGCTGGCCGAGCAGTACGGATGGAAGGTCGGCGACACCATTCCACTACGGTCCAACATCTGGCGGCAGGCCGACGGTTCTGACACCTGGGAACTCAACGTCAGCGCCCTCTACGACGTGCCGGAGGCTGGCGGTGATCCCCGCAACATCCTCATGCACTACGATTACTTTGAGGAGTCGCGCGGTCGCGGCAAGGGCCTGGTGAGCTGGTACATCGTGCAGATCGCCGACCCGGCTGCGGCACCGCGCGTGGCGCGCGACATCGACGCGCAGTTCGCGAATTCCCCGTATGAAACCAAGACGGCGACCGAGAAGGCCTTCGCGCAGAGCTTCGTCAACCAGATCGGCGACATCGGCGCGATCATGACGGGCGTGGTGACCGCCGTCTTCTTCACCATGTTGCTGGTGACGGGTAACACCATGGCGCAGTCGGTGCGCGAGCGCACGCCGGAGATTGGCGTTCTCAAGACACTGGGATTCACGGGCCCGATGGTCACGGGCCTGGTGCTGGCCGAGTCGATCCTGCTTACGGCGATCGGCGGCTTACTCGGCATGGCGGGCGCCTACGCGACGGTCGAGGGTCTCGGCAACATGGTGCGGCAGTACCTGCCAGTGTGGGAAGTGCCCGCCGAAGCCTGGATCAGTGCGACCGGGATGATCCTGGCTCTCGGCCTGCTGGCCGGGGCGGTGCCCGCATGGAACGCGCAACGCCTGCCGATCGTACAAGCGTTGCGGGCCACCTGAGACATGACTACACGGCATGCATGGCGGCAGGTCCTGGCCATCACCCTGATGAACTTCAGGAGCGTGCCGCAACGCCTCGGCACGGCGACCGTCGCCGTGGTCGGCATCGGCGGGGTGGTGGCGGTGCTGGTCGCGGCCCTGTCGATGAGCGAGGGATTTCGGGCTGCGATGGCGCTGTCCGGCAGCGACGACGTGGGTATCGTCCTGCGCGGCGGTTCGGCCGACGAACTGTCCAGCGGCCTTTCATTGGACGCGGTCAAGTACGTCATGGACGCCCCGTCGATCGTGCAGGGACCGAATGGACCGCTGGTCTCGCCGGAACTCTACGTCATCGTGGACGTCCCGATGCGCAGCACGGGCACCCAGGCCAACGTGCCCTTTCGCGGCGTCGGACCGAACGCCCCCAGGATCCGTCATGCATTCAGGATCATCGAGGGGCGGCCATTCGAGCGGGGAATGAATGAGGTCATCGTGGGGCGCGGCGCTGCCTTGCAGTTCGGCGGCCTGCAGGTCGGTCGCACGGTGTCGTTCGGCGGCTCGCCCTGGCTGGTCACCGGGATCTTCGAGGATGGGGGCAGCGTCAGCGAGTCCGAAATCTGGACCGACGCCATGGTGCTGCAGGGCGCCTACAACCGTGGCACCTCCTACCAGTCAGTGCGTGTCCGGCTGCCCGGGCCCGGGCAGATGGCCTCCCTGGCGCGGCACCTGAAGGGTGATCCCCGGTTCAACATGACCGTGCGCACGGAGAAGGAATTCCTGGCGGGCCAGTCGCGCGTTCTCATTGCCATCGTCCAGACGGTCGGCATCCTGATTTCGGTCGCGATGGGCGTCGGGGCGGTCTTCGCGGCGCTGAACACGATGTACGCGGCGGTTGCCTCGCGGACCCGCGAGATTGCAACGCTCAGGGCGCTCGGTTTTGGAGCCGCCGCGGTCGTGGCCTCGGTGCTGGCGGAGGCCATGCTGCTGGGTCTGTTAGGAGGCATCCTCGGCAGTATTCTTGCGTACTTCAGCTTCAACGGCTTTCGGGCATCGACCCTGAATTTCCAGAGCTTCAGCCAGATCACCTTTGCCTTCACGGTCACCCCGGCATTGATGCTGGCCGGCATCGCTTATGCGCTGCTGCTGGGTCTCATCGGTGGGTTGCTGCCCGGGTTGCGGGCGGCGCGGATGCCCGTGATCCAGGGATTACGCGAACTGTGAGCGTGTTGACCCGAGAGGAGAAGCGCTGGCTGCCCTGGCTGCCGGTCCTCCTGGCCGAGGCCCTGTATGCCAGGCTGGCAACCACGCGTCTGCCGCCGGCCCGGGACCCGGCGGGTCGCACCGGCACGGGCGGCAGGACCCTCCGGCTCGCGGGGCTCGGTGATTCGATCATCGCCGGCATAGGTGTCGAGACCCAGTCACAGGGTCTCATCGGCCAGGTCGCTACTCAGGCGGCATCGATGGCAGGCGCGAGCGTGGCCTGGCAGGCCTTTGGCGAATCGGGTGCGACCACGCAGGTCGTCCTGGAAAGCCTCCTGGCCAGGGCGATGGACTTCGAACCGGAACTGGTCGTCCTGTCCGTTGGCGTCAACGATGCGATCAGCGGCGTCAAGCCGTCTGACTTCAAACAGAATTTGCGAGAAATTGTCGAGGCGCTTGCCGGCAGCGCGCGCAGGCCGTCGATCGTATTCGCCGGGCTGCCGCCGCTGGCCAGCTTCCCTGCCTTGCCCTGGCCGCTCTCGCAACTGCTGGGTGAGCGTGCCCGTGCACTGCAGGAGGCGGCCGTACAATTGACGGGACTTCGCGGCCTGCGCGTCGTGGTCTTCCCCGCCAGGCTGCATGCCCGGACTTTCTCGCGCGACCGGTTTCATCCGGGCGTGGAAGGTTGCAAGGACTGGGCTGGCTGGGTTGTCAATGGCATGACGCCACGCCTCAGGGACCTGGGCGAGATGAGCGACTCGACGTCGCGACATTGATCGAATGGCCGCATGCCGACTGGTATCATTGCAGCGATGAGCGCCAACCCTTACACGCACTTGCTTGCGCCCCTGGACCTGGGCTTCACGACGCTGCCCAACCGCGTGCTCATGGGGTCGATGCACACGGGGCTCGAGGATCGTGCCGAGGACTATCCGCGCCTCGCCGCATACTTTGCCGAGCGCGCCCGCGGCGGCGTCGGCTTGATCGTGACCGGCGGCATTGCTCCCAACATCGCTGGATGGTCCAAGCCATTCGCCGGCAAGCTCACGAATTCGCGCGAGGTGGCGCGCCACCGGTTGATCGCCGATGCGGTGCATGCCGAGGGCGGAAAGATCTGCATGCAGATCCTGCATACCGGGCGCTATGCCTATCATCCGCTCTCGGTGGCCCCGTCCCGCATGAAGGCGCCGATTTCGCCCTTCACCCCGCGTTCGCTCACGCGCTTCGGCATTTCGCGACAGATTTCCGCATTTGCGCGTTGCGCGCGACTGGCCCAGGAAGCGGGCTACGACGGCGTCGAGGTCATGGGCTCGGAAGGTTACTTCATCAACCAGTTCATCGCCGCCCGGACCAACCGCCGTACTGACGAGTGGGGCGGCTCGTATGAAAACCGCATCCGCTTGCCGCTCGAGATTATCAGCAAGGTCCGCCAGGCCGTCGGCCGCGACTTCATCATCATCTATCGCCTGTCGATGCTCGACCTGGTGGAAGGCGGCAGCAGCTGGGACGAGATCGTTCACCTTGCCAAGGCGGTCGAGGAGGCGGGGGCCACCCTCATCAACACGGGGATCGGCTGGCACGAGGCGCGCATTCCCACCATCGCCACCATGGTGCCGCGCGCAGCCTTCACCTGGGTGACGCGTAAGCTCAAGGGCGAGGTCACCATCCCGCTGGTGACCAGCAACAGGATCAACGACCCGTCGGTGGCTGAATCCGTACTGGCCGCCGGCGATGCCGACATGGTGTCAATGGCGCGGCCACTGCTGGCGGATGCCGAGTTCGTGAAGAAGGCTGCGGAGGGCCGGGCGGACGAGATCAACACCTGCATTGCCTGCAACCAGGCCTGCCTCGACCACGTCTTCGAACAGAAGACGGCGACCTGCCTGGTCAATCCGCGCGCAAGTCGCGAGACGGAGCTGGTCTACATGCCTGCCGCGAAGCCCAGGCGCATAGCGGTCGTCGGCGCGGGACCCGCCGGCCTCGCCTGCGCGACGATCGCCGCAGGGCGCGGTCATGCCGTTACGCTGTTCGAGGCCGCGGCGGAAATCGGCGGTCAGTTCAACATGGCCAAGCGCGTTCCCGGCAAGGAAGAGTTCCAGGAGACGCTGAGGTACTTCGCCCGGCAGATCGAGCTCACCCAGGTCGCGCTTCGCCTCGGCACGCGGGTCACCGCGGACGAACTGCTTGCAGGCGGCTTCGACGAGGTCGTGGTCGCGACGGGTGTTTCACCGCGAATGCCGGCGATCGACGGCATCGAGCATCCCAAGGTGCTGTCCTATGTGGACGTCCTGCTGCATGGCCGTGCGGTGGGCGAATCGGTCGCGCTGATCGGTGCCGGCGGCATCGGTTTCGACGTCGCCGAATATCTCTGCCACGACGCGGTTGCGGACGGGGAAAGCGATCCGACCGCCGCGTTCATGCGCGACTGGGGTGTGGACATGACGCTGACCCATCGCGGTGGGCTGGCCGAACATGCCGGGCGGGGCCTCCCTTCGGCCAGGAAGATCTTCCTGCTGCAAAGAAAGCCGACGCCTCCCGGCAGGGGCCTCGGGAAGACGACCGGCTGGATCCACCGGACCGAACTGAGGCGCCGCGGCGTGCAGATGATTGCCGCTGCCAGCTACGAGCGCATCGACGACTCCGGGCTGCATATCAGCACGCCGAGTGGTACGCGCCTGCTGGAGGTGGACAACGTGGTCATCTGCGCGGGCCAGGATTCACTGCGCTCCCTGGCCGAGCATCTGGCTACTGCGGGTCGCAAGGCCCATGTCATCGGCGGGGCCAAGCTCGCTGCGGAGCTGGATGCCAGGCGCGCCATCGACGAGGGGGCGCGGCTTGCCGCGTCATTCTGAACCGATGAGCGCCGCAGCCGGACAACTGGCGTTACTGGACGCCTCGCAGGCGCAGCCCGATTGGCGAGTTCGCGAATCGGCACGAGCGCGACGGTTGACGGTGCGCGTCTTTCCGGGTGGCCGGGTCGAGATCGTCGTCCCGGTGGGAACGCGATCGCGCACCGTGCAGCAGTTCGTCAGCCATCACCGGCGGTGGATCGACCGCAAGATCCAGGAGCTTCGTCATCTGGTCTCCGAGCCGGTCGACAGCTTGCCCCAGACCGTGTTCTTCCAGGCGATCGACCGGCGCCTGACGGTCGAATACCGCGACGCGCCGGGACCATTTCGCGTCAGCGAGACCGCCGATGGAATCCTGGTCAGCGGCGAGCTGTTGCGGCTGCCGCTCCTTCGGCACACGCTGCACCGCTGGTTGCTGCACACGGCACATGCGCAGCTCGTGCCCTGGCTGGGCTCCGTGGCCGACCGTCACGGGCTCGAGTTCGCGCGTGTACAGGTCCGCCGTCAGCGGACGCGCTGGGGCAGCTGTTCCAGGTCGGGCACCATCAGCATCAACGCCTGCCTGATGTTCCAGCCCGCCGACGTGGTCCGCTACCTGTTCGTCCACGAACTGGCCCACACCGTTCACCTGAACCACTCGCGTCGCTTCTGGCGCCTCGTCGAACATCTCGAGCCGGGCTGGCAGACACTGGACCGCGAGCTCGCGCGCGGTTGGCAGCACGTGCCGCACTGGGCGATCGGCTGAGAAGAGCCGGGAGCGCGCTTGCGGACAGGTGCCTGTACCCGGGCTG